>Ga0315291_10001348_pt1 | contig 32862 bp, 30 predicted proteins | sample YL17G12_20_MG_FD_203070 | JGI IMG/M metagenome (GOLD analysis project Ga0315291, IMG submission 203070) | Sediment microbial communities from Yellowstone Lake, YNP, Wyoming, USA - YL17G12_20 | ecosystem: Environmental > Aquatic > Freshwater > Lake > Sediment | place: USA: Wyoming | collected...
TTCACATACGCGTTGAGCGTCTGTGTGTCGGCAATGCTCATTTGCATCGCTTCGGCTACCGCCTTGAACATCTCCTTCCCGCGAACCCCTTTGTGTTGGACCTTGAACCTCTCTCCAATGAACTTCTCGGCAAGCATGAGTCTCTTGTAGTCCGTCATCGTCTCAAGCCCGGCCGCCCCAAATACTTCCGTAACCTCCAATCCAGCAAGGTCGTTGCAGAGGATTGCATCAACGTCCGCCAAGTCCTTAGAGCCATCTTTCGGGTGATCCACCTTGTTCTCGTTGATCCTCAGTAACCGCTCGTGCTCTTGTAGATTCCACTCCCCGACCGTCTTTGTGATACCGCCTTTGCGGATCGAGTGTTGTGTGTCCTTGCCGATCTGCGGGATGTTGTTCCAGAACATCCAGCGCAGCTTCTTGTAGAGCCGCACCTGCTGGGTGTTGCCGAACTGATAGGTCTCGCTGCTCACCCCTCTGGCCATGATCTCTTGCCTCAGCTTCTCGCTGTTGTACTTGTCACTGTTGCCAAAGCGTGAGTTGGGAAACTTGTCGAGAAGTATGCCAAGAACCTCGCCGACGTTGAGGTAGTCAACCGTCATGCCGTCTCGCGGCTGCCATACGATCACGACATCGACCACAGGTCTCTTGTTCATCACGACGAGCTCGCGCCTGTTCTCGATGAAAAGCTCGTCCCGCATCTCGTCCATCGTGTCGATGTATCCGCCTTTCAAAATGAAAGCGTCGATGCTGACACCTGCGTCAAACGCCCATCCGCGAACACGGTTGTCCCCTTTGATCCGGGTGAGGTCCACCTTGACGAATCGCCTCGGTTTCTTCGCCTTTGTCTGTGGGTCTTCCACTATTCGCTCCGTTGTCCCAAACTCGTAGTCTACCGGAGACTCCATCTCAAAGAAACATTCCGCGATCTTGTAGACGTGCGGCTGATAGAAGCCCTCCCTCGATGCTCCTTTAACTCCTTCATACCGGGCGAGTGCATCGGCGGGATCGTTACGGTACGCTTGCTGAATGGAGCGGTCGGTCTTCTTGACGTTGGGATTTGTCTCGAAGGTTGACTTGTTCACCGCGAAGATGATCGGGTGATCGGTGTGCTTCTTTTCCTCTTCGGCTTCTTGCAGCAGGCGATGAGTCATGTCATATTCAGAGTTATTCAGATAACTAAAGTTTATCACCTTGCCAACCGCATCCGGGAACCTTGTGTTTGTGTTACCGATGAGCATTTTCCAAAGCAAGCCCATGTCGAGATAGGTTGCCTCCGTGTCGGCTCGGCTGGCTTCGTCAACAATACCCAAAAGGATATGAAGTCCTTCCGGTGCCGACGGTGTCGAATCAAACGAGTGCAACACGATGGAACCGCATTCCGGTTGCGTGGGGATCGTGATAGTCTTCGCCTTGAGGTCTCCAAAGGATTGCCGTACGTCGAGTCCGGTGTGCTTCGCGAACCAATTCTCGCCTTCCTTCGTCTTGCATCGCCGGATCAGCGATTGCAGCTTGGAAAAGTGTACATCCTTGGCCTGTCTCTCCGTTACCATCGAGCTATTCGTCATTTCAAACTTGGTGCCGTAGTCAAGAGGCTTCTCAAAGAAACGAGAGAAGTACTTCCAGGGGTCTTTCATGTTCGCGATCCGGTAGGCCGTATAGATTGTGAATGGTGAAATAATATACGTGTTCTTACCTCCGCCCTGACCTATTGCAAGGTTGTATTGCTGAAACCGTCGATCCCATTCGTAGGGATCACGACCCGCCAGTTCGTACAGAATCTCATACTGACCGGGAGACGGGTACATTCCAAGCATCCCTTCGATGAACTCGTCGATCGCGACCGGGTGCCCATCTTTGTAAAAGCCATCCTCCAGCCAGAAGTCAGCGGACTTCCTGGACGTGATCAACGTGGGAGCTGACCGCGCCGTGGATGGAGCAGGCGGGTCAACCTCTAGTCTAACTTTGTTGACAATCTCGTCAAGCCAATTGCGAACTACAGAATCCATAAGCCCCTCTCCTTCTTCTTTCCTAGTTTCCGGCATGCATCAGACTCGTAGATTGTTTTGAACCGGTCCCCCATTCGATCTCTCTTGAAATTTCGTGGGGATAAGATACGGTCGGGAAATTCTCAGGTAGGGCTTATGTGAAAAAAAATGAAAGCCGGCCTTGCATACGTGAATCTCCACGGCTTGATCTTCTTGTGTGACGATCAACGCCGTCAACGATTTTCCAGTGCCTCAAGGCTCGCAAGGTCTAATTCCCGGAATACTTTGAACCGGTCCCCCATTCGATCTCTCTCGAAGTTTCGTAGAGATAAGATGGGGGTAGAAAATTCTCAGGGATGGGTAATGGGAGAAAAAAGAAAGCCGACCTGGTTGGGTCGGCTTCGAGAGTGATTGGGGTAGTTACGGCTTGATTTTTCTGCGTTGCTTCTTGCGGAGCGCACTTATATCGTGGTACACATCCTTAATGGGAATCCTGAGACGGTTGGCTATCTCGGCGGGATTGAAACCGCAGTCATGCAAAGACCTTACCACTATGCGTCGATAGTGAACCAGGTATGGTCGAAAATGGGCACGACCCCTTGCGTCTTTCTTGACAACCGAATTAAGATTGTTGAGAAACTTGAACCCAAGCACCATATCGGGAATAAACTGTTCCACAATTCGTTTGACGCTTTCCGCGGCCTCTCTTGTCTCAACCGATAGTGCTCCCACTTTTCAACCTTCCCCTGAACAACATTTGTGTCAACAATGTCTGTTTACTCAGACGGATTCTCGTCTCGCTCATCCACAAATCCCACTCCGGGAACGTACTGTCGATGATCCCCGTCCTCGGTGAAGTGGTCATGCGCGTTCTCCGCTCCCAACTGGTACGAATTGACTCGATACTCAAGGTACCAATGTGCCGCGACCCAATTGTACATATCCGAGCCGTAGTCGTACTCCTTCTTGATCTCGTCGTCCGCTCCAAACTCGTCCTCTCCACCAACAGCGCGCACATACTCCCGGTACTCCTTCGGCGCGTAGTTCTTGAGAATGTCTTGGAGATTCCACCAATACATTCCGTAGTTCTTCCAGTAGTCCGGGCCTTGGAGAAGCACGTCCTTTATGAATCCCGGCACAACTCGCTCAAGGAACTGTAGCTGCGTCTCCTTGTTCTCTTCGAGAATCCGTTGAGCTTCTTCAACAACAAACTCTTTGTCGATCCTCAATGTTCTCTCCTCAGTCTTGTCCCGTCTGGCTTCTTCAATCCCAAGTCACCAGCAATCCTCGTGATCTCGGCTACGAACGTCGCAACCCCTACCGCTCGGAACGGTTCACCCTGTTCTCCCGCGTGCTGACGAGTGTAGAGCCTCTCGGCCAACGTCTCTGCCATTGCAATAGCTGTGTCGTAATTCATTCGCACCCCCAAAAGTGAAGCAAAGTGAATCATCCCTCTATTGAGCCCTACTGCCGGTTTTTCTCCCTACCCAGCAGCTTCGTGAACAAGTCAGATTGTCATATTCTTCCAACCTCCCTCCATGCGGGCTTGTGATATTTGGGAACGGCTTGTTTCTTGAGCTTGACAAGGTCGAGCCCGAAGGTTATGCGCGTGCGTGATTCAGTGACTTCCTCAACGGTTTGCTCCTTGGACGCGAGGATTTTTGCCTCGGTCACGGGTTTTCTTCTTGTTTTCAAGGGCATTGGTATACTCTGTTCTCACTTGCGATGGAAGCGAAGACCAAATCCTTTCCGGTGGAAGTAGGATTGTCGTGGCACTGATTTCGTTAGATGATAGGAGACCATTTCTTCTTGTAAGTATGAATCGAGCATTGTACAGTGAAGAGGTGTAGACCCTATCTCGGATAGTGGTGATGGTGTCCCCCCAATCGACATATGACCAATCGTAGGCTTCGTCAGTTAGGTGGAACGCAATCGTGCCCAACAAGGTGTTTTCAAGGGCTTCGACCTGATACTCGCCGGATGGAGATAGTTCGTTTGATTTAGCTTTGAGTTCAATCATGCGCAGCCCCTCGCGCGAATCAAAACTGTATTGCACCTTCATCTGAATATCTGAACCCTTGATGGTTTCCAGCCACGAAATCTTGTTGTTCGAATTCTCGACCGGAGGGGTTTTGTAAAGAGAGAGTACCTCTTGCATGGACATTCCCCAAGATGCTCCGCTATAAACCGCTTCCCTTTTGCCGTCACAAGAAAAGGTGGCAAGAGCGAACACGGTGATCACTAAGGTCAGAATCAATGTGTGTTTCATGCATCCATCCTCCGATGAGTTCGCGAAAATAAAAAGGGCGTGGAATTGAATGCTCCTCTGTCCTGAGGCACTGAGATGCCCGCCAACAAAGAAAGCACCAACCCACGCCCCTCATCGGGGCGTAGAATCGGCTCACCTCATTGGCGTGAAAGCTCTCAGTTTTCAGGACAAGGTGGAAGCCAAGATCTACGTTGATTTCAGTTATCTACTCTTCGAAATTGCTCCTTTCATATGCTCGTGAGGTGACAAACCTACTGTACGTTCACGAGAATATAAGTGACTTATCCGTAAAATCAAAAATGCGAACCTCCTTGGTAAACCAAAGTACACTATCCCTCTATAAATACGGATTTCGCGGTTTGCTTGCCCACGTTCACTCTCCTCTGCTGCTTGCATCACTTCGAGAATAGACTCACGTATTCTGCAAATGAGAACACACGGTTTCGTTTGCTTCCCGTCACTTCGATCAAGACCCTGAGATCAACAAGGCCCTGTATCAATTCGTTCGCGGTCTTCGGAGTGACCTTGAGTATTTTGCAGACATCTGCCGACGCGACCCTCGGATTGCGGTAGAGGTTCATCACCAGTTCTTTCGCTTTCGGGAGCCTCTTGCCAAGCTGCACAATTCTTTTTCCTTCGACATCCTCACGGAGCTCTTGAATCTTCTCGAACGTGGCAATGCCCTTGTTGCACGTTTCAGCAACCGCAACGAGGAAGAACATGATCCATTGTGGCAGATCGTTCTGCGTTCTCGCAAGCATCAGTTTATCGTAGTATACGGAACGGTGCTTTTCGAAGTACTCCGAAAGATAAAGCGTTGGTTTCGCAAGCAGGCCTTTGCCGACCAAGTACAGGGTTATGAGTAGACGGCCGATACGTCCGTTCCCGTCAAGGAATGGATGGATCGTTTCAAACTGGTAGTGGCCGATTGCAATGCGGATGAGATTTGGGACATCGATTGCATCGTTATGGAGGAATTTCTCCAGATCGCTCATCAGCGGGTCGACTTCTTCGTGCGAAGGGGGGACGAAGGCCGCATCTTTGATTGACGATCCGCCGATCCAGTTCTGGCTTCTGCGATACTCCCCGGGCAACTTGCTCGCCCCGCGTCCCTTGCTCAGGAGAATCTTGTGTGTTTCCTTGAGGAGGCGTGTCGATACAGGTACCTTTTCAAGACGCTTCACGGCGTGGTTCATTGCGGCGATGTAATTCTGAACCTCCTGCCAGTCGTCCCGTCTTGCCGGGTCAACTTCGTTCGCCTTGAGGAGAGCGTCCTCGATATTCGTTTTCGTCCCCTCAATACGGCTTGATGTTGTCGCTTCTTTTACGATGTGCATCCGTATGAAGTAGTCGACATCCGGCACCTGTTTGGAGAAGGCATTGAGTGAGCCCAGTTTATGGTTTGCCTCTTCCAGTAGTGTGTTGATCTTCGGATTGCTCCACACCCAGGTGTGGTTGACCGGAGACGGGGTGAAGCTCTTGTACTGGTGTTGCTGACGATACGTTCCGGATTTGAATTCCTTCAGGTCCATTTGGGCTCTTTTCTCAAGGTAAAATAAGAATTCGCTTATTATAGTTTACAGCTCCAAAGTAAAATAAGAAAATTCCTATTTTAGTCAAGCATTTTTTGCTACTGACCGCAGGTGATGCATCTTTTCTGAGTCTTCTCCCTTTCCTTCGAGGCTGCTGATACGCCCTGTTTATGTTGGGTCGTTCGGGATATGCAAACTCCGGCTCCACGCTTGTTGCCCGAATTGAGCGGTCGAGGAGGAACAGCGGATGAATGTCCGCCAGAGGCGGATCAGCCTCCGGCTGAGAATGTTGGAATGATGAATGGGTGAGAGAAGAAAGTGGGAGAGCGTTGGGGTGGATTGGGAAGACGGCACTTGCACGCTCAGCGGATTCTACAAAAGGCTATGGATCTTTCGCTGAGCGTGTAGGTGCCGGTGTGACAGTTATGGCGCCGAAGGCGTCACTCATCAAACGAGTGCTTGTGAGTGAGTGTTGCGGCAGAGTGCATTCGAAAAAGGCTACGGTAATTGCACGAAGCTGCTCACGAACGAACAGGCACAATTCAACTGAAGGGGTGCGGGGGGACTTACTTGGAGACTATGATCCGGCGGTCTTCAAATGTGATGTGCCTAAGCTTCCGATTGAATACGCTCAAGGCTTTCGTGACTTGAGAATATCTTTCTCCCGCAACACGATTTTCAATTACGAACGAATTTGAGAATCTTCGTAAGTTCATCCCGGCGGAGGAATCTAGACCGATTAGGACAAACATAGTAGTTGTTGCTATGAACCCGACTATGTTCTCGAGTTTTTCAAACCGTGCGAGCACGGACATTCCAAACTTGTCTATTTGAATCGCAATTGTGTGAAAATACTCATCAAAGTCTCCCTCATCCGGGAACTGGATACGGTCTCCGTAATTAAAGGCATCCTCATGTCCCACGGCGAAAATACCCTTGAGATCCGATTGGGCGAGATCCCTCTGAAACTTGCCTAACCTGTCAAACGCATTTTCAATGTTGCTAGGATGCTTGACCTGGATTGCAAAATCCGATTCAACGATTATGTCAAAGGGGCCTTGATCTTGCGGTAGGATCACTTTGAGATCCGTTTTATCCGCGAGTTGCGCTGCAATGAAAATCTCGAGTTCAAAATCTTTGTAGTAGATATCTTTTTGCTTTTGTTCTCGTTCACCATAGTCAATGTTCCCTGTCCTGCAGTTCATCAATTGGGAATGGTAGTTTATTTGCCTCTTGTCTAAGGTCTTGAGTGATTCTGTTAGGATCAAAAGGGACTGTAGGCCTTTTATGCTTTTAATTGTTTCGTGCATTAGGTCGACCTGTCTGAGGTCTTTCTTCTCTTGTCTTAAGACAGCCTCGGTCTCCTCGATCATATATTGTAGTCCATATCCCTTTTCAGGTGTTATTCTGTGTTCTCGAAGGACATTCTTCAAGTAATCAAGACGTTCCTGCAATTCTTCCCAGGGAAATTCTTTCATCGGTAAACCTCTCGCTTTGTCAAATTATCGGCAAGCCCTTTTTTGTGAACCCATCCATCAACAAATGCAGCAGCACTGCGATGATAACTATGAGGACGAAACCGAGCAGGATCTCGGTACCGCTAAGCTGTTCAATTCCTAGTGTTCTTCTTTCAGCTCTTTTTTTCTTGATTCTGTTCCACGTCTGAAATGCGCTGAATCCTAACGCAGCTCCAAAAGCGAAACTGTGGAAAAAAGCTCGGTGATTTGGGTACACTGCAGGCTCCAAGATGTCGGGCAATCGGCTTACTGCAGCACCAGTCCCGGTTGAGAGCAGTAAATGTACGGGATCAAGTTGCTTGTTCTCATGCAGGCGCTCCTGAATGACCAGGGAGGAGAAGGCTCCACAGACTGCGCCGGCGATTAGATGTGTTCCACCGTCAGGCATAGAGGCTCCATTGTTAGATTAGATCAGCGTTTCAGCAATTGATGCAAGAAGGCAATAAGATTGCCACCCGTGAAGTTTGAGTCGTTCAATCCTCGTTTTGCCCATAAGTCGAAGATTGCGCTCTCAGATGGATTTGGCTGTCGACCACCCGCAAGTCCGCCTCCGCATCCCGGAGTTGAGAAGATCATGTGAAGGTCGGTATCGCGGATCACAACCTGAACGCAAACAGTCTTGCCATCCGCCCTCCGACCGTTGATTTGACGGTTGATCCAGCCTTCGTCGATGTCGCTTTTCGTTCTGATTTCGCGAGAGTCACTTCCAATCTTCAGCGTAATCATTGAACATTTTCCTTTCCTTAGTGTTTCTTGTCCTTCGGGGGATGTGGATCAGGTCCGTAGCTGTCCTTGTCCCTGATTGTTCCATCCGGTCGGTGGATAACCAGTTCCGACTGTTGGAGCTGTGCCCAGGACCTAGCCGACTCAATTGCTTCGCTCTGAGTTCTGTGAACTGAGAGTGAGTTAGGATCGCCCTCAAGCTTGGTTGCCCACTGGTCGCCGTGGGGTACCACGTGAATGTTCTTTCCCATAGCCCTTCTCCTTGTTTTAGTTGTTGAAGTAGATTACCGAATATGAGTTATCTATGCTCGATTCCAGAGATGTCTTTGTTCTATGTGCCATCGTCGTCAACGTCAACTTTCGGTTCGTTGGAAGCATGTGGCGCTTCCTCTCCATACCATTTCCCTGTCTCCTTCCACACTTCGTAGAAATAAAGCCAAGTTGCAGTCCAAGGTACTATGTAGTCCGCGACGAAGAGGTTGTCATTCCATTGGAAGAGCTTGAAGGAGTATAAACAGAGTGCTTTGGTATTAGGATACCTGTGTGGAGCATTGTCTTCGAGCGCAGGCTCAAGAACGAAGACCTTTGGATCCCTGGCCAGCTTGTAGACAATTTTCACTAGATAGCGGGGTGATAGAACCTGCGGTTGGAGCCTGCCGATGAAGACGAATGATCCATTTCTCCCTGAATAATTGAATTGAGGAAACATCTTCTGCATTCTGTGAATTTGGACAACCGGATTCGGTTTCTTCTTTTTCGGAAAGTACGACGTCATTGCTCATCTCCGCCAAAGAACTTCGTAGTCGGAACTTTAATGGCATTTGATGACAGAGTTCGGCTAACAAAGCCGGCCGACGTTACAGCCAGCGTGCCGGTATTGAGTGCGCTATTGAAAGCAGCCGCTTCTGCTGTGAGAGCACGTTTTGATTTTGGGAATGTATCGTTGAAGAGATCTTCAGAATTCCAAAGATCCAAGGTTTTATCCTCATCCTCTTCGCTGAAAGCCTCGATCGCTTTCTTGGTGGCCTTTTGAAACTTGTCTTTGAAACTGCAAAAATCACCGTAGCTCCAATTTTGGGCTAGGTTTTCTGACTTTAGCGAGGGGTTGCAGATTCGCGGCACCAGCGTTTGATCTTGCAGGAAGGAATCTATGGCGAGCATCGTATTCAAGAGAGCTTCGTCGTACGACTCGCTTTGTGAAGGAATATGCATACCAACGAGTGTGGTAAGAATAATTGATCTGGGTTGGCCGTCGTCGCCGAAGTGGATATTTCTCCACCATTTAAGCATCTTGGTGACCTGATAGAACGTTTCGCCCGATGATTTGTGCACTTGTTTGCACCATTTCTTATAGCCCTTGGGATGAGACTCCTTCCAATGAGGAGGAACTAAGAGTACCCCGTCTGTGTCACCGTCGCAATGAGAGGGTGTGATGTCCATATGAAACTCACCGGCATAATTGAGCCTTAGGCACTTGTTCTTGATTTTGACCTTATCCCCGTAGCGTGCAGACTTCTTGAGTCGCTGCGCAAGCCAGTTAATAGTGTCATACGCGTTGTCAAGGATGCCAGCTGACGACTTCAAGTTCAAAGAGAGGATAACGTCTACGTCAAATTCACCATCGCCTTGGGGACAAACAGCCGTGTTCAGCGCGTAGGATCCTTGCAGGAACGTTTCATAGTATTTCTCCTTCACTTCTTCGTCCTTCTCCAGATATTCCCTTACAGCATTATGTGCCTTTTGAATTTTGTCTACTCTTGTATCGTCAAGCTTGATCCTCTCCAAGAATTTCTCGAAAGATGAATTGACAACCATGTTGAGTCTCCTTATGACTTACAGAAGTGGCTGATATGGTTTTACTTTGGAAGCGAAAAAAGAATGCTCCAGTTGATTGAAGGTTTCTTTGGCTTTGTATTCACCGAACGATCTCAGGTCACCGACGTCATTGGTCCCGTCCAGTCTAAACCTCTTCGAGAGAAGGGACTTGTTTGCAGGCAAGGGAATATCGATGCGGCAATAGTTCTTTCCGCACAGATACTTGGCTGCATTGACTACAGCTTGGGACTGTACGTGAAAGACCCAATCGACAATTTCAGATCCCCATCCGACTAAGCCAAACTTGACCGCGGTACTCGTTTGCTTGTGCATTGTTCTATTCCCTGTGCCGAGAGAAAGAACCGATATCTCTTGAAGCTGGCGTCCGAGTTTCAGTGCTTCGAGGATCCCTACGAGAGAAGGGTTGTTTGCCCAAAGGCCTCCATCGACGAAAGCGGGTATGCCCTCGGCATGAAACGCTGGAAAATAAGCTGGGGCTGCTGAGGTGGCCATTCCCACTTGCCACACTGGAATCCTGTAATCATTCAGGTAATCAGGATGATGTGGGGTCTTGAAAACGATAGCTTTGCCGTTTGTTATGTCTATCGCAGGAATGCAGAGTCGAGACTTTGCATCACCCAACTTCGTCTGCAGTGTGAAGATACCTTGCAGTGCTAGCGACAATGCTTTGTTGGCATACATCGGAAAGAGAAGTCCTTTGGTGAGTTTTTGCGGCCTCCAAGAGAAAATTTTGCCGGCCTTTGTTGTGTATAGCTTCAGAATTTCCTGGATGGGTACTTCGACAGACAACGCCAGCGCTATGATTCCTCCTGTCGATGTTCCTGTGATCAAGTCAAAGTAACGATGGATAGGCGTTGGGCCGATTCTCTCTTGAATGTAGTTGAGGAAAGCGGCCGGAAGGACGCCTCTGATTCCACCACCATCGATTGAGAGGACTCGGAAAGGCGTCCGACGTTTCGGGTCAGAAACTGTGGGTTCTTTTTTCATAGGTTGTGAACACTTCACGAAAATTCGTGGAACACGGTAAGAAAAAAACTCAGAAAAGCGAGTGGTAAACATACTCCCGGCCTTTCGTAGATATTTCTTCTTTTCTTGTCGCAACGCTCAGTTTGAAAAGGCGATTCAATTTCGTGCTTGCAACGTTGATATCATACCCGCGTTGCCTCTTAAGATCCGCTGCTGTTAGTTTCCCTTTCTTTATCAACTGCAGAAGAACCGAAGCTAAGTTTCTTTCGATGTGACCTAAGAGTAGATAGTCGCCTGATTCTTGTTTGCACAGTATTGGGATCTTCTTTTGGTCAAAAACGCTTGCGACATTGTCGAGAGTGCTAGCGCTCAGGTCCGACAAGAAAACTCCCAGCCTAGGTAAAGCCCCTCTTTTCATCTGGTCGAGCGTGTTTACAATAACCAGTTGGTCGATGAACGACGTGTCTGCAGTACCTATCGCACGAAAACTGAATTCAATCGAATCAGTCGTATCGCGTGCGTCCTTCACTAGCAAGTGGACAGAAGGCACAAATCTATCTGCAACCGGACGCGTGAGCAGGTCGGTGCCAGGGATACCTAGTGTCTCCTTTAGCTCGAAGAGCCTCATGATCATAGAGTGTTCACCAAGTTTTGTGGAACTCATCCATACAAATATAACACATACATCAGGTTTTGTCAAGAGGTAAGCGGCTACTTCTTCTTGACGAACCATATTCCAATATGAGTCCCGCTGAAGGCGGGGACATTTTCTCTGGTCTCGAAGGTTATAAGATTGATTCTCTTGAAAGCATAGCTAGTGCCAGACCGAATGAAGAGCGAACCATTCCAGTCTTTGACGTAGCTGAACACCTTCAAAAGACCTCCCCCTTTGCTTCTTGCCATCCCTTGTGTGAAGGGATAGCAAATGTAGTCGGCTGGTCGATTCAGCTGAACACGCTTGCGATCAAGTTTTGGCTTGACAGTAGAATGCAATCCTACACCGCCATCAATAATGGCAAGGTTAAGAGTTACTTTATCGCTGTACAGATACTTGTTTAGGGCGACATATCCGAAATCTTGACTCCATTCGAAAATGTTCTGTGCGAGCTCTGATAGGACCGTCACAAATTTGTCCACTTCTTTGGGATCTTTTCCTAGCCAGAAGGACAGGATTGCCTTGGCTCGTTGCCGGAGTAAACCTGCAAGCCGAACAACATCCTCAGCACCTTTTTCCTTTTGCTGATCGATCCGGGAGATTTCGATGAGATTGATGGACTTTGGATTCTCTTCCCAAGCCTGGAGCCGGGAATAATCACCTTCGGCTACTAGCCAGTCTTTGCCGACCTCAAAGAACTTCATACGTTCAAGATATTGGTAGCATGCAGTACTCAAGCCGAGCAGTTTCACTTTGACGCCCGTCCTCTCGAAGATTCTTCTGCAGTCTGAGAGCAAGCCCAGAAGACAGAAGGGAGTGATGAAGGAAACGTCTCTGAAGAGCAGGGAGACTTCATCGCCTTTCAGATAGTCTTCAAAGTTGAACTGTTTTTCAAGTATGAGAAACCTCCTCTCGTCACTAAGATTACCGCTGTATGTGATCGTGCGCGACATGATCATCAGCTTACCGGACTTGATTCTGCGTACTGGTTTCCTCTTGCCAATATTGAGGTGATGTTTGGGCGGTCTATTTCTCGACCTCACGCCAAGAAAGTCGAATGAGGTACATCACATCGGGTTGCCGAAGCGGTGTACGCAGCCAGTAGGGAAATCTTTACTCGATGCAGAGCATAATCGAGGAGCAAAGATTCTGGATCGAGGAGTCGGGTGGGTGAGGACGGGGGCATGCTCGATCCATCAATGTCAGTGGTGCGAATGTTCGGCTCGCCCGCGCGCCGTCGTTTCCTCTCGATTTCTCTTCGAGCTATGATTGTCTCTCAATTCAAAAACCTTCCAAGAGTGCCGCGGCTGGCTCGTCATTCGGGTCCTGCTCGTGGAGCTCGACGCGGAGGGCCTTGGAGTAATTGGTTTGTCTTCTCGGCTTTGGCGTGTCATATGTTGGCGAAGCTTTCGATTTGCTCATTGGTTTCAGGCCTCTCTTGCATGAACTGTCCGCGAGATGTCATGTCCATCAAGCCGTTAAACAGATTCTGGGGCCCCCTCTGCGTGCTTCACCTTCGGCGAGTGGCGAAACTTCGTTTTTTGAACGCTATCAATTGCAGGTTTAATCGAGCAAATCAGCAACTGGAATGTCGTATCCAAGAGATACAGCCATGCGAATGTTCTTCAGATTAACTTCGGGATATTGTATGCCTGCTGAAATTGCAAAGTATGCGGAGTGCCATCCAAAACCTATTCCGGCCAGATAGACCTTGAGCCCCGTCTTGTCGATAGTGCTCTTGAATAACGGATCGAAGAATCCGCCGCAATAAACAAAGAGCCTTGTCGTTTCAAAGTATTTGACAAAACGAACTTGGTCCAGGACTGTGAAGTCAACACTCGTACTGCCACGAGCTGCAATTGCTGTTGTTGCAAGAGAGAACGCGTAATCGATTTTCCATCCGTCTTTTTGACTTCTCGACATCCAGTATTCTAGCAGATTCCTTACACTGCTCAAGATTGTCGGGCGGAGTTGTTGATGGTCCACAAAATCATATTGGGCTGTCGACACGAGACTCGCATAGATCGTGACAAGGATGTTCGAGCCGAATAATTGGCTTCTAGCTGCTTCTTCAGTGAGTTCGTCTGTGATGGCCGAGAATACTCTGTCGATTCTGTGAAATTGTTCATAAGGCTTCCGATAGACTTCGAAAAGGCTCTCGACCATTCTTCCAGGTCTTACATTCGCCTTGAACTGGGATAGCATATTACGGAAGCTTGTGTCTGAATACGATTCAACCAACGAGCTGAAGATCGAATCGGAATGAACGGAGGATTGTCCTTGATCTGAAATCAGCTGCCAAAGCGACTTATCAAGGACTTCTAAGAGCCTGACATCGACTGACAGATCTTTGTCTTTTCGCCTTAGGCTAATGAGGTTCCCGGATACGGTCGCCGACCACTTGCGATCGTCTTTCAACCTGAACGATTCGATTCTCGACTTCTCTTGGCTCATCTTGAGGATTTCGGGGGAGACATAGAGTTTGTATTTGAGCCTCTCTGAATAGTAATAGTACAGGCAAGAGTAACTGACGAGCTGATTGCGCGTCCAACCAACAGAATTTGCTTGCGCGGTTATCTCTTCGGCTGAATCAACAAATGCCTCGACGTGTTTCTTGATACCGCCCAGAAACAACATTGTGGTAACCACGTTGGTCGTACTACGTAGAAGTGTCTGCTGATCTTTTCCATCGAGAAGTTGGGCAATCAGATCTCGAGCAATTATCCCACTCATTGGATCTTGGTCTGTGATCCAGGAAATGACTTCGCTCTTTGCCCTTTCCTTTGCGATCTTCTTGAGTGTTTTCTGGAAGGTTTCGCTGATGTTGACTTGGCCAAAAGAAATTGCACAAGTTAGCCCGAGCAGAATGATTGTGCTGCATAAATACTTTCGTGGCGGAGTGAGGCTAGATAGGACTGCAGGTATCATGTTGAGGTCCCTCCTTCACAAGTGGAATTCAACATCAGACCAATCTAAATACCTTTCCCGAAAAGAAGCCAACCATGCAGAATCTAAACCTGTCAGTTCTGGCTCAATGAGTCGGCAAATCTGCTCGAGTGTGCAGGGGCGGAAAACGTCATTTTTGTCTATGTCGGGGTTCAATGCGGCTTCATAATCGGCTAACAACTGCGAGCATTCCTGATCGCCCTCGGCGTAGATTACCGCATACATTATGTGGGGACAATCCTTGCACCGGAGACTTTCCGCCAGCAGATGAGTCCGCCAGAGTTGCTGTGTTGGCATTGCCATCAGGTTGCTTCTTCCGCATTCGTCATAAAGCCGAGATCCACGAAGAACATCTTGTTGACGGTCATTCAATTCAGAGCCGGGAGGACTGAATGAGTCTGTATATTTCGTTTCGATGGCTATCTTACCGGTTGACCCATCGAGACTGACATATTCAACATATGCATCGAAGGCAGAATGATCCCCTAAACCAATGGCTGGATCGCCGCGACCGGGGGAATGCTCTAGCCTAACCGTAACAACGTGTTTCACTTTCGTTGGGAGAAGCGCCATCCAGATTTTCGTGGCCAATGAATTATCCTGAACTTGCGGGATGAAGAGGTTAAAGCAGAGCGTCTGGCTCGTTAGCATATTCCTGAACAGACGGTATCTGTTGATTACCTCTCCACGTTCCCGAGACACCAGACGGAAGCGAGCTGCAGCGAAGATCCGTCCATTGAGAAAGTTTCTACCCTTCTCGGCATCCTCACGAGCAAGATAGTTCCCGATGTGACGCTTTTTCCTTTCACCGAGGCCGCACGCCCAGCCCATCTTCTCGCGGTAGACCGACTGCTTAAGACGGCACCAACTACGAAATGACGGATCGGATGGGATCGAGGCCTTGAAGCGCTCAAGTAGTGCCTGAGGTGGATATCTATCAAGATTTAATGACATCGTGATATGACGCGAGAAAACTGAAGGTATCCTGCCGACAGATTTGTTGCGATCCTCATTCTATGCCGAGTGACTCACATCCGCGCACATCGCCATTTCGACCCACCATGAGAAACTTGATACCGGACTGCACAACGAGTGGCCTTCTTCTCCAATTCTCAACAAGTTTCGCAAAGGTGTCTGTTAGGGGTACCGCCCCGATCAATATGTCTTGGTGTCCAACATGTTCAGTTGCGACAAGTTGCCCAATTGCCTCCCACAACGCCTTGTACTCTTTGCTTCCCTTGGATTGCTTCAAAGGACCCTTCTTGCATTCAGCGCGCAGTCTATGGTTGCCAACCTTGGCAATTACATCTCCGAGAGCTGTTTGGGATCTTACAATAATGCGCCTCACCCCGTTTTGATATATGCCCTGCCAATCCCTAGAACCAATCGGTGTTACGAGCTGCCAGCCGCTGTCTAGAAGGAATTCTCTGACCGGGAAAATGGTTTTCTTTCCGACCGAAACTTGAGCCCCATCCATGTTCACCTCAATCTCGGGGGCACAGCCCGGAGAACCTAAGAGAAAGAAAGCAAGGCGGAGAGCAGCCTCTGCTTCAGGCATTCGGTCTACTGGGAGCGGGATACTCATTGACGTGATTCCATCTCCACGTCTTAGATCAAAGCGTCTCGATCGCAGATTGAGAAGTGTTCCATTGGGGACGGGAAATCAAGTTGTTGGTGATCGAGAAGGTCAACTAGTGATCATGGGAGGGCTCCTAACTGTCGCCACACCAAGCTTAACGTCCGACAGCTGTGGCGGCTGCTTCTACCCAGTCTGATAGATTACTAAAACCGTCGTCACGGTCCCAGCAGTATGTCTTGAAGTAATCACCAAAAGTGAGGAACTCTCCCCACTTGGCGTTTTTGAAAAGGAAACCCTCTGCGAAATAAAGACTATTCGATTTTTTGTTGTTTATCTGAGGCAAATCAGCGAACGCTCGCCATTTGCGTTTCACGAGCTCGTAGAAGTAAACCTTTTTCCCATCCTTGCTGACTAGGAACCCAATTCGTTCCAGAGGATCAAGACCTTTCGAAGTAATGTAACCCTCTTTGTCTCTGATTCTGTTAATGTGAACCCCAACGATTCCATTCCCCCTTTCAAAGCTCCTCACGATTTCGTATTTAACCCAACGCCGCTCATGGGTTCGTTGCCCAATGAGAACCACTGTTACAGAAGTACCGTGCAGTCCTTCTTCATCTATGAGAGCCTTGATTGCCGCAGGACCGCGTGTTCTGGCAGCTTCCCAGATGGAACTGTCGGAGAACGTATTCTGCTTTCCGGCGTCGTGCGTCACCCAGCTGTTTCGCACAACGTTTGCACGAAACGAGCTGACATCCTCATAATGAAATGAAAAAAACACCCTACGTGCCACAGTGCACCTAGCTATATAGGCCCAGGATCACAAGTCTCATCGCTACGACCAGCGATGCATAAAAAAGTGATGTGGCCGGTCTAACAATCCCAATAATCCACCAACTCTTCCAGTACTCGAAGGTTTTAAACGTGCCAATGTCCAGAGACATTGAGGGAACAGTCGAATTCTCTTTCGTCACATCGGCATAAAGCAACTTGAATTTCCTTTCCAGTGAAAGATAGTATCCATCGAGCACCCAGAAGACCGCCGTGGGAATGTATGCGATGTAGAAGAATTCCGGTTTTGCTTGCTTGTCTGCGAGAACAAAAAGAGCAGATACAAGGGTAACAGCCCAACCCTTAAGAAGGAAGGAGTTGGATGCCATCCTTCTGATGGTTTCCTGAATGAATTCAAGGTGTTTCAGTTTGGTTTCCATTACGAACGCCTATTTTCTAAGCCACTCCTCGTAGCCGTCATACCCGCCGCCAGGGTAGTTCACGAACAGCGAATCGTTGACTTTGTCGATGTACGGGTAGAGATCGAGATACTCCTTTCCATATTGTTGTCCTTCTCTGTCCTGAAGCAAGAGAACAGCAACTTTGCCCGGCTTCCTTCCGTCCATGTATCCCACCTCCCACTGCATCCATTGTGATCTTTCGGAATTTCGCGTGCGAACGTAGAAAAGGCATGAGGATTGCCTCAAACGCGTTCGGATTGTCTGGGCATTCTCGGCTGTCACCGTCGACCTGTCAAGTTCGCTATCATGAATCCAGTCGACGTAAGCCAAGAGTCCAATTCTCTTAAGCTCACGGTAAATGCCCCAAATTACATTGACGTCCTTCGAACTGTGACAGAGAAAGACATCGAACTTCTGGCCCTGAAGACTCTCAGTCAACTGGGCGAGTCCAGCGCTTTTCTCGAAGCGAGCTCCAAGCTCGTCTAGATATTCAATGGATAAGATTGCCATGCAAAGGTGTCTCCGGCGAGGAACACGACAATGAATTCAGGAGTGGGAGCGAATTGATTCCAGTATGCTTTTGCGCTGCGTTTTGTGATATGTTCGCGGACTTTTGGAGCGCGGTATTTCGCCTCTGAATTCGAGTAATGTCGTCGATCTGATGTTCAGCGAGGGCGGCCGGTGGACCTCCCGAGACTCGATCCCTCCAGAATGTACGAAAGCACGTGCTGTTCAACGCCCAAATCTCGTTTTTTGCTTGGGCGTTATGTTGCTTTAAGAACTGGGAAAATAGATTTGAGATTTCTGTTCTATCCATTTTGTACTACATCAATCTTTTGTGATTTAAAGTCGGCTTGCACGACGCCCGAACACATCCGGGTGGTCACCGAGTTGCGTTCCAATGTCACGATCATATCGAATGACGATGACGCGGTATCCTCGCTGGACGAGCTCGTGTCGTATTTCCTTGTCCTGCGCTGCCTTGGAGACGCCGGCAGGCGGCTTGACCACTCCTGAAGTCAACGAGTTTATTCTTTCTCGAACCCAAAGCTTCTGAACTTCAGCGTCCGGCAGTTCTCCGTGACGGTTCGGACGACATTGTCAGGTGCGCCGGATGGAATGATCGCCTGTATCTCCAGTGTGACCTGGACGTCTGCTGCCAGTAAACCTGCAACGTGTTGGACAACCTCTGTCGCAACTTGGCTTGCGTCTCGTCCTATTCTTGAGGCATCGAGCTGGACAGAACCATGGAACCGTGTTGGCAAAGACGGTGCTGGAGGAGTGCCTGCGATGCCGCTCGGGGCCTCCGTTGGTGCCCCCTCAATCGTGGTTGCACCTGCCGTTGCCATTCCGCTTGTCGGATAGGCAACAGGGATTTGGGCTTCGGCCAGAAGTTGCTTCTGAGCCACGTCAGGCCTAACCAACAAACAGTTCTTCCCGAGGGAGACTGCAACGCTTTGTCCAGCGCGTAGGCCCAGGTACCGTTTGTTCACTTCGTCCCAGCCATCAGCATACGCGAACGTCTCAGTCTGCCACGTTACGAGACCGACACCTTCCTCTGCTGCTCTCACTAGAATTCCTGAGTTGACGAGCCGAGGGAGATAAACGTATTGTGCAAAATACTCCGCCAGGTCCTTAGTGGAAACATGATCTCCGCGCCACAAGGGGATTCGATCAAGCTCCATACGCAATCGTATTCCTGAGAACTGTGGCAGCAACAATTCCTCGTTCTTCAGTTTCCTGGCAGCACGCACAGACAGATGCTCCTGACCTTGCAGACGTATCTCCCGCCACTCAATTGCCCCATTTGGATCAGCCTGCGTTGGAATAAGGAGCCATTGGTAGGCTTCAGGAATTTGCGCATTGACGGTTTCGTCTGCATTCTTGCTCTTAGTCTCAGCTTGCTTGGCTTGGAACGGATCGAGGTTTAATGTTTCCCGTTGATTCCAGATCGAGGTCCAGGCTTTGTATTGTCGTACTGCCTGCTTCAACTCATTCAAACGATTATCATCGGCAGCGAGGAACACAAGTGTGTTCTTGTAGTTGCGAGGACTGGTTCCTCGGGTTTCCAGAATGGATGCAGCTTCCTTGCGTGCGAGGCTATCACCATTTTTGCCCTTATGGGGAGTCTCGGGCCCGAGTATCACAAGCCTTGCTTCAGTTTCATCCACTATGTCACTACTCGGAACACATGTGTGAACCCGTGAAAACTCACCCCGATATGCAGCTTCTTTTCTTAATCGGGAAATGGTTTCATCAATAACATCGTGTTCATGCAACTGACCAGCACGATCTTCCGCGAGTCTGCTCACTGTCGGCTGTGTCGAGTACCAGTAGCGCTTTCCGTCAACGTACAGATATGTTGCACGATCAGTGAGACGCCTTAGCGCATCGCCGAAGGTCGCCACACTCTCCCCGGGTTGCACGCACCCGAGTTTGATCTGCCGGTCTTCAAGACCTCGATGCGCGGCGCGTAATGTGGGGGCTGATCCAAGATAGATTGTTCGAGATACACGTCTGCAAGCTGAGTATCGACCAAGATGAGACGAGAATTCCCGGTCGAGCATTAGCGGCACAGACTGTGGTCCATCAACATCTTTCTCGATCACGGGTACCCAGTTATCTTCCAGATACCGTGTCAACTCAAATTGAACCTTTGGTTCATCAATGGGGATGGTCGCAGGCATTATCAGCAAATTGTTATCCTGTCGTTCCCAAAGGGAGTGGATCACTGCAGCCATGAGGCGAAGGACACCGCGTGTTCGCTGGAACCGATCAAGCGTAGACCAATCGTTGAACAGCCTATCGAACAACTCCGGATGGATTGGATATGCCATCTTGATTCGGCGCTCGTATGCTGCTTCACGACACTCAAGAGGAAACTCCTGGTGTTGTGCACCGTACATTTCAACGAATGCCCGGGCAACAGCATCACGTGCCACGGCTTCCTGATTGCCGATGGGTTGAAACAAACGACGCCGGACAATTTCAAATCCTTCATCAGTACTTGCTGGACGCCACGATGCCTCAACACGGCCGACGGCATTTTTCAACTGTGTGAGCGCCTGTTTTCCCTTATCACCACCGATCTCATTGTCAGACGATGGAATGCTGACCACGAGCATTGTCTGGTTTGCATTTTTGGCTGATTCAGTCAGTGCCTGAGCAAATGTAAACTGAGCATCATACGTTCCCGCGGGGAGAGTATTCCCCTCGTGCAACTGACGGGCATACGCAACCCATTCATCGATCAGGATAAGACAAGGTGCGTACTTGTTGAAAAGCTCTCTGAGGCGGTCACCCGGATTTGTCCCGCGCTCGTCATCTTCTTTGACGAGAGCGTACCCTTCCTTTCCGCCGAGTTGCCATGCAATCTCACCCCACAGCGTTTTAACTCGGGTGCCATCAGGCTTATCGTGGACTTGACCTGGAGAGATCTTTGTGCCAACAACAACTGCCCGTCGCACGTTCTTTGCTACTTGAACACCGGCTTCTTTGATGAGATCTTCCACACCCGGAAGCTCGGAAGCACGCACACCGGAAAAGAGATGAAAGAGTGCCAGTATAGAGTGAGTCTTGCCGCCACCAAAGTTTGTTTGCAGCTCAACGACAGGATCACCGCCTTTGCCAGCCAGGCGGAGCAGCGCACCTTGCATGAGCTGCTTCAATCCCTCAGTGAGAAATGTTCTTCTGAAGAACTCAGTAGGATCTTTGTACTCATCAGAACCTTCTTTGAGATAGACCTGCCAGAGGTCGGCGGCAAACTCGGCTTGTTGGTACCGACCGGAGGCAACGTCGGGGTGGGGGGTGACAATCTCACGCCACGGTTTGAGCCCTCCTTGTGGTTTTCCTTCCGTAGGCTGCGCAGATGCCTTCCTCATTTCAGAGCGCCGCTGCTCGTCGAATTGCACGCGCATGAGATCCATGCGCATCTGTTCCACCTCAGCGGCTTCCGGGGCGGAGACTGCCAAGAGGAGCCGGGCCATGCTATCCAATGCGCGGTGCGCATCATTCCCACTGAACGCGTCCCGGTGTGCCCACTTGTTGCGCACGTCGCGCAACTCACTTACGAGCGAGCGCTCTGCATGGCCAAGGATCTCTTTGAAGACGGTGTTCCACTGATCCCACATTATCGATAGGACGAGGTAAGGGTCGGCCCAATTGGGCTTGCCATCAGGTGCAAGCTTCTTTGCGGAGTCATCCCATTTGGTACCGAGCCGCGTTCGCAGTTCGCGTTCAACAAAGGGCTGGAGCCCTTTGCTCAGGACCTCAAGACCTTTGCCTACGCGTTCGTGATTTGAGATTGCCATATGATCATCTCATTATTCTATGCAGAAATCATAATTCCAATTCCGTTTGTTGGGGCGCCCGCTCTTGTAAACTCATTCCCGACGCAAGCCGTGTGATCTCCGGCCAGGCGATGACAAGCGTGTTGTATGCCAACGCTTCCTGTGCCCATTTTTTTCGTTCGCAGATAGTGTAGAGTCGATACGCAAGATCACGAGCAGCCTCAGCCGCCCCGCCGAGGCGCTTCACAAGTGCCGCTGCTTCTTCCTCGCCTTCTTGTTCCAATGTTCGGATGAGATGTTGCACAACCTCCCAGATGGTGAGACGCCTGTCTTTTGTAGGATCCCAATCTTCCGGCAATTCGTCTCGTCTCAGCAAACGCACCTTGCCTGCGCGAGCGTGGATGACACTGGCTTCCACGAGGCCATTGACCGCTGTGTTCTTGGCTTTAGAGAGCGTCTCCGCTACACCAAACGGACCTTCTTCCATCCCGTGCTGCTCAAACCATGCAAGAGCCCAGCGTGTATCTCCATCAAACTCGCCTTCTTGCTCGGCGAGTACTTCGTCCAGCGCTTGGTTGATAAGCTGCAGCGCAATACGCACAGGCATTGCAGAACCATCCGTCTCGAGCACTTTTGCGTACCGTGTGAAGATGGCCATCCCCGGACCGATAGCAGCTTGAGCCAAGTCTACAGGAGCGATGCCTCCTTGCTGAAGCGTACGAACAGCGTCGGGCAACTCCTTCTTTAGCGTAGCGAGAAATTCTCGGCGTGTTGCCAAAACTGCATTCTCTGGTTTTGGACGGCACGCTAAAACGATGTAGGACGCAAGTGCGTTTGTTCCCATGGAGACCATTCGCCATTTTTGGGATGCGCGGACAGGCCAGGTTCCTGTAATCTGAAATCCGCTATCGATAAGGCTGGCAAGAAGTGTCTCCCATCCTGTACCTCGACCAGTGCTCTTTGGGGCATTTTCTTCCTCGTCCTGATCGTTGATGTCTTCATCCGATTGCTTGAATGCATAATAGACCGTCAACGGAAAGCGCGCGTCCATTTTCTGTCTTAAAGCTGTAAAAGCCTTGCGGAATCCATTTTCAAAATGTTGCCGAGCCTTTTCTTTGTCGCCATCAAAGCGCTCGGGTGCCGCAGTTAGTTCGGGTATTTTTGGGACAAGAACCGTGCTGAACAAATCAGGATACAGATCCCCGATAGTTCTCCGTAGCCATATGTAGAAGAAATCACTTAATGAAGCATACCCGATGTTGTCATAATAAGGCGGATCGGTGCTGATAAGCAAACCGGTTAGTCCATCCCACAAACCTGCTGCGTCAATCTGCCGCGTTTGACCGACAGGCATGGGTATTCTACCCAAGACTTCTACACAATCTGCAACGTACTCGGCGCAGGTTGTCCAAGCACCTACGGAAGTGCCAAGAATATTTGCCTCGGCAAAATCCCAAACCATCGGGATAGCTTGCTTACCGAAAAGATTCATTACTTTTTCATTACTTGGGCTCCAACGGCATATTGTGTTATTGAAGTCAGTACATCGGTCTAATGAGAGACCAAGAAATGTCACCACAGCAGCAGCATAGTGGGATGCTTCTTCCTCGGAGAATCCAGAATTCTTCGCGTCCTCGATGAGATTTCGATGAATTCCTTTTATTAAGTCACTCAGTGTCACCAAAGCTGTCAGTTGTCGCGGTGTGAAGAGCTTGTAGTGCTTGTTCATGCCATAGAGCTGCACGCGAAAACCTAAGGCCTGTTGTGGAACATCGGTGTCGGGGTAATCTTTTGGCTGGGCACTTGCAGCTATGTCTTCTGCTTCGGGAGTCGGCGAGATATATATCCGACCACGTTTACCCTCGCACACGATTGCCATCAACCGCGCTTTCATCCTCCCAGCCTTACCTTCAGCGCGGACGTACTTAAATGGCATAGGAGATCCTGTTAACAAGCAAGTTACTCCTGAGCGATTTACTGTGCCCTTCTTCGGATCTTTCCCCTTCGGCGGGTTCCCCGTACGCACCTCGAATCGAAATGTGTTCTTCTCAACAATAGGCTCGATCCAAGTTTGCTTGTTATCCTTGGTGGCTAGGTAGAATGAACGCACAAGAGGGACGTGTGCACCTTGGGCAGCAGGGTTGGAGCTTGGAACTGTGCGAGTCCAAATCCAAGCCACGACATTTCCTTCCACGTGTCCAACATTTTTTTGCAAATCTATCCGGGGATAGAGATGTCCGATCCTGCTTGCAGCCTCTTTGTTGATCGCCTTTGCGTAGTAGCGTAGATCTTCAGCTAGGCCCCTGGTGCCTGTCCATCCGCCACTAGAGCCAACCTGACGCCGAGCTTCTGGGTTAACTGGGGGCTGATTAGCCCAGGTTGGGCCGATTTCTAAATTACACTTGTTGAGGAGCACAGCAATCGGATTCAAATCGGCTGCATAGGTTACAAAGCCAAGGCGATTTGCCTCAAGAGGGATCGAGCCGCCACCTGCAAAGGGATCCATTAAAGGTGGGAGTTTCCCATCGCAGTACTTTCTCATTTCCTCAGTTGCCTCTGAGTAGATTCCAGAGTGGTTGTGTAGTTTCTTTTGCATCAGATTTCGAATGATGGCAAACAGTCTCTCCCGCTCCTCACTCTGAGACCGTGCATTCGGAAACTTATCTGGATGAGAAGAAGGATCATCAACAACCGAAGCGAACAGAACAGCGCGCGCCGTTGGCAGCGGAAGCCTTGCCCACCAATGATGAATGCCTTTAGGATGAGCTCCTATACCAGGCATTTTGTCGTATGCTGACGCGTCGTTGATCTCGGAAAGGGGTAAAGAGACTTCGATGAGTTTCTTCCGGTATGCACCACTCTCAGTTTTAGCGGACTGAGTAACTACAGGCTCGGTTGTTCTTTCCCTTTCGGAGGGTTGGTAGTCAATTCTTTCTTCTCCGACACGCCCTGCTTGTACGCTTGAAGTCGTGGCAAACAAGCTTTTCTGATTCGAATCAGCAATAGGTAGCTCCGCTGCGGTCTTCAGATGTTCAGCAATGGCTCCAATAGCCGTCTCAGGTTCAATCTTGACTCCGCCAAGTTGTATCAGTGCCTTGTTGCCAGTTCCGCTGCCCTTGAGAAATTTCGGAGAAACAACGAAAAGCGGAACTCTGTGCTTGATCGCGCTTTTCGCCGCATCGAATGTGCCACTCATTCTGCCTTTCTCGTCTCGTTCAGGACCAGATTCCACTACGACAACTCCGTCAGCAAGACCCACAACTAATTTGTTTCGTTGCATTGCACTGCTCGCTAGCCAAGGTTGTCGCGGAGGAAATTGAGATACGGCAAGAAGACTCCCACGTTTCGGGAGATTCTTGAACTCGCCTTTCAGTGTGAATTCTAATATGCCGAAGCTCAGCACGATTGTTGTTGTTCCTTCTTTCTCCAAGGCAGCGGTGTGGGCAACAGTGTCGACCCCTTTCGCATAGCCTGATACGACATTGTATCCGGATCCCGCGAGTTGCCCAGCAAGCTCCACTGTAAACTTCATCCCTTCGTCGGACACATTCCGAGAACCGACGATTGCAACACCTCTTGTTGAGAGCAAGGGCACTTGACCCGAACAGAAAAGGATAGGGGGCGCGGAATCTCCAAGTTTTCGAATAAGCTTGTTAGGGTAATCGGCATGACCAAGGTGGATTAACTTGATCCCTTCCAATCGCAAGGCAGCATATTCCGCCTCAACCTTTTCATTGTCCAACTCTTCCAAAGCATGGATGATCTTCGAATCAATGCGGAGTTTCTGAGCGAGTTTCGTTCGCTCGGCACCAAACAGAGAAGAGACATCAGCACCGTTGGCTTGCAATAGGTCATGAAGCTTATGAATCGTTTTCGGTCCGACTCCTCTCGCAGAGAAGAGTTGGTACCAGAAGTAACCGTTTTCCTGCATCATCGTTTCGATCGAGTCTTCGTAATTGTAAACACGTACACCTCTGCTACGTCACCTTTATCATACAAAACCTTTGTTATTTCTGACAACGTTTCGCCTGAACGGTAGAGATCATCAAACAACAACACTGTTTTCCCCGCAAACCGCCGGTCAGCAAGTTTGAATGCACCTCTTAGCTCTTTTTTCCGGGACTCTGTATCTTCAATTTCTTTGAGCGATTGGGTTCTTCGTGTCTTCACAACATATTTTGCTTCCACTGCAATACCCAGTCGTCCACCTATTGCTTTTGCAAGCTCGATTACGGGCTGAAAGGGTCTCGTTTGAGACGGTGGGACAGGTAGGATAGCGGCAATGCGGCTGATTACCCTGCGTGTCCTGAGGAAATCAGATGCCACTTGGGCGAGCGGGTCAATCTTGCTCTTATCTGATCGGTATTTCAAGAGGTATAGCGCTTCGCCAACCTCAGTCCTTGTCGTATCAAACCCTCCGTCCGGCCTAAGCTTGCTCGAAACCGTGTGCAAATCAAGCGCCCGCCCTCCCTTCCAATTCCCACGCAAAGGTTGAGGGTTAATTTTCATCGCATCGAACCCCTGTGATGGGCTTCCGGGAAAGCCAGACTTCTATGAGTTTCTTGCGGTACAAACGTTTACCCCTTAAGTGCGTCAATACAGTAGTTATGTGGCATTTAGAATTTGTTGATTCTAAAACACTTACCTCTCCTAAAGCCCATTTCTAAGACCCGCATGGTGTTTAGAAACCATTCGATTGCGGCTTAGCAGTAGATGGATACCAACGAGCCCATCGACGCTTGCCCTTCAAGATCACCTTTCCTTGATCATACAATTCCTGAAGCAGTCTTTGAACAGCCCTTTGGGGAAGGCTGGGAAGAACCTGACAGAGTTCGGAGAGAGGAGTTCCAGAGGTCACATTATCATTCAGGTGCTTCAAAAGGAGTTGCTTATTGGTCTCGTGGTCAAGTCCCCGTTTCCGGGTGTATACTCCCTTCTTCCCAAGATGAGCATAGAGGGCTCTGGAAAGAATATATCTCGTCCCACGCCCTCTTCCTATAGTCTCTGCCACTCCGAGTTCGATAAGCTCGGCGAGAAAAGATCGCAAGGTCTCGGGCACGAACTCTTCACGCTGCAGGAGGTCAAGAACCATGAAATGAAAGGTGGAAAGGGAGCGCAGTCGATCCTCGCCTACCTTTTCCAAGAACTGGACGAAGGCTGGATTGGTCACAACCCCACGAAGCATTAGACGAACTTCGTGGGCAGCAGATCCGGCAAAGTTTGGGATTGGCTTGCTTTGCCTGATATTCTGCTCAAACATGAGATTCATTCCCTGACCCGACCTCTCAATCAGTCCACACTTGGCAAATACTTCAGCCAGCCGCCGGTTACGCGGGTTCTGTTGCTCAAGAATATTATCAGGAGTTATTCCAAACGGGAATCCTCCTGGGCTAATCACCTCAAGCCGTTGAGGATACTGACGTACAAAGCACGAACTGATCAATCGGTAGCTCCGATGGCAAACGGCGTTGAGAATGGCCTCACGGATAACCTTTTCGTCAAAGGTTGGTATATCATAACGGAAGAAACCATCCTGATAGCTTTGGCGATCATTACGCTTGTTGATTTCATCCCACAGCCGATCATGAAACAGGAGGAAACCCTCACGGTATTCCTGGCGTTCGGCGGCCGGGCCTGCAGCTTCATTGGAGCGATATTCGAAGACAACCTCTGCCTGAGGAAGGAACCGTCCGAGTGATTCCCTCTTTCCAAAGAGCAGCAACGCCGCATTGGTGATCCCTTGCGAAGTCGAAAGTTCGGCGTCCGCTAGAGTCTGTTCATCGGAGTATGTCACGATTCTGGGATTGTTAGAGTTGGCTGTCCAACGCTTACGGAAGTATTTCAGAGCATCCGGATCCAAATCCCTCGGTGTTGCCCCCGCGCAGACCTCAGAAGAGAAGTCCGGTTCGACCTCACTATGAATTTCCCTGAGTCGGTCGTCGTTCATTCCAACCAGATCATCTCCAGCTCTCATCCAGAATGTGCCTTGATAGGACCATGCCGTTCCCGGGATGCGGCCGGGCACATGAACAATCAAGACTCGCTTGCCTTCATGAAAATACTCTTCGATGGGAATGCGTCGCCGCAATCGGTCAAACAAGCCCGACTCGGTCCGGCCTGGCTCCGCAAACGCCGCACTGCCCACTACCTGACGTGGACGTCGGTCTGTAACACCCAGAATGATCTTTCCCCCGCCTTCATTTGCGATGGCAACACAGTACTGAACGAGTTTCTCAAAATGGAAGTTTGCAGTTGCTGACTTGAACTCGAACCGACTGCCTTCGGGGGCACCAAGATGTTCTTGAAACTCTTGCGCGGTCGTCATGACGGTTGTTGTCCCCGTGCAAGCACTTCAGCAAGATCATAGTTGACACTCGTCGCAGCAAAGTCAGGTTCCCGCTGGAACGGCCGGCGGATGTATTGAAGAGTCGTCACAGCATCGGCGCCCACCTGGGCAATGGCAAGAATGAATTCCTCTGGCTTGTTCAGTGCAGTCAGTATCTGCGTCTTGCTCACCGTGAGCGAGGTGGCAGATGCAGTTTTCCCTTTAACCTCGATAAAGAGAAGTCTCTTCTTTGCAGCGTCTCGCGACTCGATATCGTAGCCGGGATTGTCATGGGGCATCTCCTTGGGTTCACGCCCAAGTTTCCGTTCTGCTTCCATCACGGCTTCAATGGCCAGCCGTTCAATACGCTTCCGGTCTACCTCCTCGGGTTCCTCTTGAGCAGGCCGGTTCATCAGACGGTCAATCATTGCCTGCGGGACCACAAGCGCACCGCCAATAACATTCGGCGTCTGAGGTGAGATGCGCCGTTCCTGCTCCAACTCCGCAAGACGTTTCTGCAGCCTCCCCTGCAATTCATCCGCTCGGCTGCGCGCATTCTGCCAATTCATCTTGGGCTGCTTTCCCGCCTCTTGCTGCGCCTTCAGCTCATTTGCACGGTGATCCCAGTAGTTGATCTCTTTGGTGAGTCGGTCCTTCACGGCAGCCATGGACTTTTGTACAAGCTGCTCTTTGCGTGACCGCACCTGTTCGAGATGCTTCGGAACAATATGCTCGGCTGCGTATCCAATCACTCGAGACTCCAGGTCTTGCCTCAGCCACGGTTGATCGAGAGCAGTCTCAAGCAGCTGTCTTTCTTCTTCGGTTATAGGGCTGTAATCGAGATAGGGTGCATAGCCTGCATCCCGAACGCTGCCTGCTGCATCAATCTCTACGAACTGCATCTGCCGCGAGATCACTCGCCGGTTTCCCTGCGAGTCTGTGCGGCCGTCTTGAATCGAGTGCTCGAGAAAGAAAAGAGTCCTCACTCCCTCGGTCTTGTTCTCTGGATCGACAAGCACGCTGCCACGCTTCAGGTGATCCCTGTATCGTTCGAGTATGATGTCAATCGTTGCATCAAGCAACGGATGGCCGGGGCAAAGGAACGTAGCGAGAGGTTTACCATCAAGGGTAATGAGACTCTTTTCAAATGTGGCGCGCTCGTATCGCGTTAGAACCGCATCGCCTGTGCCGATGATCCTGTCTCGTTGTCGAATGAGCGCTGGAACGTGTGTAATCTCATAACGCTTCGGCTCCCGTTCTTTGAAGGCGCCACCGAGATGAGCAAAGGCTTCCCTGAAGAACGCAGAAATGAAATGTGGCTGAAGCTTTCGCGTTTCAATCCGCTCCATCTCTTCACGTATCTGTTGCACCTTAGTTGTATCGAGAGCCTCATGCGCAAGAGCACGTTCCTCAATCAATTCCCGAAGCCTTTCACGGTCCAGAGCTTTGTCGACTACCTGGTTGAGCCGTGCTTTGACCTCCGGACTGTCTCCATACCGGACAGCCTCCATCAACAGGTCTCGTAAAGGTTTCTCCGTGAAGCATTTTCCCAGCACGTCAAAGACACTTCCGCCAAGGGATTCCCGCTCTTGTTCCAGTTTTTCGAGAAGTCGGTGGAAAACATCACCCTCGCGTGTCTCGGACGCGACGAGATTCCAAAGGTGGCAAACCTCGGTCTGACCAATTCGGTGGATGCGTCCAAACCGTTGTTCAATGCGGTTGGGGTTCCAAGGAAGGTCATAGTTCACCATGAGATGAGCGCGCTGCAAGTTAATTCCTTCGCCCGCTGCGTCAGTGGCAATTAGGATCAACACTTCTTTGTCGAACGTGAAGGCTTCCTGAGTCTTTCGCCGATCCTCACGTCCCATGCTTCCGTGAATTGTAACTACTGCCTCAGGCTTGCCAATTACGCCCGCAATTTTTTGTGCAAGATAGTGAAGAGTGTCTTTGTGCTCAGTGAATATGATGAGCTTACGGCGCCGGCCTGCAACATCGAACACTTCGTTGGCAGATTTGGCGCCAGTTCCTTGCAAGAGTCTGGAAAGCTCATCCCACTTCCTGTCAAGCCCGCTTGTCCGCACGGAATGAGCCAATGCCTCGAGGTTCCTTAGAGTTGCAATTTCCGCCTCTAACTCGATTATTGTTCGAGCAGTTGTCGCTTTGTCCACGACTTCCTGCTCTATCTGCTCGACCTCGCCGTCAGGTGTCTCGTCATAGAACTCGTCAACATCTTCATCCGTCGGCACCGGAATAACTTCCGCCTGATTGATTGTAATAGGCGCGGGAGCACCTCTACGCATCAGCTTTTCTTCTTCGAGGCGACGCTCCAGCCGTTCTCGTCTTCGTCGTAATGACTGAAAGATTGCCTCCGGCGATGAAGCAAGTCTGCGCTGAAGAATTGTAAGAGCAAAGCCGACCATGTTCCCACGTTTGCCTTCCCCTTCCTGCGCAAGTCTGTCCGCCCGGTTCATCTGTTCGCGGACATAATTGGTTACATCGTGATATAGCCTCGCTTCAAGTTCCGACAACCGGTAGTTGGCCGTGTAGGCTTTGCGCTCAGGAAAGAGAGGTGTTCCATCGAATTTCAAAAGCTGCTCCTTGACCATTCGCCTCATCAGGTCCGTCGTGTCCACGACGTGAACGCCGTCCCGAAATCTTCCCTCAAACCGATCGCTATCAAGGAGTGCCATGAACAACTGAAAGTCCTCTTCCTTCCCGTTGTGGGGAGTGGCTGTGAGCAACAGAAAATGTCGGGTAAGATTTCCAAGCAATTGTCCGAGGCGGTAGCGTTTCGTTGCCTTCACCTCGCCGCTGAAGTAGGAAGCAGACATCTTGTGAGCTTCATCGCAGACGATCACATCCCAGTCGGTGATCTTAAGCTTTGCTTGCACATCCTCATTGCGACTGAGTTGATCGAGTCGACAGATGATCAAATTATTTTCCTGGAAGACATTCCCAGTGCGGGAAGTTTCCATCATCTCTCTGGTGATAATCGTGAATGGAAGCTGAAAGCGGCGGTAGAGTTCATCCTGCCATTGCTCGGCTAAGTTCGCTGGACAACAGATCAAGCATCTGCGAAGGTCTCCTCTGATTAGCAGTTCTTTCAATAGTAGACCCGTCATGATCGTCTTACCGGCTCCGGGGTCATCCGCGAGCAAATATCGCAATGGCTGACGAGTCAGCATCTCACCATAGACAGCCGTTATCTGATGCGGGAGCGGCTCAATGAGTGATGTATGAACAGCGAGCAAGGAATCAAAGAGATGAGCCAAACGTATGCGATGAGCTTCCGCCACCAGCCTGAACAGCGAGCCGTCAGCATCGAAGCTCCATGGTCTACCTCTGGTGACGACTTCGAGGCTCGGTTCGTTGTCACGGTAGAGTAATTCACTACCGAGCTTTCCTTCACTGTCCTTGTATGTAAGTTCCAGAACAGCAGTCCCGTGCCACTTCGCATCGACGACAGTGACCAGTCTGTCAGGCAGGATGCCTTTGATAGTTGCACCACGTGCTAAGTCTTCGAGGCGTGCCATGCGCTAATCAACTTGAGAAGAATGATTCATACGTTGTCTGCCTGACGTTGAACCTGGGGCCGGAGCGAAGAGCCTTTATGCAGCAAAACAAAACCCGTAGGTGGGCTTGCCGAAGGCGGCGTTCCTACGGGTCATCAGTGCATTCACGAATGAATGGATCCTGAACCATCAAATCTCTGTTTTGACAGTTCTTTCAGCAAGCCCGGTGTAAATGTATGATAAATTCGTGGAAAATCCACCGCCTTGGACGTTCGTGGACGTCTTGGGGAAAATCGTGTCGTTGGAGAAATGTCATTGTCTGATTCTTCTCGACGGAGATTTCTTCCTCCGCTCCCAATACCAGCCGATGACCGGTACTGCGACGGCAGTCCAGAGCCATTGCCAATTCTCTGCGACAAATCTGGAAAGCTGCTGAGGCCAGGAGACGTGAATCTGGATTTCCTCCGATAGGCTCTGAACCGTGTGGGGCATATCGCGACCATCTATGTTGACGATCGCATCAATGGTGAGATGTAGTTTCTGCACGCCGGGTTGAAGTGCCGTCACTTCCCACTTCCATTGAGTCTCGCCTTGCACATCGACTGCCTGTAACGCCTCCGTAAGAGGTTCAACTCTGAAACCTTCTCCTTTGAGTCTGGCAGCCATTACCTTTGAGACTCTTATTTTCCTCTCCCTCAGCACGTCAGTAGCGTTCATCAACTGCTGGAGCTCCTTCGCGGACTTGGTCAGTGACAGAAGCATGTGGATTCCTTTGGTCTCGTAGAGCTCCATGGAGTCCGGAACAGTGAAGACCAGGTTGCCCCATTTCATCTTGTCAAAGAAGTTCGCCAGGGCTTGTTTCTCCGACTTGGGGTATACAACTATGGACTTGAGCATTTGCTGATGTGCAGATGTTTCCAGAATCACGTCTGTTGTGGCGCTGGAATTCACTGGGATGCTATCGACACGAGCGGATGCATAACCCAAGTATGTTAGCCTCAGCGTACGAGAACCGACAGGAACATTGAGAAAAGCAAACTCGCCTTTCTCATTCGTCACTGCCTGCAGGGCGGTACCAGCGAGTTTGACTTCGACGCCGGGGAGGCCATCGCCTGTTTGACGGTCTGTGATTTTCCCTTTGATCGCTCCCGATTGAGCCAGCACTGGCAGTGATAGGGGAGCGAGCAAAATGATCGCGATTAAGAGCTGGAAAACCGCTCTTGGTGCCGCATCGAACCGATACTTGGTTTGCGCTTGCATTGGCTCAACTCCTTGAATGTTCTCGCATTGCATATTTGATCGCGAGAAGGGCATTTATGGACAGTAAGCTACTCGAGCAGTGTACCCATAGAGACCTGCTTTATCGCGTTGAACGAATCCAGAGGTTCTCAATCCCGCTCTCCACGTGGTTATACGGTGTTATCGATGGCGGGCACGGTGCGCCGATATCAAGCTAGAACAGATTGGAGCAAACGTCAATCGGCTATTCTCCTGAATCA
>Ga0315291_10001349_pt1 | contig 32854 bp, 26 predicted proteins | sample YL17G12_20_MG_FD_203070 | JGI IMG/M metagenome (GOLD analysis project Ga0315291, IMG submission 203070) | Sediment microbial communities from Yellowstone Lake, YNP, Wyoming, USA - YL17G12_20 | ecosystem: Environmental > Aquatic > Freshwater > Lake > Sediment | place: USA: Wyoming | collected...
CCACAGGGCGTACTCGGGCTTGACGACGTGCCGGATGCGGTGCACGTCGAGCAGCTCGGAGTTCACGTCGTCGTACACGCGGCTGAAGCTCGTGCCGCCGCGCACGCCGTACACGCCCAGCCCGCGCCAGAACGTCCCTTCTTCCAGCGGCTGGCCGTCCCAGTACGTGCCGCGGACCGAGGTGAACGGCACGACGTTGAACGCGCCGAGCTTCAGGGGGACCTCGGCTTCCTCGCGGGCATCGACGCGGAACGTGAGGTCGGTGCGGCTCAGGTTGTTGAAGTCGAAGTGCTGGATCTGGTGGCGGTCGTCCGGCAGGTAGCGCACCATGCCGACCCGCGACTCGTGGTAGAGCACGGCCGGGGACAGGAACGTGTCGCCGATGCGGCGGTAGGCCAGTTCGGGCAGGTGCTCGGTTTGCGTGAGGAAGTCGAGCATGCGGAAGTTGGCCAGCAAGGTGATGGCCTGCACGCCCTTGGCCCGCTTCAGGTAGAGGGCGGTCTCCTGCTCCTTGCCCTCAAACCACTCCGACTTCTGCCACTCTTCGAGGAAGTACGGATCGCTGACGTAGGCGACCTCGATCGTGGCCTCCCAGTCATACGGCAGGTAATGCCGGTGCCGCCACAGGACGCGGCCGCGCGTGTCGGTGCTGGGCTCTTCAAACTCCTTGCGTAGGGGTCCGAGGTTATCCTTGCCATTGTCGTAGAGGAAGTAGCTGCGGAGCAGGCCGTAATACTTCTCCCGCTCGTAATCCACGTTGATGCCGACCCCCGGCCCACGCCGCGAGTAATAGTCCACCAGCAGCGAGGCATCCACGCCCTCCGGCGGTTGGATGCCCAGCAGGTTGAACAGGTACCACGCCGATTCGAACTGATACCCCCGCTTGCTGCTGTAGCCGGTGCTGATGCGGCGGAGCAAGGTCTCGCTGGTTTCAAGCCGGCCGCGGCTGTACGGCCACCACGCCACCGGCAGGCCGCCGACGTTGAGCGTGGCGTTCTTCATTTCCCAGGCGCCGCTGATGGGGCCGACGGCGCCGCCCTGGGCGTCACGTCGGGTCAGGTCGCGGATATAGACCTTCTCGGCGCCGACATGATAGCTCGGCGTGTAGAACTCACTCGTCGTCACCTTGGCATGCTCGGCGGTGAACTCGCGTGCGGAGAGCTGGCGGATTTCGGCGGCCCGGACGTACAGCGGGATTTCGCGGACCGGGATGTCGGCCCGCAGGACCGCGTCGAGAATCAGGGCCCGGTCGCGCTCAAAGTCGTAGTACAGCCGGTCCGCGCGGACGAAGCGGTTGCCGAGGGACAGGACCACGTCACCTTCCAGGTACACCGCGCGCACGCGGCTCTGCTTCCCGACCTGCCCCAACCCCAGCGTGGGCTGCGCCGCCACCTCCGTGGGCTGCTGGGTCTCCGTCGCGCCGCGGGCCGCCCCTTTCTTTTCAGCCGGTTGGGTCTGGGGCTTCGGCGGCGGCGCGCTGCGCTCCTCGCCTTGCATTTCAGCCCCCAGGAACGTTGCGGCCGTGCCTTCGGCCGGAAAGACCACGGCGTTATCCGCCCGGATTTCCAGCATGGCGGACTCGGGCCCGCCGGCCTGCGAGAAGTACACGCCGCCGGTCGCCACGAAAACCCGCTCGCCATCGGGCGTTTCCGCCGGTTCGATGTTGGGCAGGCGATAACGGATGACGCGTGGCGGGCGCTCGACTTCGGCGGGGGGCGCCTCCGGGCGCAGCACCTCCGGCGCGCTGGTGGGTGGCGCTTCCTCCCGCGCTTCCAGGGCCAGCCGGTCGCGCAGCGCCTGTTGATAGAGCGGCGCTTCCTCCAGGTTCTCCGGGGCATACGCGTCGTGGTACTTGATGATCTGCCCGTAGGTGCGCAGGCCGCGCACCAGCAGGACGGTATCCTGCGTGAGCGTCCCGCCCGGCTCGCGGATCTCCGCGTTCTCCGACAGGTAGACGGTGAGCGCGTAGAACTTGCGGCCCGGGTCAGTTTGCCCCGGCTCAATCCACACCACGGCGTTGTTCGCCGACAGCCGGCGCTGGCCCATGTCCAGCCGGAAGCCGCCGTTGAACATCAGCACCAGCGGGCCGCTCTCGTCGTGCCACTGGCGGACCCACCGGCCGCGCATCGTCACGTCTGCGTCGCTGATGGCGGAAGCCAGCAACGGCTCGTCGCTGAAGTCGTATTGTGCAGCGGCGGGAATGGCCAGCAGGAGCGCGAACAGCCCCGCGCGCAGGGCCGTGCACGGTCGCCACTCTACGCGCCGTCCGTGCGCACGGCGCAAAACGCGCCGCGCCGTCGGCGACGGGATGAAACCACACTCAGACCGCACCAATGGCTCTCAACCGCTGGGAGTCTTCACTCTCCCGCGGCCATTATCGGGCTGCCGGCGCGTGGGTCAATGGCCCGCAGTCGGAACACGCGAATCATGGGTTCGCCTCGCGACGCACATTGTGCTATGATCCTGTTTTTCGCCGACCCCGGGCGAGCCCTCGCGAGGTCTGATGACGGCTGAGACTCACCATTCGTGCGGCCTCTTCGGGGTTGCCAACCATCCCGACGCCGCCCAGCTCACCTATCTGGGCCTGTACGCCCAGCAGCACCGCGGACAGGAATCGGCCGGGATTTGCACCGCCGACGGGCGCTCCATTCAACGTCGTGCCGGGCTGGGCCTGGTGACCGACGCGATTAACCAGCAGAGCCTGAACGAACTCGCGAACCCCCTGGCGATCGGCCATGTCCGTTACTCGACCACCGGCTCGTGCAGCGAGTCCAACACCCAGCCGCTGCTCGTGACCTGCTCGATCGGCCAGGTGGCGATCGGCCACAACGGCAACCTCGTCAACGCGGGCGACATCCGCCGCGAATACGAGCAAGACGGGCACATTTTCGTGACGACGTCGGACACGGAGGTCATCTTGCACATGCTCGCCGACCGGCAGTTCGCCGAGAAGCCCGACCCGCTGACCTCGGTCCTCCGCCACCTGGGCGGCTCCTACTGCCTGTTGCTGCTGTACCCCGACCGGCTCGAGGCCGTCCGCGACCCGTCGGGGAACCGGCCGCTGTGCCTGGGCCGGCTCGGCACGGCCTGGATCGTGGCCAGCGAGACCTGTGCGCTCGACATCGTCGACGCCGAGTACGTACGCGACGTGGCCCCCGGCGAGATTGTGACGCTGTCGGCCGGCGGCTTGCGGGCACGGCGTTTCACCGACCCGGGCGCGGTCCGGCGCGGATACTGCGTCTTCGAGCACGTGTACTTCGCCGATCCGTCGAGCTTCGTGTTCGGCGAGAACGTCCACCTGGTGCGGATGGAGATGGGCCGGGCCCTGGCGCGCGAAGCACCGGCCGACGTCGATCTCGTCATTCCCGTGCCCAATTGTGCGCGGTGCGCCGCCCTGGGCTATCACGAGGCCTCCGGGACCCCGCTCGGGCGCGGATTTACCACGAACCACTACATTGGACGGTCGTTCATTCAGCCGACGCAGACGATCCGCGACTTGACGGTCCGGTTAAAGCTCAATCCGATCCGGGGAAGCGTGTCCGGCAAGCGGCTGGTGGTGGTCGAGGACTCGATCGTGCGGGGCACTACCACCCGCGGGAAAATGCAGTCGCTGCGTCACGCCGGTGCGAAAGAGATTCATCTGCGGGTGGCCAGTCCGCCCATTCGCCATCCCTGTTACTACGGGATCGACTTCCCCAGCCGGCAGGAGCTGGCCGCCAACGAACGGACGGTCGGGCAGATTCGCGAGTATCTGGGCGTGGACTCGCTCGCGTACTTGTCATTGGAGGGGATGTTGGCGGCGGCTCAGACCGTGAACAGTGACTTCTGCCACGCGTGCTTCAGCGGCGACTACCCGATCCCCATCGACCCCAGCTTCCAAAAAGACATGTTCGAGCAGCGGCAACTGCGATTCTTCGACGCTACGGGAAATCTGGGGGAGAACCCTGCAGAGCGGTCAACAGTTCCACGAAGGGATTAATGTCGTCCGTGTTGACGCTGCCATCCTGGTTGATGTCGGCGTACAGCCAATGGCAGTTCGGGTACTGCGCTTCATAGGCCGGGCGGCTGGACAGCGCCAGGACGAACGGGGCCACGTCCGACAAGGTCAGGTCGCCGTCGCAGTTCATATCGGCAACGACATGTCCCGCGGTGTTCCAACACACGCAGGCGTAATCGTGTACCAGCAGCTCGAGGTCGGTCACTTCGACGCACCCGTCCTTGTCCAGATCCGCGTCCGCATTGAACAGCGTGTGCGCGTTGACGCCATCACGGCAGGCGTCGAGCGCCGCCAGCATGGCCGATAGGTCCGCGTACCCGGTGGTGCCATCGCGGGTCACATCGCCCACGCAACTGTTCGGCCAAATGGTGACTTTCAGCGTGTTCTGCGACGCACTGAAGCCCGCGACGATCTCGGGCAGCGTGTTACCGAACAGGTCCGCCACGGCCAGGTTCCGCGGGCGCAGGATCTGGTTCCCCTGTTGATTCTGGAAGCCGGTGGTGTCGATGGGGGTCGGGTTCACGCGGCGCCAGATCGCGCCCCCGTTCGAGCAGAGGGTGATCTCGATCTGGTTGGCATCGATGGCCCGGCCGAGTTTCTGCTTGGTCACCAGGTCCAGGTCCCCGTCCCCGTCCACGTCGGCCATCACCGCCGTCATGCCGCGGTTGTACGACAGGCTGGCGTAACCGGTTACCTCCACGGCCCAATTGAAGTCCATGGCCCCCGAGCATGCCGCCGCCCAGTACTGCATCAACGTCCCGTTGAGGTCTGTGAGGATTATGCCCGGCCGGCAGTTCGCATCGGGTCGCACGTCAACGACGTCGGAGCACAGCACACTCGGAAGCTCGTTCCACACCTCGAAGTATCCGGTCTGGGGGTCAAGGGCGTGCCAGACCGTGAACATGCCGCCGTTCTCCTGCGGCGGGTTCCTGACACGCGTGAAGCAGAGATCCGGGTGCCCGTCGCCATCGAAGTCAGCCACGGCCAGCGCCCGAGTCCACTGCGTTGGCTGGGGGTCACTGAAACTTTGCCAGTCCAGCCGGTACATGTTAGCGATCACATCCGTGGTCTCCCAGAAATGCACCGCCAGATCATCGGGGTACTGGCACGGGTCGACCAGGTAGACCAGCTCATCGCGCCCGTCGTTGTCGAAATCCGCGGCCAGGACTTCGGGCGGCGTGAGAAAGTTGCCCTGGTTGATGCCCAACATGAACGCCAGGTGGGGTGCGAACTGGCCCCCGCCGAGGTTCTCGATGAACCACAGCTCATCGCCGAAGAACGGCGTCACCGCGAGGTCCAGGTCGCCGTCGCCATCGAAATCGCCCAGCCCGATATCGGCGGTACCACGGCGGAAAATGGACAGCGCCGGGGTGGCCGGATCGTAGATGTACAAGTCCAGCGTGATCGGCGGATCGAACAGCGGACCGCCAGCGCCAAGGTATATGCTCAGCGCGCGCTGGCTGGCGGTGGGATCCTCATTGTCGGTCGCATACCAGGCAACGGCGATATCGTTCCGTCCGTCGCCGTTGAAGTCCGCGATCTCCACATCGGTCACCGTCGCCGAGTCGATCGCGTAAGAGAGCCCCGCCACGGTCAGGACTAGGGGGCGCGGCTTGTAGAGCAGACCCATGCGCTCCTCTGCGGGAGGAGCAGCGGCCAGCTCGCCCGCCCCGTCCAGCCCGCTGACGCCCGGGAGGCTTCCCATGCAGGCTAACAGGTTGCACAACAGCGCGCACACCCGCATGGCGACTCCTTTGCGCCACGACCGCCCTACAAAACGCAGCGTCGCGCGATTCGAGAAGGCCGGGTCTTGCCAGAGCCCGGCTCAACTACTCGCAACCCCCTGTCGAGCACCGCGATCCTGGCCCGGTCCCTCGGCCCGCGCGACCGCGCTGCTCGTCATCGCTTTCCCCATTGCTCTTTACATAATCCACAAAAAAACACACGGGGGTCAACGCCGTTGACCCCCGTGCGATGGAGGAATCCAGTAACCGGGGGGGCTGGTTCACCGCCTGCGCCATCCCAAGGCGAGTGCCAGCACAGCGGCCCCCAGACCAGCCATCGGCTCGGGCAGAATCCGGTACGTCGTCGTGCCGCTCGCCGAGTCGTCGTACGTCAGGTTGAAGGCGATCATCGCGCTCATGTCGTAAACCGGGTCGTTGATCGGCGCATAGCCGCTGCCCGTCGGGAACGTTTGGCTGGCGTTGCCGCTGCCGCCGGGGCCGAAGGTCATCTCGCCGACCAGCGAGGCAAACGTGGTCCCATTGGGCACCCAGCCGTCGTACTGGGCCGTGTAGGCCCCGGCCCCGGTCGGGCCCGTCGGCATGAGCGTCACGCCGTTGCTGTTGACGTCGGTGGCCGTGAACGACGCAGTCGCACGTCCGCCGCCGGTAGGCGGTTGCAGCAGTTCGGGCGGCAGGGTCGCGAAACTGATGAGGGCGGACTTAATGAAAAAGTCGGTGTCCGCGGCTCCGGCGTGCAGCGTAAAGCCCAATTCGATGTAATACGGCTTGTTCCCCGCGGCAGGATCCTTGACGAGCTTGAGCGTGGCGCTATCCAGCGTCGCGATTACGTCCATATCGTCCAGGATTTCGTTGTACCCCGTGGACCACACCCACTGATTCGTGGTCGGGTTATAAGTCAGTTGATCCGCCGTGAACTCCAGGTAACCGCTGCCGATCGTGTTGCTCGCTTCGATGCGGAAAATAACGTTCGAGATGTCGCCTGCGTCAGCAACCACGGGGGCCAAGAGTAGCCCCAACGGCAACACCCACGCCAGTTTTCTCATTCGCGAGGCCATCTTTCAACCCTCTCCTCTGTATTTTAGCACACCAAACGGCTGCTCCAACCGGCTTTTTCCAGAAAGATCCACGGACCACCCGTGGTGGTCCCTGAAGCTTTTCCTTGTTCCGCTCTGGAACCTGCAACTCCTATTGTCGGCGTCGAGCCAGCCCCAGCCCCACCGCCAGGAGCAGCAGCGCCGACGGCTCCGGGATAATGTCAAACACCGAAGTACCACTGGCCAGATCGTTGGGCGTGAGCAGGAAGCTGACCTGCGTGCTCATGTCGCTCACCGGGTCGGCGATCGGCGCGAAGAGCCCGCCGCCCGGGAATTCCTGGGACAAGCTGGTCGTGCCCATCGGATCGGCCACCATCTGCGGGATCAGTTGCGTGAACGTCGTGCCATCGGGCACGAAGCCATTGTACTGCGCCAAGTACGATCCGGGAGCACCGCTCAACGGCGTCAGAGTGGCGCCGTCTTCATCGATGCCATCGGTTAAGGTGAACGCCGCGCTGGACCGGCCGGATGCGTTGGATATGGGCGGGAAACTGAGCTGCGCCGACTTAATCGTGAACGTCGTGCCGCCGGAGGATGGCCCCGCTTCTACCGCGAAATTCAGGTTGACCGAAGGGTCTTCGGCAAACTGCACGTTGGTGTCCTGCGCCTGGAGGGTGCCCATCAGAGTCTGCTCGTCAAAGCTCATGATCGGCACGTCGACCAGCAACGTCCAGGACCAAGTCTGGGTTTCCGGGTCGAATTCGAGCGTGCCTCGCGGATCGTCGGCCGTAAACATGCAGTAGCCCCAGCACGAGCCACCGACGCAGGCCTCGATCGTCAAAAGCTCAGTAGAGATCCCCGCCGAAGCCGCGGGCACAACCATGAACGCAACGGCGCAAAACGCAACGACACCCAATTGTTTAACAGTCCCCGTCATGCCTAGCTCCTCCTTCCTCTTCCATCAACCGTGATGGGGCAACCACACAACTAATAACCCAGGCGCGTTTATAGGCCATCGGGGCCCTGGTTGTCAAGGATAAAACTACGAATCGCTCAAATTCCCGCCCGCCCCTATGGCCTCTTGCGGACCCCCTGGCCGTGGCCTTGCAGGTTGGCCAATACGATGGCCGCGTTGCGCTGCCACATTGGCGCGCTTGCCCGTCGAGTCGCCGACCCGCGCGTGATCCGCCGGTGTTCCTCGGCACACAATGCAATTAACGGCAATAGGTTAACGCGCTGCGGCATGAGCTCGGCGGCGATTTCCGGGTGCGTGCCCAACGGGGTAGGGGCGTTGTACGGACACACCTGCTGGCAGGCGTCGCAGCCGAATACCCGGTTCTGGAGCACCGGCTGCAAGTGGGGCGCGATCGGTCCGCGGTGCTCGATGGTCAGATAAGCGGCACAGCGGGCTGCATCCAATCGATAAGGTCCTATAAACGCGCCAGCAGGACACGCATCCACGCAGCGAGTGCAGGACCCGCACCGCCCGTGACGGGGTTCATCAGCGGTAAGTTCCAGAGTCGAAACGATCTCGCCGAGCAGCAGGTACGATCCCAGCCCTGCATTGAGCAGGCAGGTATTCTTGCCCATCCAGCCGAGACCGGCCGCGACCGCCAGCTCTTTCTCCAGAATGGGCGCCGTGTCCACGAACATCCGCGCTTCAAAGGGTTCGGGGAGGCGTTCGCGCAGGCGGTTCACAAGCCTGAGCATCATCCTGCGTAGCACCAGATGATAATCGTAGCCGCGGGCGTACTGGGCGATGATGCCGGTGGGCTCCTCATCAGGTCTGGGCGGCGCGACCGCCATCGGCGGGCCCAAGTATCCGTCAGCACGCTTATAGTTAACGGCCACGCAGATGATCGAGCGTGTCCCGGGCAGCAGGCGGGCCGGCTCCGCGCGAGATTGGACGTTGTGCTCCAGGTACGTCATCGTCCCCCCATAGCCCGCCGCGAGCCACTGCCTATAATAGGCCGCCCGGCGGACGGGACCGGCTGGAGCGACGCCGGCGAGGTCAAACCCAACCTCGCGGGCGAGGGCCAGAACAAGTTGGGTTTTCGCGTCCGGCGTCATTCCCGACGATGATACTCCGGAGCGCGAAGTTGCATCCACAAGCGGGAGCGCCGGATGACCACGCCGGAGCCGACGCGGAGTGCTTTCATGTTTAATTTCGACTGGTTTCACGGACCGGGGCTGCGCCGGCAGATCGAGGAAGCCAAGGAGCGGTGTGCCGCCCGGAAGTTCCCCGAGGCCCGCCAGAACCGGCAGGGCAACGGCAACACCGAGTACCAGAAGTACAAGGACGCGTTGGAGACGCGGATTATCTTGTATCTCAAGGACGGGCTCAGCTACGAAATGAAGGAAATGGTCGACATCGGCATGAGCAGCGCGCTGGCGTTTGAATGCATGCCGGTGGACGAGAACTACCAGGTCGGCGCGTACGTCATCGTCGTGCCGTTCGAGGATATTGCGCGGGTGGAAGTGTTTGCGGTCCATCCCGACGACAAGCCGCAAGAGAACATCCGGATTCCGGGCTTCCGCACCGGGACCCCAGAGGGGCGCGATTAGCCTCCGGCTGGGACAGCGCTTTGCTGGTGAAAGGTGCCGCTGCGGTGAAATGCGCACTGGGCATCGCGGTCATGCTCGTCGCCGTCGCCCTGACGGGGTGCATGCCGACGTTCGGCGAACGGGCCACGTACGGCATCACCTTTTATGTGCCCGGCGCGGGGGTCGACCTGGGGGACGCTGGGGTCCGGGAAGGGCTCGAGAAGGCCGGCTACCGCGGGCAGGTCGCCCGGGCCACGTGGTCCGTTTCCTTCAACCCGGCGATCGATCAAACGGTGCGCATCCTGGCGCAGCAGGGCGGCAAGCGTCTGGCGGCGGCGATCCAGGAGTACCTGGATCAATACCCGGACCGGGAGGTGAACCTCGTGGGGCTTTCCGCCGGCACCGGGGTGGCCGTCTGGGCCCTCGAGGCGCTCAAGCCGACTTACCAGGTCAACAACGTGGTCCTCATCTCGTCCAGCTTGTACCACAAGTACGACGTGAGCCGTGCGATGTGCGCGGTGAAGGGCAAAATCTACAACTATTATTCGCGCACCGACCTGGTGCTCCTGGGACCCATGAAGGTCTTTGGCACCATTGACGGCGTGTATCTGGAGGACGGGGCCGGCGCGGTGGGTTTGCAGGTGCCGCCCGGCGCTGCCGACCGCGTGGTCAACATCGAATGGCGCGAGGAGTTTGCCGAGTACGGCTACGTGGGGGGCCACGGCGACGGCACCAATCCCGCTTTTGTGGCGCACGAGATCGCCCGGCACATCATCGGCGCGGGTGGCACGTCACCGCCGCGAACAGCGCTCGCCACGCCGCCGGCGGCAGTTCCTCAGGTCGCGCATCCGGACTGACGCCCGCCCGCTGGAACGCGCGCAGCGCCGCGGGCTCCTCCCAATCCCGCAGCAGTCTCCGCAGCATCTTGCGCCGCTGCTGAAAGCCCCGCTGGACGAGCGCCACGAAACCCGGCACGTCGTCGACCTCGACGCGCTCGGGCGGGCGCGGCCACAAGGTCAGCATCACTGATTCCACCTCCGGACGTGGCCAGAAGGCGGTGCGCGGGAGGATGGCCAGCAACGTCAGGTCGGCGAGGGTCTGCGTGACCACCGAAACGGGACCATAAGAGTCCGTGCGCGGCGCGCCCGCCAAACGTTCGCCCACCTCCCGCTGGATCGTGCACGTCAGTCGCTCGAAGCGCGGCACCACCAGGAGCAGGTCCATCAGCAGCGGCGTGGCGATTTGGTAGGGCAGGTTCGCCACGAGCTTGTACGCGCCGCCCGGCTGTGGCGGCTGCTCGCAAAGGACATTGAGCACGAGCGGGTTGACGCGGTGCTTGCCGCCCAGGGCGTCGCCTTGCACCAGCGTGAAATGTGGGTGGCCGGTCAGTCGGCGGCGTAGAATCGCTTGCAGGCCGCGATCGATCTCGACGGCGACGACGCGCACGCCGCGGTCGAGTAGGATTTCGGTCAGCGACCCCGTGCCGGGCCCCACCTCGAGCACGGTGTCCGTTGGTTGGAGGTCTGCCGCAGCGACGAGTTTCCTCATAAGATTAAGGTCGATCAGGAAGTGCTGTCCGAAGCGGTGCTGCGGGGCGAGGCCGGCCTCGGCGAGCAGGCGGCGGATTTCGGACAGGGTCTGGCCGCGCATGGACGTGGATGGTGCCCGAAGCCACAGCGGATGGCAAACATAGCGGCCCAGGAGTGACTTGTGACTGACGCCAAGCGAATCCGTCTCACCGACTACGCCTCGTGTGCCGGCTGAGCGGGCAAGCTGCCGCAAGACGGCCTGGCGCAGGTCCTGCGTCAGCTCGAACCCTGGCACCACCCGGACCTGCTCGTCGGCACCAACACGTGCGACGACGCCGGCGTGTTTCGCATCAACGACGAGCTTGCGCTCGTCCAGACCACCGACTTCTTCCCGCCGCTGGTTGACGATCCGTTCGCGTTCGGGCGGATTGCGGCGGCGAACGCGCTGAGCGACGTGTACGCCATGGGCGGCGAGCCGCTGACGGCCCTCAACCTGGTCGGCTTCCCCGACAAGGTGCTGCCGCTCGACATCCTGGTGGAGATTCTCCGGGGCGGCGCCGACGCGGTGCGCGAGGCCGGGGCCGTCATCGTCGGCGGCCACAGCATCCGGGACAGCGAGATCAAGTACGGCCTCGCCGTCACCGGCCGCGTCCATCCGGACCGCATTCTCACGAACGCCGGTGCCAGGCCGGGCGATCAGCTTGTGCTCACCAAGCCCCTCGGCAGCGGCGTGCTGTGCAGTGCCGCCAAGGCGAACAAGCTGCCCCCGGAGGATCTCGCGGAAGCGATCCGGGTCATGGCCGCGTTGAACAAACCGGGCCGCGACGCGGCGGTGAAGGTCGGCGTAAACGCCTGCACCGACATCACCGGCTTCGGCTTGGTCGGTCACGCGTTTGAATTGGCCGAGGGCAGCAACGTGACCCTCGTGCTCGAAGCGTCGAAAGTGCCCCTGCTCGCACGGACCCTGGAGTTCGCCCGCGAGGGTGTGCTCACCCGGACGCACAAGACGACGCAAGCTTTTCTAGGCGCCAAACTGCTGGTCGACGCCGGCGTCGAGCTCGCGCTGGCCGGCGTTCTGATGGACGCGCAGACCTCTGGCGGCCTGCTGCTAAGTGTTACGCCAGAACGCTGCGCGGCCCTGGTCTCCGAGCTGCAAAGGGCCGGTGCGATCTGCGCCGCCACGATCGGCCGCGTTGAGCCGCCCGGTTCAACGCGGATTCGGCTGGTGCGATAGGGGCCGGTAGCGGCCCGCGCCCCGCGCGGCCGGCGGCAGCGGCAGCCGTAGGGTGGGCACGGCCCACCAAACCACTGGTTTGAGAAGCGTACGGGTCCCCCGCCGTCTTGCCTGAGCAGCTTGCGAAGACTCTTCACGTTTTTTCAAAATAGCACGTGCGTATAGCCGCCGCACGCGGGTGGGGGGTTATAATAGCGCAGTGGGTGCATGTCGATCCGGGAAGGCGGCCAGAGCCGGCCGCGATGAGAGAGCAGGAGAACACGTCATGAACCATCAGGGACATCAAACGAGCATTGGCACCGTTTCGGCGCGGGGTTGCGTATTGGTGGCGCTAACCGGGATCGTGCTCCCCGCGCTGTCCGCGCAGGGGCAAGATTACGAATGGGAGCCGCTGGGCAGCGGGATGAGCAACACGGTCTTGGCCGCGACGGTCTACAACGGCGAGCTGATCGCGGGGGGCTTTTTCGCGACCGCCGGCGGCGTCACGTGTAACCACGTCGCCCGCTGGGACGGCAACGCTTGGCAGCCGCTGGGGTCGGGAATGAACGACGATGTGCACGCCCTGACGGTTTATGATGGCGCGCTGATCGCCGGGGGCGCTTTCACGACGGCGGGCGGGGTAGCGTGCAACCGCATTGCGCGCTGGGACGGCAGCGCCTGGCAGCCGCTGGGGTCGGGGATGAGCGGCGGTACCGAGCCGTACGTCTATGACCTGACGGTGTATAACGGCGAGCTGATCGCGGGGGGCGACTTCCAGATAGCTGGCGACGTGACCTGCTTCAGCATCGCCCGCTGGGATGGCAGCGCCTGGTATCCGGTGGGGTCAGGGATGAACCCCTTTCTACATGCCCTGACGGTCTACGACGGCGATCTGGTCGCGGGAGGCCGCTTCTGGAACGTCGGCGGGGTGGCGTGCAACAACATCGCCCGCTGGGACGGTAGCGCCTGGCAGCCGCTGGGCTCGGGTATCAGCGGGGGCAACACATGCGTGCTCGCCCTGACGGTGTACGCTGGGGAGCTGATTGCGGGGGGATATGATTTCAGAAGCGCCGGCGGCATGCCGTGCAACTACATTGCCCGCTGGGATGGCAACGCCTGGCACCCCCTGGGCGAGGGGATGGACGCCCCGGTGTGGGCGCTGACGGTTTACCCGGCCGCGGCGGGTGAGCTGGTCGCGGGGGGCGACTTTACGACAGCCGGTGACGTCGCGTGCAGCCACATCGCTCGCTGGAACGGCAACGCCTGGGCCGCGGTTGGCACGGGGATGAATGGCCCTGTATATGGCCTGACGGCCTACAACGACGAACTGATAGCGGGAGGCTATTTCACAACTGCGGGCGGGGCCAGCGCTAAATACATCGCGGCAGGCGTACCCGTCCCGTGCGTCGGCGACCTGAATTGCGACGGCGTCGTCGACTTCGGCGACATTAACCCGTTCGTTACGTACCTGTCGGATTTCACAGGCTGGCAGGCGAGCTACCCGGGCTGCAACGAACATAACGGCGACACGAACGGCGATGGCCTCTATCCCGACTTCGCGGACATCAATCCGTTTGTGCAATTGATCGCGAGCTCGCCGTTGAGTTGTCCGTAACGGGTGAGACTTGGTGGGCGGTGCCCACCCTATGAGCTGCACATCGAGCACGCCTTGGCCGGGGTGCTGATGGATGTGCAGACCTCCGGCGGTCTGCTTCTTAGCGTCCTGCCGGAGCGCTGTGCGGTCCTCATTGCCGAATTGGGCGCGGCCGGCGCGATTTGCGCCGCCATCGTGGGCCATGTCCGGCGGTCGGAAGGCGCGCGCATCTGGCTGACGGAGTAACGACGGTCCTTAGGAAAGGGCTTGGGGGAGCTATCGATGCTGGAACACCGCTGGGTAGCTGCAGGGACGGTCGCGCTGGCGATCGGGATCGCGGGCCGGCACGCGGCGGCCAACGATCGCGTTCCCGAGACCGTAGTCACCATTTGGCAAGGCGGCTGCGCGGGGGCGCTGACCCTGACGCATGACGACAACCGGCCCGAGCTGGTCACGATCGTCGGCCCAGCGCTGGACGCCCGTGGCCTGAAAGGGACCTTTAACGTGGTGGTCGGGAATCTGCCCGCGTGCCCCGTCCCGTCCGTAGCGTCGCCCCCAAGCCTGCCCGCCGTGTCGCCACAGGCAACTCGGGTGGGGTGGGCGTCCCGCCCGCCATCATGTGCTGGCCGCCATGCGCCGGCGCGCCAAGTAGCGGCCGGCGGCTCGCCGGCCGGGGACCGCTGGTGCGAGAATCCCTTCTCGCACCCAACCCGCCCGTAGCGGCCCGCGCCCTCGCGCGGCCGCAGGAGTGCAAAGCTCCAGCTTTGCCCGCAGCGGCCATGCGGAGCCTGCCCGCCGTGGCGGGTGCCGGCCGACCTCTCCCGGCGCGCCGGGACCGGCCGTCTGTGGCACAGCCGCCCCCGGCTGTGCTTTCCGGCCTACTGGGATAGGCTCTAGAGCGGTTTCACTTTTTCTCCGTCGGGTGCCACTGGCAGCTTGCTGCCAGTGCCGCCTGAAACACGGGCGGACAAGCCGCCCGTGGCACCCGAGCGGAAGTGAAAACGCTCTAAGGGCGTGGCCCGACGGCTGGAGCGCCGCATCCCTCCTCCGCCGATGCCCGCGGCCGACCGCGAAAGACGGTGCTCCGAAACTCGTAAACGAGCCGGTCCCGTGTTCTTCGCCATTCTCTCCGTCCTGCGAGCCAAAGAACCGCGGGTCCGGAAGCCGGAATCACGACGCGAAATGAGTATGGTGTCCCCGGATTCGTGCGGATTCGTGCGACGGCCGCCAGCGTTGCTTGCGGCTCGACGAAAAAGGCGGGAAGCGCCGGGACATTCCGGTCCGCCACGACCTGGAGGCTTTCATTGACGAGTACATCGCCAGCGACGACGCCGGCACCCCGCTCTTTCGCACGACCATCCGCAATACCAAAAGGCTCACGACTGAGCAGATGACCGGGAACGACATCCTTCGGATGGTCGAGCGTGGCTTCGGTGCTGCCGGTCTGCCGGCCGAGCGGCTTCCCTGCCACTCGTTCCGGGCAACCACGATTACGAATCTCGCTTGACTAGGGCGTTCCGTTGGAAGATGTTCAGTACCTCGCAGGGCACGCGGACCCGCGAACGACGCGGCTTTACGACCGCCGGAAACGGCAGGTCACACGGAACATCGCGTAGCGAATCTCAATTTGAGGCGTTTGATTTGAGTAACGCGACCCGACAAAAAGCTCCACTTCAGACCCTCGATTCGGGCTCGCGCCGCGTGTTTCGTTGGGAACGCCAGCTTCAGGCCAGTTTCCAGACCAACGCAGACCGCTCGTTGTGGTGCCGCCTGCCCAGGGTGTCACTGGAGCTTACGTTTCGAGAAAGCACTTGCTCGAATGGTCGTGCAGACCTTGTGTGGGCAGGTATCGCAGCCCATTGGCCCCGCCGTCGGCACAAAGAAGTCTCTCTCCTGCTTCGTCAACCGACCTGCAGCCGGATTCTCGCCGAGTTGAAACCGAGGGCCGCCCGGACGGAGGCTTTTCTTGCTCGGCGAGCGGGCGTTACTCAACCGACATTCCGCCACTGGATGCGTCGGCTCTTGGCATCCGCTCTAGCCCGCAAGACCGGCCGAGCACGATACATTCTTGGCTCTTCCTTTCCGGGTACGGAGGTCGAATTCTGTGCGTTCGAATTCAAGCTCAATGACTGGAAGCGTGCTTTCTGCCAAGCTCTTCGCTATCGCACTTTTTCGCATCGCGTATTCGTCGTCATGCCCGTGAACATGCTCGATAACCTGACTCGTCACGTTGACCGGTTCAAACGATTCAATGTGGGTCTAATCGCTCATTGCGATGACGGCACCTCCGAGACTCTTATGCGGCCGAAGAAACGTCTACCGACCTCGCGGCCCAACTTCATTCGAGCCCTCGGGCAGCTCATCGCGGCAGACTAGAGCTCCGCTCGCTCGCGGAAGAGCTTCACCGCTTCGCCCCACTCGGCGAGATGGTCACCGGTCGTGTTGCGGTCGAACACGACCCCGCTATTTTGCAGCATTGCGTACAGTGCGTTCGCCGACACGATATCCGCCGCGATCTTATCCACGTCCGCACCCTCTTCGCCGGTCAACTCAGCATCCAACTTCGCAAGAGTCTGCCAATGATGCAATTCTGACAGGCGCTGGTTCCACGCCGACGATTCCGGGGATCCGGCCTTGGTAATCTCGTCGTCGAGCGGCACACCGGACAGCACGCTATCCAACTCTGAAATGTCCGCGATTTGTTCAAGCTCGCTGAGCAGGACGGAATTTAGCAGCGGACCGGACGCGTAGCGAAGCCGGGGCGGCCGGCCGCCTCCCTTCCGCTGAATGAACGAGCTTCGATCGAAGCGACGTGCCGATTGCGCCCAGCCCGACCCAAAGGCCTTCACTCCCGCAGACCGCAACAGCAAGCCGCAAAAATCGGTGTATCCGGCGACGATTTCGAAGCCGTTGATTTGTCCCAGAACGTGGGCTGCATAAAGCAGGCTTGCGAAGTGGACCGCCTCAAATCGCTGCGAGTAGGTGCTCTCGGTGCGAGTTGGTATAAGATAGACCCCATGCACGTCCCAGGTCGTGACCTGGTCAAGAAAATCATCGACGAGTTGATTCGACGCGAAGGCGTACTCGTCGATGAGAAAGGTCAGGAGCAGTGGCGGGGCCTTCTTCAAGCCCGCATGATACGTCAGGGAGGCATCTGCCAAATTCAACGCGATTTGAAACCAGCGGTCCTCAAAGCTCCCCACGTAGACTGACGGTGAGATGAGCCGGTCCACACCGAGACCGACCTGAAAGTCGAGAGTACTCTTGCTGTATTGCTGAAGCCGCTTTGCGCCTACGAAGTCCGCCGCGACGCGCCCCGCCTTGTAATAGGGGTACTGCGGCAAATATCGGTCTCGCGGGGGAACGAAGGTGCTCACGTAGAATTGCGGGTCCACCAACAGCGTAATGGCCTTTGAAAGCGACCGAGTTTCAGCGATTGCGGCCCTTAGATTGTCGGGCTGCTCATTGCGGGCCGCGAAAATAACGCCATCCAGTGACCCTTTGCCTATGGCTTCGGTCAGCTTGTCGGATTTGCCGTGTCCGTGTTGCGCGTAGAGAGCCATCAAGCGACTCCGAGACCTCTTAGGGCCGTTACGAACTGCTCGATTTTCCGATAACGCAGGTGTGGGGCCTTGCCCAGCAATCGCAAGATAATGTCATCAAGTCCCGCGGGAAGGCCGGGCTGAATTGTGCTCGGTGGTCGCGGGCGCTGGTTCAGAATGCGGGCGAAAACTTGATGGGACGTCTCGCCCGCCGTCCAAAACGGATGCACGCCCGTGACAGCCTGGTACATCGTGACGCCCAAGGAGAACAGATCCGACCGAAAATCCATGACGCTTCGCCGATTGGTGTAATCGAATCGCTCTGGCGGGAAATACGGCACCGTCCCGACGAGGACGAAGCTCTGGCTGAGCGATTCGCCGACCACGTCAAAAGCATACCCCGCGTCAAGCAATACGTAGTCGCCGGAGGCTTTGCCGCGCACGATGTTGTGCGGCTTGATATCACGGTGAATTTTGCCGATGTCCCACAGCCCACGAATCGCGTCCGCCACATGCAGACCCAACCGAACAACCTCAAGCGCCGCGAGGCGCCGGTCACGCTGCAGAATCGCGGCGACATCTTCTCCATCCACGAACTCCTCGGAGAAGAACAGAAGCCGTTGGCCCTCGCACTCGCTCACGGTGAGACCGACCGGCCCCAGCTTCACCATATGAGGCGAGTCACAGTCTCGCATCGTCTCGACTTCGCGGGCCGCCCGTGCCTCGACTTCTGTTTGCGGGTCGGCGTCGCCCGTTAGCGCCGGGAGCAGGGCGAACTTGAGAGCAAAGGGTCGCCCGTCGATATCCCCGCAGAAAACCAGCTTCTGCCCGCCCTTGCCGATCGGTCGGATATTCGACGCGCCGGGCACAAGCCCGGCTACCTGCTCCAGTGTCAGACGAGGAAGTTCCGCCACGTTCAACTCCAAGTCGTAGACGCACCCATTTTCGCCGCGGACACTCCCGCCGCAAGCTCGCGCGTCTAGCCCCCCCTGCTTTTTCTTCGTAGAATCGGCTCCGCCCGCAATAACTCTCTGAATTCCGGGGACACCATGCTGAATTCGGGAGAATTCGCGGGACGCACACGGAAACAAGCCCACTTTGACAGCCACGCCACGGGAATGCGGCCCGCGCGTGAGCGCTCACGCCTGGTCCCGCCCCCATCCCGAGTCCCGACGCTCCCTCATCTGCGTCCCTCGGCGTAATCTGCGGATCGCCTCGCCCTGTTCCCCGTTCCCTGTTCCCTCCTCCCCGCCCTCCGTCCCTCCCCGTTTTCACGTTTTCACTTTCTCACGTTTTCACGCTCGTCCCCGCCATTCCCCGCCAGCATCACCCAATCTCGCCGGCCCTTCGTGTCCTTCGGTCCTTCGTGGTGAACACTCCTCCTGTGGAGACGCCTGTGCATCCTTCGCCCGCCCCCAGCTCGCTCTTCGCTCTTCGCCATTCACCACTCTGCCCCAACTCTGCGCGTTCTTGCCGTCCTTGGCGTCTTTGCGGTTGCCTTTCGCTGATGGCTGGTCCGAATAACCAAGATGATCAACAGGGGGGTGTCAAAACATGATCACCTTGATCACCTTCGCCTGGCGGGCCGGAAACGAGGTTGTACCCGTCCGGCGAGGCGCCGGCCGCTACGGGGACGTCCGGTGCGGAGCCCGGACGCTACGGGGATGTCCGCCGAGGCGCCGGCCGCGCGGGGGCGCGGGCCGCTACGGGGCGACGACGTGGAACATCCGCGTCCAGAACAGCCACGCGACCGGGGCCGCCAGCAGCGGCGAGTCGAGCACGTCCAGCACCCCACCCAAACCGGGCAGCGCCTGGCCGGAATCCTTCACCGCCGCATCGCGCTTCAGCAACGAAGCGCACAGGTCGCCGGCGGCGGAGAAAAGCCCGAGCAGCAGTCCCAGCAAGACGAGCGCCCACTGGTACGCCATGTAGCGCTGCTCGATCCGCACGATGCCGGCCGTGTGCAGCAAGTGGCCGATCGCGAGGGCCAGCACGACCGTGGTCACCAGGCCGCCCACGAACCCTTCCCAGGTCTTCTTGGGGCTCAGCCACGCGATCAGCTTGTGCCGCCCCAGCGCCCGGCCGGTGAAGTACGCACCCGTGTCGGTGATCTTCACCAGGAAGTTCGAGAACAGCAGGACGGCCACCCCGGTCGGTCCGCCGACCTCCATCCGCAGCTTGGTCATGAAGCCGGCCAGTCCGCCGGCGTAGAACACGATGAAAAACGTCACCGCGACGTTCTCCACCGCGTGTTGTGTCCCACACTTGACGGCCTGCCACAGGAAGGCAAACCCGAGCGCGACCGCCAGCCACAACATGGGCAGCGACTCGTCGTATCCGCCCGTGATCGGGGTGAGGTTGAACGAGACATATGGGCCGATGACCAGCGCAGCGGCGAAGACCTGGGCCGTAAGGCCAAACGGCCGATGGCCACGCACGCGGGCGAGTTGGACCAGCTCGTACGTCGCCAGCACCGTCAGAATCAGCACGACGACGGTGCAGATGGCTCCGTTGGTCAGCCACGGCCCCACGTCAAGGCGCAGCCCGGGCACTTGCAGGACGGGAGCCGGGCGCGCGGACAAGTACCCGTCTGCCAGCAGCAGCGCGATGATGGCGACGGCCAACGAAATCCCGACCAGCAAGCGCGTCCGCATGCGGTGCCACCTCCGGCGGTGCGACAACGTGAAAACGTGAGAATGTGAAAACGTGAAAAGCCCGGGCGCATCGTCGCCGCCGGGCCATCCCTTTTCACCTTTTCACGTTATCACGTTATCACGCTTCTCCACGACCGCGCCAAATCGCCGCACGCGGCCCGCATAATCCCGAATGGCGGCGTACAGATCGGGCGCATGGAAGTCGGGCCAGAGCACCGGCGTCACATGCAGCTCGGCGTAGCTGATCTGCCACAGCAGGAAGTTGCTGACGCGCAGCTCGCCCGCCGTGCGGATGACCAGGTCCGGGTCCGGCAGCCCGGCGGTGTACAACGCCCCGGACACGGCCGCTTCGTCGATGTCGCCGGGACGCAGCTCACCACGCGCCACGCGTTCGGCCAGCGTGCGGACCGCGTCGACGATCTCGGCCCGCGCGCCGTAGTTCAGCGCCAGGCACAAGGCCATCCCGTGGTTGCCCTGGCTGAGCTGCGCCGTGGCGTCCAGCTCGCGCAGCACCGTCGCCGGCAGCCGCTCGCGCTGCCCGATTTGGACGATGCGAATGTCGTTGTCCATGATTTCCTGGCGCTCGGAGGCGAGGTACTCCGCGTAGAGCGCCATCAGGGCGTTGACCTCCTCCGGCGGCCGCCGCCAGTTCTCCAGGCTGAAGCTGTACAGCGTCAGGCACTCGATGCCCAGGCGGGCACACTGGGTAACCACCTCGCGGACCGCGGCGGCGGCGTGACGGTGTCCCTCGATGCGCGGCAACCCGCGCTGCCGGGCCCAGCGGCCGTTGCCGTCCATGATGATGGCGATGTGGCGGGGCAGCGCGGCCCGCGGCAGGCCCAGGACGGCAACCGGATCGAGCGGCGGTTGCGTCGGCATGCCTATACCTCTTGACCCACCGGAATCACCTGCTCGCGCGAAGGTCCGACACCGATCATATACACCGGCGTCGCCAACCGTTCGCTGATGAGCCGCACGTAGTCCCGCGCGGGCACCGGCAAGTCATTCCAATGGCGGCACTCGGCAAGGTCCTCGGACCAGCCCGGCAACGTGGCATAGACCGGCTCGACCCCGCCGAGCAGGTGCACGTCCGCCGGGAAATCCTCCAGCAGCGCCCCGCCGGCCCGGTACCCCACGCAGACCTTCAACGGGTCGATGCCCGTCAGCGTGTCCAGGTGCATGAGGGCCAGGCAGGTCGGCCCGCTGAACATGGCGGCGTAGGACGTGGCTACCACGTCGAACCAGCCGCAGCGGCGCGGCCGGCCCGTGGTGGTGCCGAACTCGTGCCCGCGCTGGCGGATGGTTTCGCCCAAAGCATCTTTCAGCTCCGTCGGAAACGGGCCGGCGCCGACCCGCGAGGTATACGCCTTCACCACCCCCACCGTGGACTGACACGCCGCCAGCGGCACGCCGGCCCCACTGGTCACGCCGCTGCCCGCGTTCGAGCTCGTCACGTACGGATACGTCCCATGATCGACGTCGAGCAGGCTGCCCTGGGCGCCCTCGAACAGGATCCGCCGGCCCGCTTTCCACAGCTTGTGCAGGAGTACCGTCGTGTTGCACACAAACGGTCCCAGTTCCTCGGCGAACGCCAGGTACTCGCCGGCGATACGGGCGGCGTCAAAGGTCTCGCGCACGCCGTAGACGCCCGCCAGGTACGCGTTCTTGTGCGCGACGACCGCCGCCACTCGTTCGCGGAACCGGTCGGCCGGATAGAGGTCGCCCAGGCGAATGGCCCAGTGCCGGGCGTGCTTGTCGGCGTAGCACGGGCCGATGCCGCGGCCCGTCGTGCCCAGCTTGTCATCGCCCCGCGCGGCGCCCTCGGCGAGCGCGTCCTCCCGGCGGTGATAAGGGAACACCAGGTGGGCGCGGTCGCTGATCCGCAGGTTATCTCCGATCTGCACGCCGCGCGCCCGCAGCGACGCAATCTCCCCGAGCAGAACGGCGGGGTCGATCACCCCTCCGGCGGTGATGACGCTGGTCACCTCTTCCCGCAGGATGCCGCTGGGCAACTGGTGCAGCGCGAACTTCTCGTTGCCGATGACGACGGTGTGCCCGGCGTTGGCCCCGCCCGAGTAGCGCACGACCACGTCGAAGTCGGCCAGGAGCAGGTCCACGACCTTGCCCTTGCCCTCGTCGCCCCATTGGAGGCCGACGACGCACGTATTCCCTAAATCCTGGAAGCCCATGTCTGTTCGTTAGTTCCCTGGATGTCGCTCAGAAAACGCCTTTGTAACATCAACCAACGCCGCTGGCAAACCGCGGTCCCAGGCTGAGCCAGGGGTGTGCCGAGTTTCTCTGGCGGAGCGCGCCGCGTCGCGGTCCGAACCCGCCCCGCAAGGGGCGGGCCAGCCCCGGACTTGCGTCCGGGGTTCGGATTACGGCGCACCGCCCATATCCGGCGGTACACCCCTGAGCCCGGAGGCCGGCCCCGGCCACCGTGAAAACTGAGCCGGCTTCGCTTATCTTAGCATTGGAACGTGCCCTTTTTGCCGGGAGTGCGAACGTGGACGTGCTCGTACAGATCGCCGACCACCTGGTGCGCGGCGACGAAGACCAGGTGTCCGAGCTGACCCGCCAGGCCATCCAGCAGCGGCTGCCGCCGAAGCGGATCCTGGACGATGGTCTCATCGCCGGCATGCAGCGGGTCGGCGAGCTCTTCAAGTGCCATGAGATTTACCTGCCCGACGTGCTGATGGCGGCCCAGGCGATGAACGCCGGCCTGGAGCATCTCAAGCCGCTGCTGATCAAGGAGGGCATTCCCACGCTGGGCAAGGTCGTGCTGGGCTCCGTGCAAGGCGACCTGCACGACATCGGGAAGAACCTGGTCGGCGTGCTGCTCAAGGGGGCCGGCTTCGAGGTGATCGACCTCGGCAGCGACGTCGCGCCAGAACGCTTCGTCGAGGCGGCCCAAACCCACCAGGCCGCGGTCATCGGCATGTCGGCCCTGTTGACCACGACCATGCCCGTCATGGGCCGGGTCGTGAACCTGCTGAAAGAGCGCGGCCTGGCGGGCAGCATCAAGACCATCATCGGCGGCGCCCCCGTGACCGCGAAGTTCGCCCGCGAGATCGGCGTGGACGCCTACGGCTACGACGCTGCCAGCGCCGTGGAACGCGTCAAGACCCTCCTCGGTTCAAACGCCGGGTAGCGGACGGCCTAGTGCCACTGCTCTTGAGCAGTGGACGCTCGTGCGAGAATCCCTTCTCGCACGCGGGATGGGACACCGCCTTCCTCACGGCCGATCCCGGCGCGCCGGGACCGTGGCACCCTCCATCGCTCCGTCGCTTCCTTCGTCCTTTCTGTTTAGAATCCGCGCCCGAAGCCTCATTCGTGACAGGAGACACGCATGGCAGCCGGCAGCGGCCAGGTCGAGCAGCAGGTGGCGGAGTTTCGCGGCGAGTTCAAGAAGCTGCGCGAAGAAGTCGGCAAGATGATCGTCGGGCAGCACGAGATCGTGGAGGGCGTGCTGGTCTGCCTGTTCGCCGGCGGACATGCACTGCTCGAAGGCGTACCGGGGCTCGGCAAGACTCTGCTCATCCGCACGCTCGCCCAGTCGCTGCACCTTGACTTCGCCCGCATCCAGTTTACGCCGGACCTCATGCCCGCGGACATCATCGGCACGAACATCATCACCGAAGACCCGGCGACCGGGCGGCGCGGGTTCCAATTCCAGCGCGGGCCGCTGTTCGCCCAGATGGTCCTCGCCGACGAGATCAACCGCGCCACGCCGAAGACGCAGTCCGCCCTGCTGGAGGGGATGCAGGAGCACACGGTCACGTCCGGCGGCGTGAAGCACACGCTCAAGGAGCCGTTCTTCGTGATGGCGACACAGAACCCGATCGAGCAGGAAGGGACGTATCCGCTGCCCGAGGCCCAGGTCGACCGGTTCTTCTACAAGCTGCTCGTCGGCTACTCGGATCGCGAGGAGCTGAAGATGATCCTCGACCGCACCACGTCGGGGTACAAGCCGGACATCCAGCCGATGCTGAGCGGCGAGCGGATCATCGCCGGTCAGGAGCTGGTCAAGCGGATCGTGGTCGCGCCGCACGTGCAGGATTACGCGATTCGGCTGACGCTGGCGACGCACCCGAACGGTGCGTTCGCGCCGCCGAGCGTGAGCAAGTACGTGCGCTGGGGCAGCAGCCCGCGCGGGGCCCAGGCGCTGGCGTTGGCGGCGAAGATCCATGCGATGCTCGACGGCCGGTACAACGTCGGCTTTGACGACGTGAAGAAGGCCGCACTGCCGGCGCTCCGGCACCGGCTGCTACTGAACTTCGAAGGCGAAGCCGAGGGCCTGAGCACGGACTTCATCCTCAACGACATCCTCGGCACGCTGCCGACGGCGGCCGAGAAGGCGGCGTGATCGGATAAGCGATAAGGGATAAGAGATAAGGGATGAGTGGTGGCCGGCGCCTTGTGGGCGAAATCAGAGCCCGAAGCGCAAGCGAGGGACGTAGCGGCCGGGCTCCGTCCCGGCCGTCGTGTGGCACCGGCGTCCCGCCGGTGTCCGTAGCGCCGGACCTCCGTGTCCGGCGTGTAGCGTTGGCCCCCCGCGGCCAACGTCGAAAACGGTGAAAGCGACGATGCGGCGGTGGCTGGCGTACACATTCTCCGTCGTTTGCCTGCTATTGGCGGTGGGGATGGCAGTGCTGTGAGTGCGGAGCTATTGGTCAGTCGATCTGTTCGTGGCTCCGCCCGGCCACAATGTTGCTGTCATGACCGAACCGGGTGCGCTCCGCGCGTGCTGGAACCTTCCTTTGGGGGGCACGCCCAAAACCGGTTGGGGCGTTGCGGCACTGTCCTACGAAGGCCCGGGGCGCGCCTTCGTACCGCGCGAGTATCCGATCCTATCTACCCACTTCCAATGGGACACGACCACGTTCCGGTCTGCGACGCTGGTGGCCTGTCCTTTCTGGACGTTAGTGGTCATCTTCGCTTTCGCCAGCGTAAGCCCATGGCTCCCATGGGCGCGACGGCGACGGCGCCGGCGACTGGGCTTGTGCGAGAAATGCGGCTACGACCTCCGCGCCAGCCCGGAGCGGTGTCCGGAGTGCGGGGCGGTGTGGCGACATGAACGGGGCGCCGCCGATCGGCGTCCGGTACAGAGCCCGGACGCTACACTGCCGGGCGACGGCGGGCGCGGCGTGGGAATGTAGCGGCCGGGCTCTGTACCGGCCGTCGGAGGCTGACGATGCCGCAATCGCGCCGCAACACGCCACTGCGCGATCTGACGACGTACGGTCGCAGCCGGGCGGTTCGGCTGGCCGATTACGACTATGCGGGCGATGCGGACATCCATCTGACCATCCATGCCGAAGAGGGAACGCAACCCACGGAGTCCGCCACCGCAGAGATGATTTGTGACAGCATTGAATTCTGTTCGAGCAAGCTCCGCTATCGGCTTTACGGCTACGCTCTCATGCCCGATCATCTGCACGTGCTACTGTCGCCAGCGGAGTCGACGGTGCCGCTCCGAGACTGGCTCCGGGACTTCAAGAGCTTCACGACAAACCAGCACCTCAAGCGCTTAGGAATGCCGCTTTGGCAGCGCTCCGCCAGCGACCATGTTTGTCGTACCGCCGAGACGGCGGAGGTGGTATTGGCGTATATTGTCGATAACCCGGTGCGCGCCGGGTTGGTCGAGCGGTGGCAGGATTGGCCGTGGACGAAGGTGTTTATCGAGATTTGAGTGCGGTTGGTATTCGACGTCCGGTACGGAGTCCGGACGGTACATAAGACGTCCGGTGCGGAGCCCGGACGCTACGTTACCAGGCGGTGACCTGTGGCCACGGCACCCATTCGTAAACCTAAGCCCGACGAAGAGCTCCTCTCCGCCGAGTTCATGACGCGGCTCGAGCAGCTCGAGATCCTCTCGCGCAAGATCTTCATCGGGCGCATGAAGGGCGAACGCCGCAGCAAGCGGAAGGGCGAATCAGTCGAATTCGCCGACTACCGGAATTACGTGGTCGGCGACGACCTGCGGTTCCTCGACTGGAACATCTACGCCCGGCTTGAAAAGCTCCTGCTCAAGCTCTTCATGGAAGAAGAGGACCTCAACGTCACCGTTCTGCTCGACACCTCCAAGAGCATGGACTGGGGCGACCCGCACAAGGGGCTGTACGTCAAACGCGTCGCCGCCGCCCTCGCGTACATCGGCCTGTGCAACTACGACCGCATCAGCCTGTACGGCTACTCGGGCACGCTCGCCCACGAGATGCGCGGCGTGCGCGGCCGACGGCTCGTTTCGCAGGTCATCCGTTTCCTGGAAGACATCCCCTACGACGGCGTCTCCGATTTCACGGCGGTCGCCAAGCGCTTCGCCGTGCGCTACAGCGGCAAGGGCGTCGTTGTCGTGCTCAGCGACTTTATGGATAAGGGCGGCTACGCCGACGGCATCCGCTACCTGCTTAGCCGCGACCTCGACCTGTACGTCATCCACGTCCTGTCGCCGCAGGAGATCGATCCCACGCTGGCCGGCGATCTGAAGCTGCTCGACGTCGAGGACAGCGACGTCGCGGAAGTCACGATCAGCAAGCCGCTGCTGGACCGCTACAAGGCCAACCTCCAGTCGTACTGCCTGGACCTGAAGAACCACTGCTCGCGCCGCGGCATCACGTACCTGTTCACCAGCACGCGAGTCGGGTTTGACGTGCTCGTGATGGCGTACCTGCGGCAGCGGGGGCTGTTGCGGTAGCCGTCGATGGAGGTACGGGAGAGGATTCTCGCACTAGAGCGGTTTCAATAAAGCCCCGGCGTCGCGCGGGAGGGCGAGGCTCCGACCGAGCCGCGGCTCGCCAAGAGGCTCGCCCTCCCCAGGCACCAGACCATTTTTGAAACTGCACTAGCGACACTGCTCAAGAGCAGTGGCACAAGGCGCGTTCCGCGGCCGTGAAGGCGTCGGCGAAACGACGTTTCCGCCACGACCGGCAGGCTCGAGGCCGACGCTACAGGCCGACCTTACCTTGCGCTGCCACGGGCGAAGTACCCATTACCCAGCCGCGTCAGCGATAGGGCTGGGGACAAGGACGGTGCCGCCGCAACCTTGCGAACACCCTCGCCGTGCAGAGGCCCCGCGGCCCCGGCACCGCCGATCAGTTGGGGCGCGATGTAGATGTGGAACTCGTCGGCCAGACCCTTGTCGAAGAAGCTCCCCAGTAGCCGCCCGCCGCCTTCGACCAAAACGTTGGTCATCTGGTGCTCGCCAAGGGCGTCCAGGATGGCCGGAAGCGAAAGGCCACGACGCGTGCTGGGAACGGCGTACAGCCGGCAGCCGCCTTTCTCCAGCGCATGCGCGCGACGCGCAGGAGCCTTCCGGGCATGAAAGATCCACGTCGGCACCTTCCGGGCCGTCCGCACGAGTTGGCTGCGCGGCGGCGTGCGCAGGTTCGAATCCAGCACCACCCGGGTCGCGACGCGCCGGGGCCGGGCAAGACGGCAGGTCAACAGCGGATCGTCGCGCAGCACCGTGCCGATGCCGACCAGGATCGCGTCCACGCGGCCGCGCGTGCGATGGGCGTGCGCCCGGCATGTTTCGTCCGAGATCCACTTGGAATCGCCGGTGCGTGTCGCAATCTTGCCGTCGAGGCTCTGGGCCCATTTGAGGATGACCCAGGGTCGGTGCTCGCGCACGAGCTTGAAGAACGGCGCATTAACTTTCGCGGCCTCGTCCGCAAGCAGGCCCACGTCCACCCGGAGGCCGGCCCTCCGCAGGGCCGCAAAGCCCTTACCGGCCACCGGCGGGTTCGGATCTTCCCGCGGCGCGACGACCCGTGTGACGCCGGCCGCGATCAGCGCGTCCGTGCATGGCGGCGTCTTGCCGTAGTGGCCGCAGGGCTCCAGTGTGACATACACGGTCGCCCCGCGCGGCGTTTGGCGGCAGCGGCGCAGCGCCTCCACCTCCGCGTGCGGGCCGCCGAAGCGGCGATGGTAGCCCTCGCCGAGCACGTGTCCGCTGCGGACGATGACACAGCCGACCAGGGGATTCGGCTCGACGCGGCCCTGCCCGCGCACCGCCAAAGCCAGCGCCCGGCGGAGGTAGACCTCGTCTTCGGCCGTGAAACGCGTCATCGCTTCTGTACCGCCGCGCGCGGCTTGGCGATCCCGCCGCGCTCGGCCTCAAGCAGGAAGTCCGCGTCCGTGAGCCGGACATTCGTGTCGATGTCGGTGTAGAAGTAGCCGGCGTCGAGCTGGCCGGACGCCCGCTTGAGCAGCGTGCCGGCCGGCAGGTCCGTGGCCACGTCAACGTACAACTCCTGGACGGGCACCTTGTAGCGCGTGGCCGGATACTCCAGATGCAAGTGGTGGACGGTCGGTCCGCCCGCGGGCAACTGCCGCAGTCCTTCGTAGGTCAGCAGGACGTCGCGGCCCGCGCTGCGGAACGAATCAAGCGTACGCTCCATGAGGCGCTCCAGCCCGAAGTCCGTCAGCGCCTGTTTGGACTCGCCCCACCTAACGGGCGCAAGCAGGTCCACTTCATTGGCGCCCGGCGGCGGCAAAAGGCCCGGCGACCACCTCCGAGTCACGAAGCGCACCTTGTTGTCGTATTGCCCCCCGACATAGGCCATTTCCAGGTACTTGCTGTCTTTGTCGAGCCACTGCATGCGGACGCTGAACGGCCGCCGGCGGAACCAACAGCGCATGTGCTCCGGGCCATAGAGCTGTTGGAACAGCCCGCGGCGCTCGTAGCGGGTGAAAACCAAGGTGCATTGCCCCAGGCCTTGGCACTTGTACGCGACCCGCTGGAGATAGCCGGCCGGATCGCGACGCACCGCCTCGGCCCGCGCGTCAGCCTCGGCCGCGGGCAGCCCCTGCACCGGTCCGGGTTGCGGCTCGATGCCGCTGGGGTGCCCGCGGCAGCCGGCCAACAGCAGGATGATGGCCGTCAGCCCACCGATCGTCCATGAGGGCGCACGTGCCGATCTCGCCACGTTCAGCTCTCCTCTTCCTCAGCGCGCAAGCTGGCGCGCCAGCTCACACGCCGCAGCATAGTCCGGCTCCCAGCCGAACCAAATGCCCCGGACTACGCCGCGCGGGTCCAGCACCCGAACGACGGGAAACTCCGGCAGCTCTTCCACGTCCTGGAGCGGACCCCCGAGGATGTGGGTGAGCCCTTCCCCGCAGCGCTCGATCGCGCGCCGCGCCACCGCGATGTTGAAGTCCATGTTGTAGCTGATGAGCCTCGGCAAAGGCCGCACGGGGTCCCGCGGCAGGCGCCGCAGCGACTGCAGGACACGCAGTCCCCAGACAGATTCAGCCGACCAGAAGCACTCGATGATGACGCCCCGGCGCAGCGCTTCACTGGTGACCGTCTGCCCACCCGCATCCTGCAGGGACCAGGGCCGAGCCGGCCGGTTCAGCCAGCGCTGGGCCACAGCGGCGCGGGCCCGCAAAACGTCGGCATCAGCCGCGAGTTGCTGCCGCCGGCCCTCGGCCAGCGCCGCAAAAGGGGACGCGGCCTGAGCCTCAACGTCGGACGCGAACGTCGCCCACAGGCGGTCCAGCTCCGCCACCGTCTGCGACAACTCGTCCGGCCGGTTCGCCACCTCCCCGAGCAGGCGGTCTTCGTGGCGCAGCGCACGCAGAAAACGGTCGGCTTCCTCTGCGCGGCGCGCCGCCCAGGCCGGCGTGTGGCGCGCCGTCGACCGCAACGCAGCAACCACCAATGTCTGCGTTTGCGCCAGCCTGTTCTCCTCCTGTATTTGCAGGTGGGTGACATACCCCCCCGCCGGGTCGAACCGGAAGTGCCCCGACCGGGTCTGTCCCAGCACCTCCGCCACGCCGGACGCATCTTCCTCGGCGAAATCGACCCGCACCTGTCCCGGCGCACGGTCCGCGCCGCGATCGGTGCAGCGCCACTGACGCCCGTACAGGTCGTGCGGCGTGCTCCAGGCGGAGAGGTGCTGCACGACGAGCGGCAGCATCGGCAGTAGCTCGAGGGCGGAATCCAGCGACCCGAGGCGGGTGGTGCTTTCGTCGGGGATCCGCCGGCGGCCACTCTCGTCCAGGTAAAGGAGGGCTCCGCGGGCGGGCGCGGCGCGGCCCGCGATCCGTGGCGTGAGCACGAGCAGGACGAGCGCTTCGTGGCCAACGCGCTGGAGGCACCAGGCCTCGACCTGCTCGGTCTGCGTCTGGGGCGGCGCGGCACCAGCGGGGGACGAGACCACGGCCTTCCGCTCGTACATGAACTGCTGGCCGACCTCGAACCGGTAGCGCAGCTCTTGCTGTGCGGCAGCGCTGGGGCCGCAGGCCAGGAGCGTGCTCAGGGCGACCATGGGCCAAACGCGGGACATCGCCTGGGTAGGGTACAGCACGCCGCCGAAGGAGTGGATAGTGAGCGGCTGAAAAAGTCCGCACGACGGGTACAATGCACCGCCGAGCAAGGAGGTGCGTGAGTGAACATCCTGCGTCAGCCGCGCGTGTACCTGGTGGGCCGGCAACAGGTGGACCCGGAAACGGTCGCACGCTTCCTGGCCGACCACCAGAGTGCTTGGAGCACGGACACGGACATCGGGGCCGAGCGGCTCTGCGAGATCGCCGGCCGCGTGTGCTACATGTCGTTCGGCAGCGGCCGCAAGAGCAACGCCGACTACCTGGCGAACATCATCGATTCCGCCCACGGCTCAGTGCTCGAGCACGCCGTGTGGAACTTCGTGATCACCGGCGTGTCGCGGTCGTTCACGCACGAGCTGGTCCGGCACCGGGCGGGGTTCGGCTACTCGCAGCTTTCGCAGCGGTACGTGGACGAGACGACGGCGGATTTCGTTGAGCCCGACTGCATCGCCGACGAGCCCGAGCTGCACGCCGTCTGGCTGGCGTCGATCCAGCAATCGCACGCCGCCTACTGCCGGCTCGTCGAAGGTCTGGCCCGGAAGTTCGCCGCCGAGCCGGACAAGACGCTGCGGCGTAAGCTGGCGCGCCAGGCCGCCCGGAGCGTTCTGCCGAACGCGACCGAGACCAAGATCTTTGTGACGGCCAACGGGCGGGCCCTGCGGCACTTCATCGAGGCGCGGGCCAACGAGCATGCGGAGGTCGAAATCCGCCGGGTCGCGATCACGATCCTGCGCCTGCTGCAAAACGAGTCGCCCAACATTTTCGGCGACTATGAGATCGTCGCGCTGGCGGACGGATCGGAGGTCGCCCGCACGACCCATCGCAAGGTGTAGTGGGCACGGATTGAAATGTGCATGAAGCGGTTGGGCCGCAAGATATTCGGAATCGTAGTGCTGGGCGCGGCGGCACTGTGCGTAGCCCAGCTCCCCGCGGCGCACCTGGCCGACGTGTACCTGAAAAGCGGCATCAAGCTGCGCGGCGAAGTCACGACGACCGACGACGCGGTGATCGTGAAAAACGCGGCGGGGCAGATGCGGCTGCCGCGCGGCGACGTCGAGCGCGTCGTCCCGGTCGACGCCGCCTCCCGGCCGGCCGCGTCACAGCCGACGGCGCCAACATCGGCCGCCGCGCAGCCGATTCCCGCATCGCAACCGGCCACCCGGCCCGAGCTGGCCCCCGCGCCGCCGCTGCCCGATGAGGACATTCAACGCCTGAAGATCGCGGAGTTGCGGCTGGCTGGGCGGGCTGAGGCCGTGCGCGTCCGTTTTCTGCGGAAGGGCAAGCAGCGCGACTTGCCCGCCCAGGTTCTGGAGGAGCTCCAGGAACGACCTGACCACCGGCCCGAATGGGAAGAAGTGCTGGCGCGCGGGCAGCCGCAGGAGAAGCTCCAACTGATCGCCCGCGAGACCGATGCCGAACACGTCGATCGCATCGTCATCGAGAATGATCCGGAGGTATTTGCGACGTTCCGGCGGCGCGTCCTGCCATTGGTGGACCGCAGTTGCGCGCGCGCGGGCTGCCACGGCGGGCGCACAGCGCGGGTATTCCGGTTTCCCGCCGGCTCGCCCAGCAGCGACACGTACGTGTACACCACATTTGTCTTGCTCGACCAGATGGAAACCGAGCACGGCCCACTTTTGGACCGCGAGAACCCCGAAGGCAGCTTGCTCTTGTACTACCTGCTGCCCCCGAAGGCAGACGAGAAGGGGCATCCGCCGGTGGGCCGCGGCCCGACCTTCCAGGCGGTGATCCGGGATCGCGACGACCGCTCATATGGAGTCGTGTTGGACTGGATCCACATGCTCAGGGTGCCGCACCCGGCCTATGGGCTAACGTACGAGAACCCGTACGCAGGACAGCCGGCCACCCTGCCGAAAACACAGGCCGAGGAACCGCACGAGACACGAACCCCGTCTGCGCCGACGACTGGGCCGGTTGACGATTCGGGGAGCTGACACTGCTGATTACCCGACATGAGGCCCACCGCGAAATCCGCCCCGAGTACACCGCCACCCGCGGAGCCGCAGCGCGCCCTTTTCACGGCGGCGTGGCGCGACCCGTGGACATGGGCAGGTGGCGTCCTGTTGTGCGCGGTCGTCTTCGGCACGCACGCCGCCGATCTGGGCAACGGTTTTGTCTACGACGACCAGTACAACATCGTCGAGAACCCCGACTACCGCGGGCTGGGTCTGCCGCAGCTCCGCTGGATGTTCACGACCTTCCTGATGGGGCATTATCAGCCGCTGTCGTGGGTCACGCTGGGCCTGGATTACGTGCTGTGGGGCGAGAACCCCCGCGGCTACCACCTGACGAACCTCATCCTCCACGTCGCCAACGCCGTCATTGTATACCTGCTCGCCCTCGCGCTGCTCGGTGCGCGCCCGGCGTCTAACTTGCCGCGCCCATACCGCCCGGGCTGGAACGTGCACATCGCTGCACTGATTGCGACCCTGCTGTTCGCCGTCCACCCCTTACGTGTCGAGTCCGTGGCCTGGGTGACCGAGCGCCGCGACGTGCTGAGCTCCTTCTTCCTGCTGCTGGCAGTCCTGTTCTATCTGCACGCCCACGGGGGGGCTACGGCCACGCGGCGTACCGGGTGGGTTGCTTTGGCGCTCGTGGTCTATGCGTTGTCATTGCTCAGCCGGGCGTTGGGCGTCACCTTCCCCGCGG
>Ga0315291_10001351_pt1 | contig 32836 bp, 20 predicted proteins | sample YL17G12_20_MG_FD_203070 | JGI IMG/M metagenome (GOLD analysis project Ga0315291, IMG submission 203070) | Sediment microbial communities from Yellowstone Lake, YNP, Wyoming, USA - YL17G12_20 | ecosystem: Environmental > Aquatic > Freshwater > Lake > Sediment | place: USA: Wyoming | collected...
GCAGAATGCAAGCATAAAATGCAAACTTGTGCTCTTTTATGCATGTCTACATTTTCGAGGGCAAAACCAAGCTTAACCGCATGATGGTCCACCAGTTATCTCAAGAGATCAGGGGTGAACATCCGCTCCAGGCTTCGATACGTGAAATACCTTGGCATGATGATTCAGCGCAGGACGCGGAAAGAATGCGGAGAATCTCTCGGCGTACCTCGGCGTCCTCGGCGCCTCGGCATGGAGATTCACTCAACTGCAACGTTCAACCTGGAACCGCGAAGCTGACGCCCGGCGCCTGGCACCTACGCGGGCAGTCGGCCGCGGACGGCGGCGACCCAGGAGGCATCCGAAATCGATTCCAGGTTGATTTCGACGTTGGCGCGGGCGCCCTCGATGGCCGCCTCGGCCAGCAGCGCGCCGACTTTCAGGTCGCTGGCCATTTGCGGGCTGCTGAGGGGTGAAAGGCGGGCCAGCAGCGCGCCAACCTCGGCCGCCCGCTCCGCCACCCCCAACGGCACTTCGGCAGCGCCGCGCAACGCCTGCTGGATCGCTTCCTCGCGGCCGGGGCTCTCTTTCGGGAGGCGATAGGCGGCCAGCACGCCCTCATAGCTTTGCGCATCGCGGTCCATCGCCTGTTTCAATTCCTCGCCGAGTTTCGCCAAGCGCTCGCACAGCCGCGACAGCTCCGGTTCCTGCTGGGCATACGCTTTCTTCTTGCGCGACAACCCGGCCACCATCTGGCCGAGCGCGGCCGCCAACGCTCCGGCCAGCGCCGAAACGGAGCCGCCGCCCGGCGTGGCGGTGGGGGCCGCCACCGCGTCGAGGAAGCCCTGGCACTGCACGGACGCGCTCTCCGGGCCGCCCTGCTCCAACGCCGCAGCCAGGCGGTTTTCCAGAATCATTTCCGGGCTGAAGTTCTCCACCTTCAAGAACGAGGCGGCCACCATTTCCAGCGCCTTCTTGGGGACCAGGCCGATGATCTCGCTGCCGATGGGCTCGGCGCCGTACCGCGCCGCCTCGGCTTTGACCGCTTCCCAGACGGTGTAGATGGAAGTCTGCTCGAAGTCGGTCAGGTTCATGGAAACCTGGGCAAGGTTGCGGGCCGCCAACGCCACTCCCATGGCCTTCACCGCCGGGAAGCCGCCGCTGGAAGCGCGAATGGTCTTGGCGATCTTCTTCGCCACTTCGACGTCCGCGGTATTCAGGTTGATGTTGTAGGCAATGAGGAACTTGCGGGCGCCGACGACGGTGGCGCCGGCCGTCGGGTGAACGTGCGGCTCGCCGAAATCCGGACGCCGCTCTTCGCTGGCCGCGATTTCGTCGCGCAGGCCCTCGAACTGGCCCTTGCGGATCTTCTCCAGGTTGCGGCGCTCCGGCCTGCTCGCCGCAGCCTCGTACAGATACACCGGGACGCCAAGCCGCTGCCAGATCTGCTCGCCTGCCTGGCGGGCGATGCTCACGCAATCGTCGAGCGTGACGCCCTCGACGGGCACGAAGGGCACCACGTCGGCGGCGCCGATACGCGGGTGGGCGCCCGTGTGCCGGGTCAGGTCGATCAGCTCCACGGCGCGGGCCACGCCGCGGATGGCGGCCTCCGCCACCTTCTCCCGCGAGGCCACGAAGGTGATCACCGAGCGGTTGTGGTCGGCGTCCATCTCTTTGTCCAGGATGTAGACGCCGCCGACTGAGCGGATCGCTTCCACGATGGCATCGACCTTGCCCGGGTCGCGTCCTTCACTGAAATTCGGCACGCATTCAACTAGAGTACGCATGGCCAACTCAAGCGTGGAATTCATCACAAAGACTCAAAGGCACGAAGGCACAAAGGTCCAAAAGGGATACTCTCTTCGCGCCTTCGTGTCTTTGTGCCTTTGTGATGAGATAGCGTCCTTATCGGTGTTCATCCGTGTTCATCCGTGGTGAATCCTTCGCGCGACCAGGCGATCCGGCCGCGTTTGATCGTCATCCAGCAATGGTTCATCCCGAAGTAATAGGGAATCTCGCGGTAGTCCTCGACGTCGAACACGGCGATGTCGGCCTGCATGCCGGCGTCCAGCCGGCCCAGCCGCTCGCCCCGACCCACAGCGTAGGCGGCGTTGACCGTGGCCGCCGCCATGGTCTCGGCGGGCGACAACCGCATCTCGGTGCAGGCCAACGACAGGATCATCTGCATACTCAGCGTGGGGCAGGTGCCCGGGTTGAAGTCGGTGGCCAGCGCGACGGCGGCGCCGCCGTCCACCAGCGCTCTGGCCGGCGCGTAGTCGTGGCGACCGAGGTGAAAGGTGGCGCCGGGCAGCAGCGTGGCAATGGTCTGCGAGCGCGCCAGCGCCCGGATTTCCTTCGGGCCGGCGCGCTCCAGGTGATCGACGCTGACCGCGCCCAGCCGCGCCCCCAGCAGCGTAGCCCCGGTGCGCGCCAATTGCTCCCCGTGCAGTTTCGCCTTCATTCCAAACCTGGCGGCCGCCGTCAGAATCTGTTCCGCCTCCCCCACGCTGAACGCTATCCGGTCGCAGAAAACGTCGCAAAACTCGGCCAGCCCGGCGGCCGCCACGCGCGGAATCATTTCCTCGATCACACGCCTCACGTAAGTGCGCCGGGACGAATCCCGAGGCACCAGGTGAGCGCCGAGGAAGGTGGGCACCAGCTCGGGCGAGACCACGCGGCCCACGTCGCGGATGGCCTCCAGCAGCCCGATTTCCGATTCCGTGTCCAGGCCGTAGCCGCTTTTTACCTCGATGGTGGCCGTTCCGTAAGTTAGCGCTTGCTGCGCGAAATACAGGATGTTGGAGCGCAGCTCGCCCTCGCAGCCGGCGCGCACGCGCTCGACGCTGGAGTAGATGCCGCCACCGGCCCGCGCGATCTCTTCATAACTGCGCCCGGCAATCCGCATTTCGTAATCAAGCAGGCGGGGAGCGGGAAACGCCAGGTGGGTGTGGCTATCCACAAAAGCGGGCGCGACGACCTTGCCGGCGGCGTCGACCACCGCGCGGTGCCGCCCATACCGGCGCATAATGTCCGCGGTGGAGCCGACGGCGGCGATCCGGCCGTCGCGCACCAGCAGCGCCCCGTCTTCGATGATCCCCAGTGAGCCGAGGTTGCGCCCCCGCCGTGGCCCCGCCAGCCCCCGCATCGTCAACAGTTGCCGCGCTCCGGCCAGGATGTACCCAATGCGCATCATAGGAAATGGGACGCAGATGAACGCAGATAAGCGCAGATTTCCATCTGCGTGCATCTGCGTTTATCTGCGTCCGATTGGTTTTTCATCCGTATGGTAGAATTCCTGTGCCGCGCAAGGAGGCGGATTGCAGTGCCCTTTTACGAGTACGCTTGTCAGGACTGCAAAGAGCGCTTCTCTCAAATCCTCACCCTGAGGGAGTACGGCGAGGGAAACGTGAAATGCCCAAAGTGCGGAAGCACGCACGTCGAGCAGGTTCCCGCGCAGTTCTACACGGTCACCTCGCGCAAGAGCTAGGCTGCAGGCTGTAGGCCATTGGCTTTAGGAGGCGCGCTGTGCTCATCGGCTTTGTCTCCGGCGCCAGAGTCCTGGGTCTACAGCTTACAGCCCACAGCCTACAGCCTATTCCATGGGGATGCGGATGCCGGCTTTTTGGGCGAACTGCCGGGCCTCCTGGTAACCGGCATCGGCGTGGCGGGCCACGCCGATGCCCGGGTCATTGGTCAGGACGCGCTGGAGGCGGCCGGCGCCGTCCGCCGTGCCGTCCGCCACGGTCACCTGGCCGGCGTGCAGCGAATAGCCGATGCCCACTCCTCCGCCATTGTGGAACGAGACCCAGCTTGCGCCGGAGGCCGTGTTCAGCAGAGCGTTCAGCACCGGCCAGTCGGCCACCGCATCCGACCCGTCTTTCATTCCCTCAGTCTCGCGGAAGGGGGAGGCCACCGAGCCGCAATCCAGGTGATCGCGGCCAATCACGATCGGCGCTTGCAGCTTGCCCGTCTTGACCAGTTCGTTGATGGCCAGCCCGAACTGGGCCCGTTCGCCGTATCCCAGCCAGCAGATGCGCGCGGGCAGCCCCTGGAAGCGGACGCGGTGGCGCGCCAGCTCGATCCAGCGCTGCAGGATGCGGTCATCCGGGAACAGGCGGCAGACCAGGTCGTCGGTGACGGCGATGTCGGCCGGGTCGCCCGACAGCGCCGCCCAGCGGAACGGGCCGCGCCCCTCGCAGAACAGCGGGCGGATATAGGCAGACACGAAACCCGGAAAATCGTAGGCCTTGGCCACCCCCGCCTGGTGGGCCATGGTGCGGATGTTGTTGCCGTAGTCGAAGACGACAGCGCCCAGCTTCTGCAGCGCCAGCATGCCCTCCACGTGCCGGGCAATCGATTCCATGCTGCGCTGCACGTAGCCCGCCGGGTCGCGCTCGCGCAGGCCTGCCGCTTCTTCCACCGTGCAGCCGGCCGGAATGTAGCCATTCAGCGGGTCGTGCGCGCTGGTCTGGTCGGTGAGCAGATCGGGAACGATGCCGCGGCGGGCCAGTTCGGGAACCACCTCCGCGCAGTTGCCGACCAGCGCCACCGAGGTCGCTTCCTTCTTCCGAACTGCGTTGCGCAGGATGCGCACCGCCTCGTCCAGGTCGTTGACCAGGATGTCGCAGTAGCCGGTGCGCAGCCGGCGCTTGATCCGCTGGGGATCGACCTCGATGCCCAGGAAGGCGGCGCCGTTCATGGTGGCCGCCAGCGGCTGGGCGCCGCCCATGCCGCCGAGCCCGCCGCTGGCCACCAGCCTGCCCGCCAGGTCGCCGCCAAAATGCTTCCTGCCGGCCGCCGCGAAGGTCTCGTAGGTGCCTTGCAGGATGCCCTGGGTCCCGATGTAAATCCAGCTCCCGGCTGTCATCTGGCCATACATCATCAGACCGGCCCGGTCCAGCTCGCGGAAATGTTCCCAGCTCGACCAGTGGCCCACCAGGTTGGCATTGGCGATGAGCACGCGCGGAGCGAGCTCGTGGGTACGGAACACGGCCACCGGCTTGCCCGACTGCACCAGCAGCGTCTCATCGTTTTCGAGCCGCTCCAGCTCACGCACGATGGCCTCAAAGCACGCCCAATTCCGCGCGGCCTTGCCCGATCCCCCGTAGATGATCAGCTCATCGGGCTTCTCGGCGACCTCGGGGTCGAGGTTGTTCATGAGCATCCGCAGGGCGGCCTCCTGGTGCCAACCCCGGCAGCGCAACTGGTTTCCCCGGGGCGCCCGGATCGAGCGAGTCGCGAGATCGGTGCCCATGGTTCACCTCCCTGCGGCCAGACCCTGCCACATAGAAAGATGGTAACACGCGCCGGCGCGCGACACAGTTGTGCCGGCCTGGAACCCGGAACCGATCTACCGGCCAGACACGGGACGGCGCTGGTAAAGGAAGGAAACGATCAGCAGGACGATGCCCAACACCAGGAAGGACAGGATGCGGTAGGCGCGCTCCAGAAAGGACAGATCGTAGAAGAACACCTTGCCGGCCGCCAGTCCGAACAGCGCCAGCCCCTGCCAGCGCAACAGGGCGGCGCGGCGGCGGACGCCGAGCGCCATCAGCACGGACGCGTAGCCGATCCACAGCAGTGAGAGCGCCATGCGGCGGGCCAGGTTTGGGGCGGCCGCAGGCCGGCCGACAAAATCCCATATCTCCAGCGACAGCGCCACCACCGCCAGCACATTGACCGCCACGGCGAGCGCGGCCAGCGCCGCACGTTCCCATTCCCCGCTTCCCTCGTCTGCCGACCGCCGCAGCCAGAGAGCCAGGACAAAGGAAGCCGTGGCAGCGGCGAAGGCGGCGAACCGGGCGTTCCACAGCAGGCCTGGGGCCGGAATGGGCAAGACCAGCAGCCGCGCCGTCACGACGGCGAACAACAGCAGGCCGGCGCCGCGCAGGCCCGCCTTCCGCGCCCGCGCCCCCGTCCAAACCAACACCGCCCCCTCGATCGCCCAGGCGATGGTGATCCATCGCCCTTCCAAGCGCACGGGAATCACCAGCGTGGCAAACGTCAGCGCCAGTCCCGCATAGACCAGGCGGGTGGAGAAGGTGGCGGGGACGCTGGGGATCACCCGCCACGCGACCAGGTGCAGGCCCGACAGCACCAGCAGCGCCAGCGCCAGCGCCCAGCGATCGTCCGGCCACAGCAGGCAGTCGAGCGCGCCCAGGAAGGCGAAGGCGTTGACCAGCACCAGCGCGATCTGAACGCCGCGCAGTTGCTCCTCCCGGCGGCTTCGGATCACCGGCAGGGCGGCGAACAGCACGAAGAAGGCCCCTGCAAACGCGGCGGTCGCCGCCAGTTTCGACGGCTGGTAGAAATCAGCGTACCAGGCCCAGAAAAAGCCCATCGTGAACGCCAGCGAGACCAGCTCCAGGCTCCGCCAGTTTCGAAAGCCCGCCAGCGCGAGCAGCGCCGCATCCAGCAGAATCAGGTAGGAGAACAGCGCGGCCTGCTGGTCGATCCCGGTGGTCAACAGCAGCGGCGTCAGGAACCCGCCGACCAGGGCCAGCAGGGCGATGCGCTGGGAGTTGCGCGCGCCGGCGAGCGCCACCGTGACCGCGGTCACGCAGCTCATGCCCGCGAACGCGAGGGGCCGTCCGAACAGGTGGTAGTAGGCGTGACCGGCGTAGACCGACAGGTCGAGAACAGCCACGCCGAGGCCGGCGATGCTCTCCGAAAAATAGCGATGCTCGCGTTCGAGCAGCCGCCGGCTGTAGGCCAGCAGGCCGGCGCCGGACAACAGGCCGATGGCGACGCGAGCGCCGGGGCCCACCCAGTTGTTCTCGAACACGAATTTGAGAAAAAAGGAGACCGCGAACAGCAGCGCCAGCACGCCCAGGTAGTTGAGCCAGCGCCCGGCGATCAGGGCCTCCAGGTCGCGAGCGCGGCCGGGCCGCAGCGCCGCGGCGGCGCCGGGTTCCAGCGCGGATTGCCCCTCCCGCGCCACGCCTCCATCCGCCGGCCCCCCCAGCCGGCGCTCAATCCGCGCCAATCTCTGTTCGAGGAGCAACAGGCGGAATCGCAGTTCCCCGCCCGGATCCAGCCTGGTCTGTTGTTCCGGCTTTCGGACCCTGAGAATGGCGACCAGCGACAGAACCAGCAGGGCAAGGAGCAAAACCACGCCGGCCATCAGGCCGGCAACCAGCGCATCATTCAAGGCGGTCCTATTACATCACAGCTTGGGTGCGGCCGGGGGCCGGCGGCCTCCAGTCTCCGGCCTCCAGCCTCCCCCTAAACCTCGCTCTTGACCCACACGCCACACCTTGTATACTTTTTAAGCAATATCAGGACTATTGGCGGATCAGCCGCGAAGGCTTCGGCACTCGCGGGCTGTCGGAGACCCTCAATGTCTGCACGTCTTGGCGACCTTCTGGTTAAGGAAGGGATCATCAACGGGGAACAACTGAACCGCGCGCTGGAGGACCAGAAGAAAACGGGCGGGCGGTTGGGCAGTTGTCTGGTGCGCCTCGGTTTCGTGTCCGATGAAGAGGTCACCACCTTCCTGTCGCGCCAGTACGGCGTCCCTTCCATCAATCTGTCGTTTTTCGAAGTTGATCCCGCGGTGATCAAGCTGATCCCGGAGGACACGGCGCGCCGTTACGAGGTGCTGCCGCTCAGCCGCGTTGGTTCCTCGCTGACCATCGCCATGGTGGACCCGACCAACGTGTTCGCCATGGACGACATCAAGTTCATGACCGGCTTCAACATCGAGCCGGTGGTGGCCTCGGAGGCGGCCATCCAGGAGGCGCTGAAGAAGTTCTACGGCACCGCCGAGGACAAGATCAAGCAGATCACCAAGGAATTTGAGAGCGAGGACACGGCCCTGGAGCTGGAGGCCGAGCAGGAACAGATCGCGATGGACGAGCTCGAGAAGGCGGCTGACGAAGCGCCCGTCGTCAAGCTGTGCAACGTGATCCTCACCGAGGCGGTCAAGCGCGGCGCCAGCGACATCCACATGGAGCCGTACGAGAAAGAGTACCGCGTCCGGTTCCGCATTGACGGGATGCTGCAGACCATCATGACGCCGCCGCTGAAGCTGCGCGACGCCATCATCTCCCGCATCAAGATCATGTCCAAGCTGGACATCTCCGAGAAGCGGCTGCCCCAGGACGGCCGCATCATGCTGCGCATGATCTTCGACGGCAAGAAGAAGCAGCTCGACTACCGCGTCAGCGTGCTTCCCACCATGTTCGGCGAGAAGATCGTGATGCGGCTGCTGGACAAGGAGAACCTGCGGCTGGACATGACCAAGCTGGGGTTCGAGCAGGAGTCGCTGGACAGGTTCGAGAAGGCGATCCTGAAGCCCTACGGGATGGTGCTGGTGACCGGGCCGACCGGCAGCGGCAAGACCAACACTCTGTATTCCTCGATTGCCCGGCTGAATCAGCCGGACACCAACATCGTGACGGCCGAAGACCCGGTCGAGTTCCAGCTCCCCGGCATCAACCAGGTGCAGATGAAGGAGCAGATCGGGCTGAACTTCGCCGCCGCGCTGCGCAGCTTCCTGCGGCAGGACCCGAATATCATCCTGGTGGGCGAGATCCGCGACTTCGAGACGGCGGAAATCGCCATCAAGGCGGCGCTGACCGGCCACCTGGTGCTCTCCACGCTGCACACCAACGATGCTCCGTCCACCATCAGCCGCCTGATGAACATGGGCATCGAGCCGTTCCTGGTGGCCACCTCGGTGCTCCTGATCTGCGCGCAGCGGCTGATTCGCCGCCTCTGCAACTCCTGCAAACAGCCGGAGGACCTGCCGGCCCAGGCCCTGATCGATGCCGGCTTCACGGCCGAGGAGGCCAAGACGGTCAAGGTCTTCACCAAGGGGCCGGGCTGCGAGAAGTGCGGCGGCCGCGGCTTCAAGGGGCGCTGCGGGCTTTATGAAGTGCTGGAGATGAACGACGAGCTGCGCGAGCTGGTCCTGGTCGGCGCCTCGTCGCTCGAGATCCGGCGCAAGGCCATCGACCACGGCATGATCACGCTCCGCCGTAGCGGCCTGCGCAAGGTGATGGAAGGGATGACCAGCATCGAAGAGGTCGCCCGGGAAACCGTTGTGTGATTGCGGAATGTGGATTGCGGAGCAGGGTTGGCACGGTGATTCCGCATTCCGAATTCCGCACTCCGAACTAAGACTATGACAGCCACCCTCAGCGATCTGTTGAAGAAGATGCTGGAGATGAACGGCAGCGACCTGCACATCACCACGCAGAGCCCGCCGCAGGTGCGCGTGCACGGCCACATGACGCCGCTGGACTACCCGCCCCTGGCTCCGGCCGAGACCAAGCAACTGGCTTACAGCGTGCTCACCGACGCCCAGAAGCACCGCTTCGAGGAGAGCCTGGAACTGGACTTCTCGTTCGGGGTGAAGGGGCTGGCGCGCTTCCGCGGCAACCTGTTCAACCAGCGGGGCGCGGTGGGCGCCGTCTTCCGCGTGATTCCGTTCGAGATCAAGAGCTTCGACCAGTTGCAACTGCCGGCGGTCGTCGCCAAGCTGTGCGACAAGCCGCGCGGGCTGATCCTGGTGACCGGGCCGACCGGCAGCGGGAAGTCGACCACGCTGGCGGCCATGATCGACAAGATCAATAACGACCGGCACGAGCACATCATCACCATCGAGGACCCCATCGAGTTCGTGCACAACCACAAGAGCTGCCTGGTTAACCAGCGGGAAGTCGGCTCCGACACCAAGAGTTTCGGCAACGCGCTCCGCGCCGCGCTGCGCGAGGACCCGGACGTGGTGCTGATCGGCGAGATGCGCGACTTGGAAACCATCGAAGCGGCGCTGCGCATCGCCGAGACCGGCCACCTGACGTTCGGCACGCTGCACACCAACTCGGCCGCTTCCACCATCAACCGCGTGATCGACGTGTTCCCCTCGCACCAGCAGTCGCAGATCCGCGCCCAGCTCTCGCTGGTGCTGGAGGGCGTCCTGTGCCAGGCCCTGTTGCCCAAGATCGACGGGCGCGGGCGCGCCTGCTCCATGGAGATCATGGTGCCCAACAGCGCCATTCGCAACCTGATCCGGGAAGATAAGATCCACCAGATTTACGGCGCCATGCAGGTGGGCCAGGAGAAATTCGGGATGCAGACCTTCAACCAGAGCCTGGCCAGCCTGTTCTTCAAGAAGGCCATCAGTCTGGAGGTGGCCATGGCCCGTTCCAGCAACGCGGACGAGCTGCAGGACATGATCAACCGGGGACAGGCGGCAGCGGCGCCCGGCGCGGCGCCGGCCGGAGCCGGCCGCCCGGCGGCCTCCGCGCTGCGACGGTAGGGAGGTGCCAGGTGTGACGGGCGGACAGGGAACCTGACACCTGACACCTGAGAAAGAGGGGGAATCATGCCAGTCTATGTTTTTAGCGGGAAGTCACGCACCGGCGCCGCCGTGAAGGGCGAGCGCACGGCCGAGAGCAAGGCGGCGCTGCAGGCCACGCTCCGGCGCGAGCAGATTACCGCCTCCAGTATCACCGAGAAGGGCAAGGAATTCGCCGTGCCCAGGGTGGCCAAGGGCACGGTGTCGGCCAAGGAGCTGGGCATCTTTCTTCGCCAGTTCTCGGTGATGATCGACGCCGGCCTGCCCCTGGTCCAGTGCCTGGAAATCCTGGGCAATAACCAGGAAAACAAGGCCTTCCAGAACGCGCTGGCCGGGGTGCGCGAGACGGTGGAAACCGGATCTACCCTGGCTAATGCCATGCGCCAGTACCCGAAGATTTTCGACACTCTGATGACCAACATGGTCGAGGCGGGTGAGGCCGGCGGTATCCTCGATACCATCCTGCAGCGCCTGGCAACCTACGTCGAGAAAGCGGTCAAGCTGAAGGCCGCCGTCAAGTCCGCGTTGATCTATCCGGTCGCGGTTGTCTCCATTGCCGTGCTGGTTGTGGTGCTGCTGCTCTGGAAGGTGGTTCCCATCTTCGCCAATATGTTCGCGGCCATGGAAGTGGCGTTGCCGCTGCCCACCCGCGTGGTAATGGGCATGAGCGGGTTCGTCCAGCACTACGGCATTCTGGTGGTCATTTTCTGCGTCGCCGGCTTCTTCGGGCTCAAGTCGCTTTACGCCACGCCCCAGGGCCGCTACAAGATCGACAAGTTAATGATCAACCTGCCGGTCTTCGGCATGATATTGCGCAAGATCGCGGTGGCCCGCTTCACTCGCACGCTCGGCACGCTGATCACCAGCGGCGTGGCGCTGCTGGAAGCGCTGGACATTACCGCCCGCACCTCCGGCAACGCGGTGGTCGAGGAAGCGATCCTGAAAGTCCGCAAGGCCATCGAGCAGGGCCGCAACATTACCGACCCGCTGCGGGAGACCGAGATATTTCCCAACATGGTCGTGCAGATGATCGGCGTCGGCGAGCAAACCGGCGCGATGGACGCCATGCTCTCGAAGATCGCCGATTTCTACGAGGACGAGGTGGACACGGCCGTCGGCGACATGCTCACCCTGATGGAGCCGATGATCATTCTCATGCTGGGCGTCAGCGTCGGCGGCATCGTCATTTCCATGTACATGCCGCTGTTCACGCTGATCGGACAGTTGGGCAAGTAGGGTTCTAACCACAAAGGCACAAAGAGCACAAAGAAACACGAAGAAACGCTTTGTGGTTCTTTGTGCTCTTTGTGCCTTTGTGGTTTGTTCTGATAAGAGCATGGAAAGCAACGCTGTGAGCGCGCACGAACCCAACCGGCGGCTGGAGCTGACGCCCGAACTGATGCGCGAGCTCGGCTACCGCGCGGTGGACATGGTGGTCTCGCACCTGGCGACGCTGCGCCAGCAGAGCGTGGGGCGAACGGCGCCGCGCGCGGAGCTGGAAAAGCTGCTGCGCGAGCCGCCGCCGGAGCAGCCCGCGGCTCCGCTGGACGTGCTGGAGGCGCTGGGGCGCGACGTGCTGCCCAATACGCTTCACGTCAACCATCCGCGCTTTTTCGGCTTCATCCCCAGCCCGGGCAATTACGTCAGCGCGGTGGCGGACTTCCTGGCCGCCGGCTTCAACGTGTTCGCCGGGACCTGGCTGGCCGGCTCGGCGGTGGCCGAAATCGAGCTGGTCACCATCGACTGGCTGCGCCAGTTCTGCGGCCTGCCGGAGACGGCGGGAGGCCTGTTCGTCAGCGGCGGCTCGGTGGCCAACCTCACCGGGCTGGCCGTGGCCCGGCAGGTGCGCCTCGGCGGCCGGACCGCCGGCGCCGTCGTCTACTACTCCGACCAGACACATTCGGCGGTGGAGCGCGGCCTGCGCACGCTGGGGTTCGAGCCGCCGCAGCTTCGCCGGATTCCCGCCGACGGGCAATTGCGGCTTTCCCCGGAAGCCGTGCGCCGGGAGATGGCAGCCGACCGCGCCGCCGGGCGAGTTCCTTTTTGCCTGGTGGCCAACGTCGGCACCACCAACACCGGCGCTGTGGATCCGCTGCCGGAACTGGCGGCGCTATGCCGCGACGAGCGGTTATGGCTGCACGCCGATGGGGCCTATGGCGCGGCCGCGGCGCTCAGCCCGCGTGCCAGGCCGCTGCTGGCCGGCCTGGAGCAGACCGATTCCCTCGCGCTCGACCCCCATAAGTGGCTGTTCCAGCCCTTCGAGATCGGTTGCCTGCTGGTGCGGCAGGCCGGCTGGCTGCGCCAGACCTTTACCGTTCACCCCGAGTACATGAAAGACACGTTTCGCCCCGAAGCGGAGCCGAATTTCTGCGAATGGGGGGTGCAACTCACCCGCAGCACTCGCGCGCTGAAGTTATGGATGTCGCTGAAGGTTTTCGGCGTCGATGCCTTCCGCCGGGCGATCACAGAAGGTCTGGGGCTGGCCGAGCTGGCCGAAGCGGAGCTGCGCCGCCGCCCCGGCTGGCGCATCGTCACCCCCGCGCAGCTTGCCATCGTCAGCTTCCGCTATGAGCCCTCCGGCATGCCGCCGGAGGATAGCGAAGCGATCAACCGCAGGCTTGTGGAGAAAATGCGCGATGATGGCTTCGCCCTGCTGACTTCCACCATCCTGAACGAACAAACGGTGCTGCGGCTTTGCACCATCAACCCGCGCACCACCCACGATGATATTCGGCAGACGATCGCCCGCCTTGCCGGGGCAGTTTAAACTTGCCGCAGCACCCGCTCAGCCGCTCGCTTCAATTGGACAGCCACCTCGTACGGGTCGCCTTTCTGCAGGCGGGGATCGAACAGCTCGATTGAAAACGCGCCCTTGTATTTCTTCTGCCTGAGCATACGGACGATTCTGCGGATCGGGATCACGCCTTCGCCGGGTGGGACGCGGTCGCGGTCGGTCAGGATTTCTCGAGGCACGCCGGCGGGCAGGTCGTCGATGTGGACGTGTTCCGGCTCGCCGTCCTTCAGCAGTTCCAGGTCCTCGAACTTGCTGAAGCCGCCCCAGAAATGGAACAGGTCGATCAGCATGCGGGCGTTCGGGTGGCTGGCCTTGCGCAGGATGTGGACGCTGGTCGAGAGCGAGCCGCAGAAGGCCGTGCCGCGAACGAACTCGAAGACGATCGTGGCGCGGAGCGGCTGCGCCATGTCGGCCGCCTTGCGAAGCCGCTCGGCGGCGGGGTCGTAGTCCGCCGCCGTGTACTTGTCGCGGCCTACCGAATGCACGACCAGGCGGGCGATGCCAAGCTCGGCGCACACTTCCAGCTTATGCTTCAACTGGTCAAAGTTTTTGGCCTGTTCGGCGGCGGGAAGCGGCTCGACGATGCCGCCCTGCGCGCAGGCGCAGACCGGAGTGAGAGCGTGGTCGCCGAGGATGCGGCGGGCCACGGCCAGCGATTCGCGCGCCGCAAACTCGTCGATCTTGCTGATCCAGGGCTCGACGTAGCGGAAGCCGGCGCGCGCGTAGCCTTCCATGGCGGCGCGAAAATCGGCGCTCATCGAGGTTGCCTGGTTCATCGCCAGGCGAAACCCGCCCTTGTCTTGCGCGGCTTGGATGGCGCCTCCCAGCGCCAACGCGCCCGCGCCTGCAAGAAACTCTCTTCGCTCCATGCGCAAAATTTACCACCAAGGGGCCAAGACACCAAGGCTTAGTGCCTTCGTGACGCGGTGGTGAACAACTCAGTTGCCGCTGAGTGCGGTGGACGCGGGCGTGTCGAGCACCTCCCGGACTTTCATGGCCACGGCGTTCTGGTCAAACGGTTCGCGCAGGCAGTCCGCCGCCGGAATATCGGGGGTAACGACCGGAGGGTCGCCGGGACCCATCAGGAGCAGAGCCTTAACCAGCGGATAAACAGCGCGCAAGGCAGCGACCACCTGGGGACCGCTGGCTTCGGCGCCGGAGAAGCGGGCAATGACTAATTGGATCGGCCGTGGGCGTGCCGTGGCTTTCCGCATCGCCTCCAGCAACGATTCGGCCTCCAGCACGGCATAACCCTTGTGGCGCAGCAGCCCGGCCAATCGCTGCCGGTCGCCCTGGTCTTTTTGGACCAGCAGCAGCGCCTCGGAGCCTCCGGGCACGCGAGGCTCGTGGGGCGATGTCAACATCGCGGCGGCCGGCTCCGTCGCTTCCGCCGGCTGCGGCCGCTGCGTACGGCGGTACATCAACGGCATCCACACGAACGCCGTGGCAGCCATGCCCACCCAGCCCATCACCCGCGCGAATCTTCCGAGCGCCTCGCAAATGGCCAGATTCCAGTGCATCAGGTTGAAGATGGTGGCCCAGTCGTGAAGCGACGCGATGTTCTCGTAGTCGACTTCGCCGTAGCTCACGTAGTCGAGCGTGAAAATCCGGCAATCCATCATGTAAATGCCGATGCCGATGAAGTTCCCAAACAGGCAGAAAAGGAAAAAGCCAAGCGGCGTGGGGCTTTTCTTGTACCAAAAGTAGGCGGCCGGGGCGGCGAAGGCCAGCAATTGCCCCAGCGTGCCCGCGATGGCGATGGCCACGGGAGCCAGGCGCGGGAATCGCATTGGCTTCTCATCCGCGCCGCCCGAGATGGGGCTGACGAGATTGAAGAAGCCATGCACGATCATGTGCCCGCCTTCATGAGGCACGACGGTGATGTTGTGGAGCAGGGGGAAGCGGCCCATGGGCGTTTGGCCGACCGGAATCGCCAGGATTCCGCAGCCGATCAGGCAGATGACGGCCCCGGGCACCGTGATTTCCTTCCAGCGCCGCTGTTTCCACTCTTCCCACAACGCTTTGAAGTCCGGCAGTTCCACGGTGGAATTCTGCCACAGAGACGCGGAGGCACAGAGGATTTTGTACCGCCGGTGTCCCGCCGGCAGGCTCGGGGCAGCGCCAGTCGGCCGAGGATTGCCGGCGAGACGCTGGCGGCACAGCTTCCGCTTTTTCATGATCTGTGGGTGGTCGGCCCGGGGAACTTGAAACGAGAAACGATTACCTGGCAAGGACTTCGTGCGTTTCGTAGTCGTGGAAGACCAACTGCGTGTCTTCGTTGGCGCGACAAAGGACCACGACCTGGTAGGAGCGGGGCAACGAACCGTGACCTTCGCTTTTCAGCCGGTCACGAAACTTCCGCATGCTGTCTCCGGAAGTGAAAAAGGCCGCAGCGCCATGGCTGCCGACGGAAGTGAGCCCAGAGAAGATGATGATCGTGTGACCATCGTCGGCCTCTTTGTTGCTGGGCAGCACCGTAATTAGGCCGAAGGCTTCGCGGTATTCGCGGCGGATGCTCGGCGGCGGGGAAGACCCCGTCGGAGTCTGTGGGCCACGGTTCATCGAGACAACGTCGCTGCCGTCCGGGTCCAGGGCAGTCACCCAGGGCGTCCCCTCCAGCAGACCGGATGCAGCCCGGCTGAACCAGGGCGCGCCGAAAAGAACCACGCTGCTCTTGCGCATGGCGGAGAGCGGGAAGTTGCTTTCCGTTAGAATGCGGAATCTGACGCCGAGGCTCTGAAGCGTGCCAACCACACGCGCCAGGCCCTGTACGTCGCTCACATTCACCGCCTTCTGAACAACTTGCATTTCAAGCGTGGCGTCCGGCGCCAGCGGGCGGAAGCGGCCAAAAAACGGATAGATTTCCTGCGGCGCCGGCAGCCGGGGCGTCCCCTGCGCAGCAATGCCCCTATTTGCGGCCTCCGAGTCGGCCGACTTTGGAAAAACCATCAGGTGAAGCGGAGTGGCAACGCAGATCAGCACCTCGCCGTCCTTCTGGACCAAGGGCGCCCACGCCTGGCGCACCGCCGGGTCAAGCTCGGCCGCTGGACGGCGGACTAACAGCAGAAGAACGATGCCGGCAAGAAGCGCCCCGAGGATGAATCCGCCCGCCCAGGCACGGATCGGAATTCCCGAGCCCGCCATCAGACTGGTCGGGGATCCCAGTTCCGACGGCCTCCCCGGCTCAACCGTGGTGTGCTTGAATGCGACGAACCGGGGAGTGTAAGAACCCTTCGGCAGCTCGATCCGCAGCCTGGGTTCGGGACACTCCGCGCTGTAGAATCTCTGGATTCGCTGGCGCAGTTCGTGGGCGCGGGTGCGCACGGAGGAGTCCTCGGTCGGCGAGAAGTCCTCGCGGCGGCCCAGCGCCTCCACTCCGATCATGTATTCGGTCAGCTCCGCGCCCCGTCCCGCCATCTCCATCTCGCAGATGAAGGCCAGAAAGGAGCGCAGTTGTTCGGAACGCGCAAACGTCTGACTTTTCAGCAACGCTTCCAGCGCCGCGCGCTTCTCCTCGTCGGTCGGCGCGGCAACGGGCTCCGAGTTCTCCAAGTCCCGCACGGCTCGATTCTACAACGGGTTAGGCCCACTCGTAACGTGCCCTTAACATTCTCTCAACGTTTAGAGACTTGCGTGCGACCATGTGCAGCGGGCATCATGCGCTCGATCATGACCGAAATAGAGCCGCGAGCGAGAGCGAGCGGGCGCCCTGACAGTCTGAGCGCGACGCTGAACACGCACCGTCTTGCTTACGCTCGCGGCTCTGTTGCGGTCGGCTTGGAGGCCAGCCATGCGCCGAATCGTCTTTCTGATGCTGTTGCTGGGGATTGTGAGCGTGCCGCTGTCGGCACAACTGGACCGCGGCACCGTTACCGGAGTCATCACCGACCCGAGCGGGGCCGTCATTCCAGGCGTCCAGATCTCGATTCGCAACACCGCTACGTCGGCCACGTATCGGTCGAGTTCCAATGAGGCAGGGCAATACACGGTGCCCAACCTGCCCGTCGGTGACTACCAGCTCATCTTCGACTCTTCCGGCTTCAAAAAGCTCATCAGGAGCGGCGTCGCGGTCGGAGTGGGGGCGGTGCTGCGGGTGGACGTTCAAATGCAACTGGGCGCAACGGCCGATTCCGTCGAGGTGACCGCCGAGCTTCCGCGGCTACAGACAGACACGCCGGAAGTGGGCACGACGCTGTCAAACAGGTCGCTGGTCGACCTGCCGCTCACCTTTGCCAACGGCCGCCGCCCGGAAGCGTTCGCTTACGCTGTGACGCCCGGTGTGCAGGGAACCACGCAACTGAGCCACATCAATGGATCGACCGCCTACTCGAAGGAGATGCTGGTGGACGGCGCTTCCGTCACGGTGAACCAGAGCGGTGACTACAATGCCGCCGCAATTTCCATCGAAGCCATCCAGGAGTTCCGGGTCCAGACCAGCGGTGTCCCCGCTGAGTACGGACGCACACAGGCAGGGGTCTTCAACTTCGTCATGAAATCGGGCAGCAACCAACTCCACGGCAGCGCCTATGGCTCGCTACGCAATGAAGCGCTGAACGCCAACAGCTTCACGAATAACGCCCAGGGACTGAAACGCGCGCTCGACCGCAAGCAGAATTATGCCTTCAGCTTTGGAGGCCCATTCTCGATTCCCAAGGTATATAGCGGCCGCAACCGCACGTTCTTCTACACCTCGTATGAACGCTACAAGGAGCGCTCCTACGGCCTTGTTCCGAACAAGACTGTGCCCCTCCCGGAATTCTACGACGGCGATCTAGGCAGACTGCAGGATTGCAGGACGACCTACGGCGCGAACAAGTACTGCCGCGGCACGATCTTCGACCCTGCGACATTCACCCTGTCGCCGGGCGGAAGCTACACCTCCACGCCCTTCCCTAATAACAAGATCCCGCAAGCGCGGTTCAGCGAGGTTGCGCGCCGGCTGAATGCCATCGCCAAGACATCTTATCTTCCGAACGTGCGGGACGCGTCCGGCCAGATCCCGCTGGTCAACAACGCCCTGTTTCCCGATGCGACCCGGCCGGAATGGGACATGTACCAGGTTTCGCTAAAGGTCGATCATATTTTCAGCGAGAAGCACAAGCTGTCGGGGGCCTACAACCAACGCTACGCCCCTTACCTCATCCTGGATGCGGGCGGCCTGTGGGACGTGAACGACCCGACGGGCGGGCCGCTGGCACGCGCCCGCACCAGGGGGGACACGGGAGAGTTCGTCCGGCTGACGCACGATTGGACGGCTTCGCCGCGCGTCTTGAACCACTTCACTGCTTCCTACAATCGCCGCGGCAACCCGCAACGCGCCCTACAGAGGGAAGTGGACGGCGCCAAGGAACTGGGCATCAAGAACATTTCCACCCGCGGCTACCCCACCATCAACTGGGGCTCGGGGCCGACGATGACGCTGGCGGCCGCCGGGTATATGAACGACGGCTTCCGCGCCGATGTGAGCTGGGGGCTGCTGGATACGGTCAGTTTTTCCAAGGGTCGCCATTTCCTGAAGGCCGGGGCGGACATGCGCCGCTTCCACCTGAATTCCAGCGGCGCTCAGCGCGTCCAGTTGTATTTCGACCCGTTAGCCACGGCCATACCCAAAGAGACCTTTTCGGGGGGATCGCAAACCGGGCATGCGTTCGCCAGCTATCTGCTCGGCATTGTGGACAGGGGCACGGTCAACGAGTACGGAGGGATCGGCGGCAGGCGCCATTACCATGCGCTGTTTCTCCAGGACGATTTCAAGGCCAGCCAGCGGCTCACTCTCAATCTCGGTTTGCGCTGGGAGTACCAACCCCCTGCCTTCGAGGTCGCCGACCGTCTCTCGAGCTGGAACCCCAACAAGATCGACCCGGTAAGCGGCTTGCGCGGCGCCTATGATTTCGCGGGCAAGTGCAGCGCTTGCACCGGCAAGCGCTCCTTCGGCCGGACGAGTTATCGCGACTTCGGCCCCCGCTTTGGGTTCGCCTGGCGCCCGCTTGAGAAATGGACGGTCCGCGGTTCCTACGGTATCTTTTACGAGGGCGATTCGTTCAACGGCTATGACGGCACTCCCCTGGGAATGCCCACCAATCTTGCCTGGGTGGGAAGTTGGCAACTGGGCTACAACGCGACGGAACGGTGGAAGGGCATTTTCAATTGGGACAACGGCTTCCCGCTCGACAAGTACCAGCCGCCCACGCTCGATGTCTCGTGGGGCAACAAGAACGATCCGGGGATGATCGACCCTAACTACGGCCAGACGCCTTACATCCAGTCCTGGAACTTCAACATCCAGCGGGAAATCAAGAAAAAGCTGGTATTGGACATCGGATATGTCGGCAGCAAGAGCACCCGGCTACGCGTCGGGGAGCTGGCACGTGTGAACCAGCTCCCGACCTGGGTGCTGGACAAGTACAAGAAGAGTCTGGGCAATACGGTAACCAACGCAGCGCAGGCCGCCGTCAACAATGTCGCCTATCCCTTTGACGGTTTCAGCGGGACGGTGGCCGCCGCCCTGCGCCCGTACCGCCAAGTCAACGGTGGCAGCACAGTGGGCGTCTACGGCTCGCCACTCGGCTTTTCCACGTACCACGCGCTGCAGGTCACCGCAAATCGTGAGATGTCCAGGGGTCTGACGGTCTACGCGAGTTACGTCTGGTCCAAAACGCTTTCCAATGTGGACAGTTCGTTCATCGGTGACAACGCGAGCCGGCCTCTCGATTACTACAACCTGGCGCTGGAAAAGAGCGTTACGGAATATGACATCCCGCATGCCTTCAAAGCGTACGTCAGTTGGGATCTCCCGCTCGGCCGGGGGAAGGCGCTTTTGCGTAACTCGGGCCGCCTGACGAACGCCGTTTTGGGCGGCTGGTCCATTTCCGGGATTCTCAACTACTATAGCGGTGTCCCTCTCGGGCCATGGACGGCCAACACGCCGTACAGCTACTGGAACGGCGCGGTCAACCGGCCGAACGTGGCGCCTGGGGCGATGATCAACCCATCGTTCGATGCGTCCCGCTACGAGGCATCGACACCCTCTTCGGCCAGCAACGCCTACCTGGCCACGTCATTGTTCACCCAGCCCGCCGACTACACGCTGGGCAGCGGCGCGCGCTTTTACTCGCAGGCCCGTAATCCGGCGTACAGGAACGAAGACTTCTCAATTCAGAAGACTCACCGGCTGACTGAAAAAATGCGCTTTAGGGTGCGAGCCGAGTTTCTGAACGCCCTCAACCGGCATACCCTTGGCGGCATTGACACCAAGCGCGCCAGCTCGACTTTCGGCCAGGTACTCAAGGTCACCGGGAGTCGCGAGGTGCAGGTGAGCATGCGCCTGGATTTTTGACGCTGCCCAATCGAGGATTGGCACAGCCGCCGGCGCCGGGTGGCAGTGTCCGGTGTTTGTGGCAAGGAGCCAACAGATGAGCCTTCGCTATCCGTGCGTTTCGCTGCTTGTGCTTGCAACGGCGGCGTTTGGACAGGTGACACGCCAGGCCACCGGAGTGAAAGTCGGAGAAGTGTCTCCCACGTCGGCAATCGTCTGGGTGCGCCTGACGGCAAACTCGCACCGAAATACCGGCGGGATTGTGTTGCAGAGTCCGGAGGGAAAGAACTTGCCTGCCGGCATGAAGGTGAGCAGCCTGGAGGGAGCGTGCCCCGGGACTGCCGGGCGGGTGCGCGTCCGGTACGGCGCCAAACAGGACCTGAGGGACGCCAAGGCGACGGAGTGGGTCGAGGTGACGGCAAGAACCGACTACTCCCATCAGTTCCGCCTGACAGGTTTGGAGCCCGCCACCCTTTACCATTTCTCGGCCGAGACCGCTGGCCCCGGTGGCTCTCCCAAGCACGGCTCGCTTCGCGGCAGTTTCCAAACCGCGCCTCCTCCGGACACTGAAGCTGATATCGAATTCACAGTGATCACCTGCCAGCACTACAGGGACATGGATGACTCCGAAGGCTACACCGTCTACCCGGCCATGGCGAAGCTGGCCCCCAGATTCATCGTCGAAACGGGTGACAACGTGTATTACGACGGCGATGCGCCGCACGCCACTACCATCGAGATCGCCCGCCATCACTGGGACAGGATGTACAGCTTCCCTCGGCATATCGCCTTCCACCTCAGCGTGCCGGGCTATTGGGAAAAGGACGACCACGATACCTTGTCGGATGACTGCTGGCCTGCCATGTTGTCCAAGATGTTGCCGATGACGTTTAAGGATGGGCAGCGCGTCTTCCTCCAGCAGGTTCCCATGGGCGACAAGACGTATCGCACCTACCGCTGGGGAAAGGCCGTCCAGATCTGGCTGCCGGAGGGCCGCGACTTTCGGTCACCGAATAACGCCGACGACGGCCCGCAGAAGACCATCTGGGGCGCCGAGCAGAAGAGCTGGCTCAAGGCGAGCCTGCTCGCCAGCGACGCTACCTGGCGGGTTCTGGTGAGTCCCACACCCATCGTCGGTCCTGACCGCGGGAAGAAGGGCGACAACCACTCCAATGCAGCGTTCGCGTACGAAGGAAATGAGTTTCGCCAGTGGGTGAAACAGAACGTGGCGCGGAACTTCTTTGTCGTGTCCGGTGACCGGCACTGGCAGTACCACTCTGTCCATCCGGAAACCGGAGTCCAGGAATTCGCTTGCGGACCGACTAGCGATGAGCACGCCTCCGGCTCACCGGGCTACGATCCGAATTATCACCGGTTCCACCGTGTCAAAGGCGGCTTCCTGTCCGTATCGGTCAACCGCACCGGGAACCTGAACACCATCGCGTTTCGCCTCCACGATGTGCACGGAGCGGTCGTGTACGAGTACGTGCAGAAGAACCCAAGTCGATGAGATTCATCGTTTTCCTTCTGTTCTGTCGGGCAGTAGTCGCGGCCGACTACTATGTCGATTGCGTGAAGGGCCATGACCGCGCCCCGGGGACCGCGCCGGCGGCTGCCTGGAAGACGCTCGGCAGAGTCTCGGCCACGACGTTCCAGCCGGGCGACCGCATCCTGCTGCGCGCGGGCTGCGAGTGGACCGAGGTGCTGGCGCCGCAGGGCAGCGGCGCGCCCGGCCGGCCGATCACCGTCGATCGCTATGGCGACGGCCCCAAGCCGAGGATTCGCGGCAACGGAGCAATGGCGGCCGTGCTCTTGAATAACCAGGAAGGCTGGGAGATCGCCAACCTTGAGGTAACCAACGACGCGCCCGAGGAAGGACTGCGCCGTGGCGTGCTGGTGCTGGCCGAAAATGCCGGCCGTGCGCTTCGGCACATCTACCTGCGCGGACTCGAGGTGCACCACGTCAGGGGCAGGCTCGGCGCGGACATTGTGTCAAAGACGACCGGCGGCATCGCCTTTGAAGTCCGCGGCGCCGAGCGGCCGGGGCGCTTCGACGACATCCTGGTGGAGGACTGCTCGGTCGAGCATGTGGACAATACCGGCATCTATACCTGGTCGGACTACAGCCCGCACCCTCGCGACCCGCGATGGAAGGAGTTGCGGTTCACCGGCGTACGGCTGCGCAACAATCGGCTGCGCGACATCGGCAAGAACGCGATGGGCGTCCGCGCCTCGCTCGCGCCGCTGGTCGAGCGCAACGTGGTTGAAAACTCGTCCGCTCGTCTCCATGGCAATGCGATCTATGTTTTTGGCTGCAAGGATGCTCTGATCCAGCTCAATGAGGTGTATGGAACCAAGTTCTATGGGCTGGAGGGCGCGGCCTTTGACAGCGACTACAATTCCGAAGGCACCGTCATCCAGTACAACTACAGCCACGACAACGGCGGGGGACTGGTCGATCTGTGCAACAACCCCACCTCCCGGCCGCCGCGCGGCTATAACGACGGCACCATCGTCCGCTACAACGTCAGCGTGGATGAGATCGAGCGCGTCGTCGGCTTCGACGGCCCGGTCACGAACACGAAGATTTACAACAACACGATTTACGTCGGCCCGGGACTCAGCCCGCGCATCGTCGAGTTCGACCGCTTCGGCAAGTCGCCGGGCTACGCCGACGGGGTCTGGTTCGGCAACAACATCATCCACAACGCCGGGAACGGAACGTACGTCTACGGCGCGGCAAAAAACTACATCTTCGAGGCCAATTGCTTTTTCGGCAACCATCCGGACAATGAGCCGGCCGACCCAAAGAAGATCACTGCCGACCCGTTGCTGGCCGCCCCGGGCGCAGCCGGTTCCGGGGTGGCGTCGGTGGCAGGCTATCGCCCCACGGCCGGGTCACCTTGCGCGCGGTCAGGCGTTCCCGTGGAAGGAGCCGGCACCCGCGACTACTTCGGAACCCCGTTGCCGAAGGGTCCACCCGATCGCGGCGCCATGGTGCGGGCCGGTGCATGGGAAGGCGTTCCGTTACCCGGCGATGGCTACGACCTGCTTACTGACGTGGTCTTCGCAATGCCTGGGGGCCCATGCCGCGACGGGCAAGAATGCCCGTCGCCACCGGTCGAGCTGAAGGCCGACCTCTATCTTCCCAGGCGGGCCGGGCCACTCCCCGCCGCGGTGTACATTCACGGCGGCGGCTGGAGCGGCGGGGTGCGCACGCAGTTATGGCGCCAGGCGGCCCACATGGCCGCCAAGGGCGTGGCCGGGGCCTGCATCAGCTACCGCCTGTCGGGCCAGGCAACCTGGCCCGCGCCCTTGCACGACTCCAAAGAAGCGATCCGCTGGCTCAGGGCGAACGCCCGCGCGTACGGCATCGATGCCGCCCGGATCGCGGCGGTCGGCAGTTCAGCCGGCGGACACCTGGCCGCTTTGCTTGGGGTCACCGGCGGCAACCCGCAGTTCGAAGGCGCGGGCGCCGGCCGCCAGTTCTCCTCCAGAGTAACCGCCGTCGTCGCGCTCAACCCGGTCCTGGATCTGGAAGACATGCCGAACCCCGCCGGGAACATCGCCAGGTTACTTGGAAAAGGCTGCGGCGAGGCGCCTGGCTTGTGCCGCGAGGCCTCACCGATCAGCCATGTCAGCCGCAGTGCGCCGCCCTTCCTGATTCTCCACGGCACCGCCGATGCCGCGGTTCCCTACCGGCAGGCGGACGAGATGGCGCGGAGACTGAAACAGGCTGGCGTGCAGGCGGAGCTTTTCACGGCCAGGGACGCTCCCCACACCTTCTGGGCAAGCCGCGAGTGGTATGAACCGGTCTTGAGAGCAATCGAGGAATTCCTTCAGAAGCGCCTAACCGAGCGCCAGCAACCGCCCAGATGACATTCCCATTACGGTCAAGCTGATAGAATGGAGACAGGCGCGTGCCGCTTGGACTCCGTCCGCGCTGCAGGCATGCTGTAAGTCCGCAATCCATTAGCCAGGAGCGCAAAGGGCGTGAACAGAGCGCTGACATTGTCGTGGGCATTGGCGATGCTGATGGGGCCGGCCGCCGCCGCGCCCGCTCCGGTCATCGCCGCCGACAACCCGCCGTATGCCGCCACGGAGCAGAATCGCGCGACGGCTGCCGCGGCCCTGCAGGAAGTCGATGCGCTGCTGAAAAGAGCCAGCGAGATCACGGGTCTTCCCGTGCGCCGGCCCGTGAGGAACGCGCTGGCCAGCCGCGAAAGCATCCGCCGCTACATTCGCCAGCGCCTCAAGGAGGTGGCCTCCTCTGAAAAGCTGCGCGCCCAGGAAGTCGCGCTCAAGAAGTTCGGTTTTCTCCCGCCCGAATACGACCTGCAGTCGGCCACCGAGCAGCTTCTGACCGAACAGGCCGCCGCCTACTACGACCCCAAGCGCCAGCAGATCTACATCGCCGACTGGACGCCGGTCGAGCTGCAGCGCCCGGCCATCGTTCATGAGCTGACGCACGCGCTGCAGGACCAGCAAGTCGGGCTCGACCAGTTCCTGGAGGACAAGAAGCTGAACCAGGACCAGCAGATGGCGCGCGAGGCGGTGGTGGAAGGCGCGGCGGTGCTGGCCATGATGGATTATCTGCTGGCTGCCACCGGCCTTCGTGCGGACACGCTTCCCAACCTGGACGAGATGATCGCCGCGGCCACCACCGCGGAAATCCAGAAATTCCCGGTCTATGCTTCCGCTCCGCTCTACCTGCGGGAATCGCTGCTGTTCCCGTACACGGTGGGGATGCAGTACGTGCGCGCGCTGGTGCAGGCGCGTGGCAAGACCGCTTACGCCGAATCGCTACGGAGCCCGCCCCAATCGACGGCCGAGGTGCTTCACCCGGAGGCGCGCGGCCGCGCTGTGCCGGCCGATCTGCAAGCGCCCGAGCCATCGCCGTTGCCCGCCGGCTACTCGCGCCTGATCACCGATGTGCTTGGGGAGCTGGACGTGCGTATCTTGCTCCAGCAATACTCCGGCGAGGAGACGGCGCGGCAGGTCGCGGCCGGCTGGCGCGGTCTGCGCTTCGCCGTTTACGAGAACAAGGACCGCACGTCGGCGTTCCTGGTGCATCGCTCCCGCTGGGCCGATGCCGCCGCAGCCGAGGCCTTTGCCGCTGCCTACCGAAACCTGCTCGAAGGCAAGGGTGAGAAAAACGCCCGCATCGAGGTTCAGCGCGACACGGTGTCCGTTTACGAAGGAGTTCCGAAAGCCGGATCATGACGCCCCAGCGCAGCACTGTTTGTGCCGCCCGCGGTGCAAGGGCCGGGCGGTGAATCTACGTGCTGGTGGCGAGCTTCTGCGGGCGATGCATTTCCTGGGCATCGACCACGGCGATGGCCGACATGTTCACGATTTCGTTGACCTCGCAGCCGCGCTGCAGCACGTGGACGGGCCGCGCCATGCCCACCAGGATGGGGCCGATGGCCTCGGCGCCCCCGATCCGTTCCATCAGCTTGTAGGCACAGTTGGCCGCTTCCAGGTTGGGGAAGACCAGCACGTTGGCGCCGCCGCGCAGCATGCTGAACGGATATGTCTCGTTGATGATCTCGGGGCAGAGGGCGGTGTCGGCCTGCATCTCGCCATCCACCATCAACTCGGGCTGGAGTTTGCGCACCAGTTCGGTGGCGTGACTCACCTTTTCGGCCAGCGGGTGCGGAGTGCTGCCGAAGTTCGAGAAGCTGAGCATGGCCACGCGCGGCTCGACGCCGAACCGCCGGGCGCAGTCGGCGGCGCAGACCGCGATCCCGGCCAGGTCCTCGGCCGTCGGTTCGATGTTCACCGTGGTGTCGGCGAAAAAGTAGATGTCGCGCTTCACAATCAGCATGTAGATGCCAGCCACGCGATGCACCCCCGGGCGCGTGCCGATCAGCCGCAACGCCGGCCGGATGGTGTCGGGATAGTGCTGGTTGAGCCCGGCGATAAAGCCGTCGGCGTCCCCCATGTAAACCATCATGGCGGCCAGCGCGTTCTTGTTCCGCAACTGGTTCCGCGCCTCGCTCAGCGTGATCCCCTTGCGCTGCCGCAGCCGGTACACTTCCTTGACGTACTCCTCGAGCCTGGGGAAGGTGTCGGGATCGACAATCTCGGCCTTGGCCAGGCGCAGGTTCAAGCCCTCGGCGATTTCCCGGATCCGCGCGGTGCTGCCGATCAGCACCGGCGTAGCGATGCCTTCGTCGATCAGGATCTGCGCGGCGCGCAGGATTTTCTCCTCCTCGCCCTCGGAGAAAACGATGCGCCTGGGCGACTGCTGGGCCTTGCTGATGACCGCCCGCATCACCTCCTGGGACTTGCCCAGGCGCCGGGCCAGCTCTTCCTTGTACTCCTCGATATCGACCTTGCGCTGGGCCACGCCGGTCTCCATGGCCGCCCTGGCCACCGCCGACGCCTCCCAGATCAGCACCCGCGGGTCGAACGGCTTGGGAATAATGTAGTCGCGGCCGAAGCCGAGCTTCTCCAACCCGTAGGCGCGACAGACTGAATCGGGCACGTCTTCCTTGGCCAGCCGCGCCAGCGCGTGCGTGGCGGCCAGCTTCATCTCGTCATTGATGGCCCGGGCGCGCACGTCCAGCGCCCCGCGGAAGATGAACGGGAAGCCCAGGACGTTGTTCACCTGGTTCGGGTAGTCCGAGCGCCCCGTGGCCATGATGATGTCGGAGCGGGCGGCCACCGCATCTTCGTAGGTGATTTCCGGATCGGGGTTGGCCATGGCGAACACGATGGGGTTGCCGGCCATGGACTTCACCATGGCCTGGCTCACCAGGTTGGCGCCGGACAGCCCGCAGAACACGTCCGCCCCGCGCAGGGCCTCCTGCAACGTGCGCAGATCGGTCTGGACGGCGAACCGCTCCTTGTAAGGGTTCATTCCCTTGGTGCGGCCCTTGTAGATGACGCCGGTGGTGTCGCACAGGATGATGTTTTCGCGGCGGACGCCCAGGCGGATCCAGTGCTCGGCGCAGGCGATTCCCGCGGCTCCCGCGCCGTTGAAGACCACCTTCACCTGGTCGGCCTTCTTGTTGGCCAGCTCCAGCGCATTCAACAGCGCCGCGCCGGAGATGATGGCGGTTCCGTGCTGGTCGTCGTGAAAGACGGGGATGTTCAGCGTGGCCTTGAGCTTCTCCTCGATGTAGAAGCATTCGGGCGCCTTGATGTCCTCCAGGTTGATTCCGCCGAAGGTCGGCTCCAGGATCTGGCAGACGCGGACGACCTCGTCCGGGTCGGTCGTGTTCAGCTCCAGGTCGAACACATCCACATCGCCGAACCGTTTGAACAGGACTCCCTTGCCCTCCATCACCGGCTTGCCCGCCAGCGCCCCGATGTTGCCCAGCCCAAGGACCGCCGTGCCGTTGCTGACCACCGCCACCAGGTTCCCCTTCCCGGTGTACCAGTAGGCTTTCTCCGGCTCTTTCTCGATAGCCAGGCAAGGCTCGGCCACGCCCGGCGTGTAGGCCATGCTCAGGTCACGTTGGGTGCGGCACGGCTTGCTGGGCACAACCTCGAGTTTGCCGGGGCGGGGTAAAGAATGATAATTAAAGACGTCATCGTGCGTAATGCGCATGATTGCTCCGTGAGGCGTAAGCTGTGGGCCGCAGGTTGTGGACTCTGCGCGGCAGGCCAGGGATGGGGTGCTATCCTCGCTGCGAACTGCTGAAGATAGTGCCACCCCAGACCCGCAGGGCACCCACAGCCCACAGCCCATAGCCTACAGCCCACAGCCTGATTGTACCCGCAATCGATTCGCCACCAGGAAGAGATTGACGCCAATCGGCAGTAATTCTCGTCAGTGCGTGTAATCGCACAGTTTTACAGCCACTTGGCTCAATAGGCAGAAGCGAAGTGGTTGAGCATATGGACAATTCGTCGTGGCAGGGTGATTGCATCTACAACACGTGGACAAATAGAGCTCATGGCTCGCATCGCACAGAAAATACTGCCGGTTGGCGTCGTTGTCGGGGGGGCGGCTCTGCTGATCGCCGTGGTCACTCTCTACACGCACAGCGAGCGGCAGGTGATTGGGCGGCACAACCAGCACCAGTTGCTGCTGGTGCAAGCCGTGGCTGATTCCCTGGGGCGGGAAATCGAACGCCGCCTCGACACCTTTGAAACGGTGGCTGGCTCAGTGGCTCCTCAGGGCAAGAGCCTCTCCCCTGGGTTGCAGAGAAAACTGGAAGCCGCCGGATTTCAACAGATAGACATCCGCGATGCGAGTGTGCCTGCCGGCGGCGCCCTGACCGGAACGGCCCTGCTGGGCGAACGGGGCATTCTGCTCCCGGTTTCCGTGGCCCTATCGCAGGGGCGGACACTGGAAGCGGTGCTGCCGTTCGAAAGCTTCGGGCCGTTGCTGGAAGTCTGGAACAAGCGGGTGGGCGGCCGGCTCTGGCTGCTGGACGACGAAGGCCGCCTGATCTATAGCCGGCTGCACCCCGACATGATCGGTCGCAACGCGCTGGGGGGCGACCGAAGCTGCCTGCAGTGCCACAGCTCGTTCTCCATGGAAGCGGCCATGGTGAAGGGGGGAGCGGGAATCGAGAACCATCAGGTCGCCGGCCGGCCGCAGATGCTGGTCTGCTATGCCCCGGTGGAGTCCGGCGGCCGGCGCTGGTCGCTGGCCATCAGCAATCCCGAATCGGAGGTAACGGCGCTGACGCGGCGCGGCTTCCTGGAGGCCTCGTTGCTGACCGCGCTGTTTCTGGCGCTGGTGGTTGGGACCGGCATCGGCATGATCCGCTTCTACCTACAGAAGCTGGACGCCGAGCGCCGCGTGGCCATCGCCGAGAACCGCGCCCGCCTGGAAGCGCGCATGATGCGCGCCGAGCAACTGGCGGCCATCGGCAAGATGACAGCGCAGATCGCGCACGAGATCAACACCCCGCTGGCCAGCATCAGCCTGAACGTCACCTACCTGCTCTCGGAGGTCGACAGCCTGCTCGGCTCGGCGCTCCCGGCCGAGGTAAGCGAGGCCTCGGAGGAGATCGAGCGAGAGGTCGAGCGCCTGAAGAGTTTCACCGGCGAATGCCTGAAGCTGACGCGGATTCATACGCCGAGCTTCGGCTCCGTCTCCCTTGCCGGCGTGGTGCGCGGCTTCCTCGGTTTCATCGCCCGGGAGGCCCGGCGGCGCAACATCGAGATTGACGCGCCTTTCGACAGCGAGACGGCCACGGTGCGCGGCGACGGCGACCTGCTGCGCCAGGTGCTGTTGAACCTCACTCGAAACGCCTTCGATGCCATGCCCTCGGGCGGCCGAATGCGGATCGCTCTGCGTACCGCCGACAATGTGGCCGAACTGACGGTGGCCGACAGCGGGCCGGGCGTGGCTCCGGAGCAGCGGCAAAAGATCTTCGACGCTTTCTTTACCACCAAGGCAGAGGGCACCGGCCTTGGTCTGGCGATCGCCCGCCGCATTGTCGAGCAGCATGGCGGGCAGATTGAATGTGCGCCCAGTGGCACAGACTTTAATCTGTGCCAAGCGGAGGCAGCAGCGCAGCCTGAAGGGCTGTGCCACGGCGCCTGCTTTCTGGTACGCCTGCCGCTGGTCGCCGAGTCACCCGCGGCGGGCGAGAGTGAAGAGTGAGGAGTTAACTCTTAACTCCTAACTCTTAACTGGCTACTAACATGGCTGAAGAGACAGACAACAAGTCGTTTCCCATACTGGTGGTCGATGACGATGAAGGGCTGCGCCGGGCGCTGGAGCGCGTGCTGCACCAGGCCGGCTTCCCGGTGACGGCGGTGGGCCAGGCCTCCGAGGCGGTGAACGCGCTGCGCCAGCAGTCCTATCCGCTGGTGGTCAGCGACATCGTGCTCCCCGATCTGGACGGCATCGCGCTGCTCAGAGAGCTGAAGTTCATCCAGCCGGACGTGGAAATCATCCTGATCACCGCCTACGGGACCGTGGCCAGCGCGGTCGAGGCCATGAAGCTCGGGGCCCAGGATTACATCACCAAGCCGTTTTCCCACGCCGATTTTCTGGCGCGGGTGCGGCGGACCCGCGAGCAGATCGAGTTGCGCCGCGAGAACCGCGCCCTGCGCCAACAACTCAGCGATCAGCACCTGAACCGCCTGCTGATCGGCTCCAGCCCGGCCATGCGCGAGGTGAAGAAGCTGATCCGCCAGGTGGCGCCTTCCTGCGCGCCGGTCCTGATCAGCGGCGAAAGCGGCACCGGGAAGGAGATCGTTGCCGAGGCCATTCATGCCGAGGGGCCGCGCGCCCGCGGCCCGCTCATCAAGGTGAACTGTGCCGCGCTGCCCGAAAGCCTGCTGGAGGCCGAGCTGTTCGGTTATGAGCGCGGCGCGTTCACCGGGGCGGTGGGGCGCAAGGAAGGACGCTTCGACCTGGCCAACGGCGGCACGCTGTTCCTGGACGAGATCGCCGAAGCCCCTCCCCCGATCCAGATCAAGCTGCTGCGGGTGCTGCAGGACGGCAAGTACGAGCGCCTCGGCGGCAAGGAGACCTTGTACTCCGACGTGCACATCATCTCGGCCACCAATCGCAAGCTGGAAGAGGCGCTCAAGGACAAGACCTTCCGCGAGGACCTTTATTACCGGCTCAACGTCATCCCCATTCACCTGCCGCCGCTGCGCGAGCGCAAGGAAGAGATCCCGGAACTGGCGACGCACTTCCTGCAGCGCTACTCGGCCAAAAACCGCAGGCAAGTGCTGCAGTTCTCGCCCGCCGCGATGAACTGCCTGCTGGCCTATGAGTGGCCGGGAAACGTGCGGGAACTGGAGAACGTGGTGGAGCGGTCGGTCATCCTGACCGAGGGCGAAACGGTCGAGCCGCTGTCGCTGCCTCCGGCGCTGAACCCCTCGCGCTTTGAAGCCCGGCCCGCCGGCGACGAACTGCACCCGCTGATCTCGCTCACCTTCCCCGTCGGCACCAGCCTGGAGGAGATCGAGAACCGCACCATCAAGGCCATGCTGGAGCACACCGGCGGCAACCGCTTCGCGGCCGCGCGCCTGCTGCGGATCAACGCGCGCACCATCTGCCGCCATCTCGGCCCCAAGCAGCCCTCGCCGTTCCTCGACCGCACGGCCGCCAAAACCAACGGCAATTGAGCGGCTTCACCACAAAGGCACAAAGGACACGAAGTTCACAAAGATCGTTTCTTTGTGGCTCTTTGTGTCCTTGGTGTCTTTGTGTTGAAGAATCTACTCCACCAGCAGCAGCGGTTGGCCGGCGTGGACCGCAGCCCCCGCCTGGGCGAACACCCGGAGGACGCGGCCGCGCTTGGGAGAGCGAATCTCATTCTGCATTTTCATGGCCTCGATCACGACCACACCCTGCCCCGCCTCGACTTCCTGGTTTTCCTCGACCAGCAGCCGGACAACCTTACCCGGCATCGGCGAGACGACTTCCTGGCGTCCCGCGGCGGAAAAGGCGGATGCGCTTTGCGGTCCGCGGCGCTGGTCGCGAATCACGGCCCGATAAGGATATGGCCGCCCGCTCAGGTGCACACTGAGCCCGCCCGCCCCCTCCTCGATCTTGATCTCGAAGCTGCGCCCGTCCAGCAGAACCGAATAGACCCCGCGCTCCAGTTCGCTGGCCTCCGCCTCGATCTTGCGGCCATCGATCGAAAAGACAGGCCTGCCGCCGCGTGTCTCAATCTCGACCAGCCGTTCCTGGCCGTCAATCTCCACCACGAACTTCATCGATCGCCACCGTGAAAAACGGCGCGGCGGCGTGGCCGCCTCACGCCAGGTCAAGGATAACTTTGCCGGAATCGCCCGACCGCATCACCTCGAAAGCCTTCTCGTAATCGCCGAAGCTGAACCGGTGGGTGATGACCGGGCGGATGTCCAGGCCCGATTCGAGCATCACGGTCATCATGTACCAGGTCTCGTACATCTCCCGGCCGTAAATGCCCTTGATGGTCAGCATGTTGAAGATCACCGTGTTCCAGTCGATAGCGATCTCGCCCGAGGGAATGCCGAGCATGGCGATCCTGGCGCCGTGGGACATGTTGGCCAGCATCTCGCGGAAGGCCGAGGCGTTGCCGGACATCTCCAGGCCGACATCGAAGCCCTCGCGCATGCCCAGTCGATGCTGCACATCGGCCAGGCGGGTGTCGCGGACGTCCACGGCCAGCGTGACGCCCATCTTGCGGGCCAGCTCCAGCCGGTAGGGGTTCACATCCGTAATGACGACGTGGCGGGCGCCGGCGTGGCGGACAACCGCCGCGGCCATTATGCCGATGGGCCCGGCGCCGGTGATCAGCACGTCCTCGCCCAGCACCTTGAAAAACAGGGCGGTATGGACGGCGTTGCCGAAGGGGTCGAAGATGCAGGCGATGTCGCGGTCGATCGATTCGGCGTGGTGCCAGACGTTGGTCATGGGCAGGGCGATGTACTCGGCAAACGCCCCCGGGCGGTTGACGCCGATCCCCTGCGTGCGGGCGCACAGGTGCCGCCGGCCGGCAAGGCAGTTGCGGCAGCGCCCACAGACCACGTG
>Ga0315291_10001353_pt1 | contig 32790 bp, 31 predicted proteins | sample YL17G12_20_MG_FD_203070 | JGI IMG/M metagenome (GOLD analysis project Ga0315291, IMG submission 203070) | Sediment microbial communities from Yellowstone Lake, YNP, Wyoming, USA - YL17G12_20 | ecosystem: Environmental > Aquatic > Freshwater > Lake > Sediment | place: USA: Wyoming | collected...
TCCTCTTTCAACCCACAAAGAAGGACCTCGCAGAGCTGAAAAAGGAGACTGGCATCTGGCAGAGAGCATCTCTGCGTTCCCTCGAGCACTGACGGATGAGAACCGGAGACATCTGGCTGGTTGATCTGACCGATGCGAAAGGGCATGAGCAGAGAGGGACACGCCCGGCAATTGTGGTGGGAGGTGCAAACAATCTCACTGTTGTCGTGCCATTGACGACCACGCTCACTACTGCCAGATTCTCTCATACCTATTCGATTGTGCCGAACCCCCACAACGGGCTTGATAGCGAGAGCATTGCACTGGTATTCCAGATTGTCGCACTCGATCGCGATCGTTTCAGGCACAGAATCGGAACGCTCACTGAACAACAGAGGCGGGCAATCACTGAACTCATAAAAGACCTCCTGAACCTGGACTGATCCCGTATCTTCTTTGAATCCCCAGGCCACGCCCCCGGTCCCTCAAGCGATGACCGCCCGGGTCATCGGAACTCTCCCAGCGGTCATGGTTCCGGTCCCGGTGCCGGGGCAGCGGCGGCGGGGACCGCGATGCGGACGGGTGGGGGACCTATGACGGTGTATTCCAGCAGGAACGAACGGAGGATGACCGGTATTGCTGGTTACGATATGATCCGAGCGCATGGTGATGATAACGGGGCGGTACGTTCATTGAATAAATCGGCCACTGCCAAGTTGAATTATCCAGCCGGGCGTCGCGCATTGTGGTCCAATTCCATCGCGGTATCAACATCGAGGATTATCGCTACTCCGGTTCTCCTACCTTATCAATATGGACCGGGATTCCCCCAGATGGGATCGATTTTTTCTCCGACATTCGACCATCCGGTTCTATGTAGATAGCTCTCTTTGGCCCAAGCACTACACAGACGCTGAGATTGCGCTTTTTAGAAATGGCTTTTGCTTCGGATACCAAATCATCCATTGATATTTCTGCGGATTTCGGTATTGTCTGGTACACTGTTGGTATTATACGCACAACGAAATAAGGAAACTTTTTTGAATGTTTCCTGTTTGCATCATCAATCCTGAACATCATCATTCACCCCTTCAAATCAGTATTGCAGTATAGAAGCCAATCATTTCTTCTTCCCCTTCCGCCATTTGGCTATCCTCGCATTCGTTTTCTGCCTCTTCACGATGATACCACATTCCTTGCAGTAAAGTTGGGTTGCGTGCTGACGGATGATGCGCTTGTCACACCTCTTGCAAAGCATGAATGTTGATGGAGGTTCCTTGGTCACCATACTTTCCACAAACCCTTCGGCCGTGTAGAACACCGGGCACTGGTGCCCGAAGATTCGGCATGACATGTCGTCTGGCGTGTCGAGCAGAGGAAATTCCTCCACCAGCGGTCCGTAGGGGCAATACTCCAGTATTTCGCATGGCTTTGTAAGTTCTAGACCTTCGGATTCGATGCTGCCGTCCTCGTCAGGAGGTATATGGGAGGTTTGATCCTTCCCATTACTTGGAAATGCCATTTATGAACACCTCTATCGCAGGTAGTTTCCCTGCCCATTCCCATTGCGAGATTCCTTCACAGGGTTTCTGTACGCACAAAGCTTCGGGGTCAGAGGAGACGCCTTAGGGACCTTTAATGAGGAGACTATCTCCTTCCAGATGCCTGAGTCCCTGTATCGTAGAGTAACCTCTCCTGCTTTGAGGAAGCACTCAATTTCGCACCCATCTCCGCGAAGATTGCAGAAATCATAGTTTACTCCGTGCACATCGTCGTGAACTGAGTTATGGGCTTCCATGGATTCACCCTAAGTATATGCGCTCTAATCATATATATAACGTATTATTATGCATAGTGAGCATTGACTCATTTCGTGGGTAGTTCGTGAAGGCGGTCCTCCTCTCCCACGCCCACCTGGACCGCAGCGGCAACATCGGCCTCCTGGACAACGCCATCCCCATCGTCGCCACGCCCACGGTCACAATGCGATGACCGCCCAAGTGATCACATCTCTCCCAGCGGTCATGGTCCGGTCCCGGTGCCGGGGCAGCGGCGGCGGAGGGCGATGCGGGACGACAAGGAAAGAAGTTATGTATGAATATGGATTAACTCATTCATTGCTAATTTAAAATATCCTTTGAATATGAAGCGATAAATTTCCAATTTTTGATATATTATTAGAATTCTTTACTCCGGCCACAATATCCCCTAGCGGATAAAACTTATCAGAATATGAAGAGAAATAACGATTATGAGCGCCACGCTCACAAACGAATTCTAATAAATTAATACCATGTTGAATACATGTATCCGATAAATTTCTTGCTGATTGGACATCCTGGTCGCTGGGTCTGGAAGTATCATAATAATAAGGATTAATATTAGGATGATTATGAAATATCATTATAGAACTTGCATTTTCTTGCGATCCGATGTTTATAATTTCGTCGAAAGGCAGGTTTAGTGAGACTTTTTTCCGATCTGAACCTTTATTGGCCCACATATAAAAAATATTCTGGGATTTTTCGAATCCGACAAGAATCCATTCGTGTTTCTTATATTTCAAAAGAGCGGCGGCAGTAGAGGGGAATTTGTATAAATTAATATTGACATCATAAAATTTACCATCAGATTTCATTTTGGATTTAAATTCTTTATTTACATTATATTCCTTCGAATCAAAGGAAAAATACTTTTTAATGCTTTTATTTCTTCTTTTATTTGATAACTGAATGATTTCATTATCAGATAATGGACGTAAATGAGTTAAAACAAATAGTAATATAATTAAAAAAATAATAGCTATGATCCATTCCATATTATAAATTAATATTCTACAACATATAAAAGTATCCCTATTTAGATTATTATTGGTTATTATATTATTTACAATTATTTACGTCGAATTGGATAATGATACGGTTTGATAATTCAGTAATTTATCATACCGAGAAATTTAACCCAAGTAGAAAAATAATCAAAACGGGATAATATTCATTTAGAATTCAGATTAATAATTTTTGTTTCAGGAATCGATTCTTTTAAAAATTCAATAGTTTCCGGGTGACATGTAAAATAAAGAATTTGATTTGTTTTACTGAATTCCGCAAGGGCTTTACAAGCTTCTTTCATACGTATGGGATCGGAATTAATCAATATTTCATCAAGGAGAAGGGGCATTTTTTCAGCCGTTTTCTGAAATTCACGGATATAGCCCAATCTAAGAGCAAGATACAATTGATCGGCTGTTCCTCTTGATAGTTCAGGAATTTCCTTACGGCTTCCTTGGATATTTCTAATGTTAATTTGCGGAGATGTCAGAGGGATGGATATCTCTTTATAATTATTGCCAGTGATTTGTTTAAAAATTCTTTCTGCTTCTTTAACGACTCCTGGTTGACGTTCCCGTTCATATCTATTAACAGACGCTTCGAGTAGTAGGATTCCAACAGCATAGACTGCCCATTTTTCAGCAAGACGGTGAACAGCTTCAATAGCAAGATTCCGTTCAAATCGAAGATCCGCCGCCGAGGAATTCTCTTCAATCTCTTCACATTTCTTTTTCAATTTCCCAATCTTCTCATAATTATTATTGATTAGTGGATCAAGGGCATTGATGTTTCGGTCCATATCCAATTTCTCCTCTTTAAGTCTCGGGAAGTCCGTGGATTCAAGTAATTTTAAACCCACGGTAAAATCACCATTTACTTTTTTAATGGCACCAAAACGACCTTGAATTGTTTTAATTTCACTTTCAAGTTTTTCCTTCTTTTCAAACCTTGCGTATATTTCCATAAATTCTGATTCAGTTGTGCAACCTGCAGACTGTAATAAATTAATTACTTCTTTATTAATCGAATCAAGTGCCTGCTGCTCGTTTTCAAGATCCTTTTTTCTTTTACTTTCAAGAGCCAGAGTCTCTGTTTTCTCTCTTTGAAATTCTTCCGCATTCTGGTATTGCTTATACAATTCTTCTACAGTCTCCATTACTGTTCCAGACAGAGGAAAATCCAATTGCGAACAAAGAGATTTCACGGCATTTTCATATCCGGATGTGAACTTTGTTATTTCGGCGGTTTTTTCCTGCATTTCATGCATTTCCTGAATAATATCACTCAGATCTCTCAGTTTACCAATCAATCCAATTGCCTGATCGGCAGTCAGGTCAGGGGGCAGGTTATGGGAAGAAAGCCATTGATTCCATTCAAGAACTACGGCGTCTTGTATTTCGATGTTTAATGCTTTTTCAGCTTCAATTTTCTTTCGAAGCTCTCCCAGATCGCTATAATGTTCTTCTTTCTCTTTCAGGAGATTTGCAAGTCGGATGATTTCTTCAGAGTCTTCTCGGATTACTGGTTGGGAACGAGAACTCCGTAATAGAATGAGTATGCCAACGACAATAATGACTGCACCGACAGCAACCATTCCAGCCGTCATGAAAAATGAATCTGATATACTTCCTAAAATTATGAGAATAATACCTGAAATGAGTAATATAGAAGGAATAATAAGAGGAGATGCGGTAATCCTAACAGAAGAACCAGAATTTGTTCGTTCCTGATATTTTTGATAACTGATGCGATGTTCATCCAGAGAACTTTTTAGCAGTTCTCTCTCCTGATCAGTTTCCTTCAATTTCTCCTGGCAGTTGATCAGCGTCTGCTGTACTTCGTTTAAAGGATGATACTGTTTTTTTATTTCTTTATCTGTGGGGAGCGGATCGGGTAGATGATAGAATATTTCTTCAAGATCATTTATCTTGCATTGCGAGGCATTTTCTACTTGGTTTCTCTTTTCGTTCAAACTTAATTCAAGTTTCTGGATTAACGCAATTTGTTGGCTATATAACGCATTCTGTTTCCAGAAATTCAAAATATTTTCTTTTTCCCGCAAGAAAGTGGTTTGGATATTTTCTTGTTCATGCCATGAATTCCCGCTCTTCAGGCTATCCAATCTTTTAATAATTTCTGATCGATGCCCATTCAATTTCTGAAACCGCGCCAATCCATCGGGGGAAATACCATCATTGAGGGATATTAAATTCAATTCTTTCTTTTTATCACAATATTTGTTATAATCCTCCTCATAGTTTAAAAGTTCATTAATTTCATCTCGACGATCTATAAAATCAGATCTATTCTTATTGTTTTCATCAATCTGACCCTGAATCTGCTCAATTTCTGTGATATTTTGATTATATATCTGCCAATTCTGTTCCGCATTACGGATGGCATCATCAAGTTCATCTATCTGATGAAGGCGGTCATTGATAAGCATTTTTCTTCCCTTTGGCTTGAATATGCTGTCCATTGATTCAGAAAATTCCTCTTTTACTCTTTCTATTAGCCCAGGATCCAAGCCCATACCGGCACCATGCAACATTGATCGCACGTGGTCATCGGAGAGTAAATCAGACCGGGGTAGTTCATCCTGGTTTATGGAGAATATTTTATCGAAGAGATCGAGGTCAACTGGACCAAGCAGCTCAAGGAGACGCTCTTCACCATATTTTTCGTGTTCCAGTGTTACACTCAAATGTTGAGTGGCCCTGATTATTCGTTCAATAGTGATCAATTTTCCATTATCAGATAAAAGGTCTATATGACCCCCATGATTTCCCCCATCAAGTGGAGGATATCGATTAAGATCCCTGGAATATTTGGGAAATCCAAAAAGGATAAAACGAATGAAAGCAGCCAGTGTTGTCTTTCCGGCTTCATTTCTTCCGGAAATGATATTGAGACCCGGACTCAATGAACCATTCCAATGATGAAATTTTCCGAATCCATCGATATGAATATTGGAAATTTTCATTCCTCTACCTCCTGAAGTATTTTATCAATAAGCAAATGCTCTGCACTGGATACGATCGTCTGAATTAGGGGTAAGGAATCCTCTTGTAGAACGGTAGAGATTTTGGGAGACCCGTATAATTCAGCGATCCTGGCAAGTATCCGCGCCTTTAACTGATCGTCCTCGTTAATATGTGCTGCCACATACAATAGTTCACCAAGGAATGGTTGTTTTTGAATGACCATCTCCCGGTCCTGTTCCAAACCGGTCATGATATTCAGATCATTGAGAATCACAAAATGACCAAGATCTGAGAATCGATCTACAATAATCTGTTTGAGATGAACAGAAGCGGAGCTTCTGGATAAATCCTTATGAAGATAACCTCTCCCCGTTATGGTATATCGAAGAATAAGAGGACGGCCTCCAGCTTCATTTTGTTTATTAGATATATCCACTATCAGCTGAGCAATTAATTCATCAAGAGACGATAATCCATTGATTGAAACATCACCCTCTTGAAATTGAAAGACATCTGTTTCAATGAATTCTATTTGAATCCGCTTTTTATCGTCCACTGTTACATAGTAACATCCTCTCTTCCCCGTCTCCCGGAAATTCCTCCCTTGCGGGATACCCGGGTAAATAATTGAGGGATATGCCTCATTGAGGGTATTCTGAGAATGGATATGACCCAGAGCCCAATAATGAAAATTTTTTTGAAGGAGGTCTCGTTTAGTGCATGGAGCATAATTTTCATGTTCTTTAGGCGAATCTACACTGCAATGAAGAATACCTACATGAAAAAGATCTCCTTGGGCATCGGGAAAAGAGGATGCAATATTTTCAGTTACATGCATTCTGTTATGACTGTAACCTGTAATATCTGCAACCGGCAATCCGTTTTTAATGATAGTATGCGTGATTATGTTTCCGGGAAAAATGTAACAATTTGATGGTGGTTTCAGAGATGCAGTCCAGCTTCCAGTCGGATCATGATTGCCATAGACGATATATACCGAGATACCGGCTTCTGAGAGCTTTCTTATCCCTTCATAAAAACGGATTTGCGCCAGGATACTCCTATTTTCACTATCATAGATATCCCCTGAAATCAGTAAGAAATCAACTTTTTTTTCAAGACACAATTGTATGATATTATTGAATGCCCGATAGGGTGCATCCTGAATTTGTTTTCCAATCCGTTTATCGATATCTTCCGGAATCCCTTCGAAAAATGAATCAAAGTGGAGATCACCGGCATGAATGAATGAAAAGGGCATTTTTCCAGTAAGTATTTCGGGTGTTTGAGTTATCTCAACAGTTACTGGATTATTTTTCATTGCCTGTTATATATTTCTACTAATCGATAAATTTTCTGCCATAATTTCTTATGAATTAATTATTTAGATACATTATATTAACTGAATCTCTAGATTGAGGCCATAGTATGGTATTGTAATTGATCCCGGATCCTAAAACACCAATTCACAATATGAGATCAATACCCCCGGTTGGTGATTCAATCATCGTCCCTCTCCCAAACTCACCAAGAGATTGCACCCGTTCGGACGTCCAGTTCCCATCCCGGTGCCGGGGCAGCGGCGGGAGGGCGATGCGGGATGGGTGGGGGATGGGGGGGAACCCAATGGGTGGAGATCCTGACGGTTCTCCCATACGGAGGGGGCGGAGCGGGCCGGGGATTGTGGTGAGGAGGACCCCTATTTTTCGAGAAATGGATCCTCCCGCATATTTAGGGGAATAATTATGGATACATCACCGCATACATCCCTACATAGTACCCCTGAATAAAAACTGAATACTTGATTGAGGTGTACTCAAACGATCAATCCCTGTGGCTGGTTTGGAACCATTCAACAATTTGTGACACTTGCCAAATCAGAGTGGCTGAGAGCACTCCACGAACATCATCAACATTGTATGAATTGCCCTGCGGATGAAAGCCAAAATGCCGCATGGAATCAAGAATTTGAAATTTTACAAGCAGAATTGAAGAAAATAATCCAATCGAAACCAGATGTTGGGAATTATTCAATAATTTTCGAATATGAACTGCCACGTGAACGGGGGAGACGTCCCGATGTCATTATTCTTGGATCGTCTGTAATTCTCGTGATAGAGTTCAAAGATTTCAATAAAATATTCCAGGCCCACATCGATCAAGTGGATGCATATGCTCGGGATTTAAAGAATTATCACGCGGGATCTCAACAACATACAGTTATACCCATTCTCGTATTGACCAGAATAAAAGAAATGGGAGAACGGTTTGACAATGTCACTGTTCTTTCCCAGGATACTATCGCCAATTTTATTGCGACACAACGATCCTCGGAGAATACAACTCTTATCGATCCACTTACTTGGATTCATGCAAATTATTCCCCACTCCCATCATTGATACAAGCTGCTCGAACGATCTGGGAGAAGAAGCCACTCCCACAAATAAAACGTGCATTGAGTGCAGGAATACCTCAAACAATCGCGGAACTAATCAATATTGCTCGGGATGCAAAACGAAACAACGAGTTACATTTAGCGTTCGTCACGGGCGTCCCTGGTGCAGGAAAAACACTTGTGGGGATTCAATTGGTATATGAGAATCACCTGGATGATTCTGATATCAAGAACAACGCTGTCTTTCTGTCGGGAAATGGCCCGCTCGTCAAAGTTCTCCAACATGCTCTGAAAAATTCAATTTTCGTGCAAGATGTGCATGGATTTCTCAAACAATACGGAGGCAACAAATCCACAAAACCCCATGAACATATCTGGGTCTATGATGAGGCTCAAAGAGCGTGGGATGCGGAACGAGTGAATGAAAAACGTGGGCATCCTACGTCAGAACCAGAGGATTTTCTCAAACTCGCGGAACGTATGAATTCGTGGGCATTGATGGTTGCTCTCATTGGTGAAGGACAGGAGATCCATATTGGAGAAGAGTCGGGATTACCGCAATGGAATGATGCATTGGCGATGATGAAGAAACCATGGATCATTCATTGTCCAGAGAAAATCGCACATCAATTCCCCAGTGCTTCGAGAATTGAAAAAAATAACATACTCGACTTGACGATGACTTTACGGTCACATTTAGCTGAGGATGTTGCCCGATGGGTTCACACGCTATTGGATGGAGATTTAATCAAAGCGCGAGGACTGGCGGAAAAAATCTACAATGAAGGATTTGATATCTATCTAACCAATGACATCAATGTCGCGACCTCATATGTGAAGGAGCGCTACCAGGGACAAGAAGATAAACGATATGGGTTATTGGCATCATCAAAAGCGAAGAATTTACCTGCCTGGGGCATCCATAACGAATACAATTATACCAAGAATATGAAGGAGGGCCCATGGTATAATGATCCGCCCAGTTCTTTTCATTCATGTTGCGCGTTGCGAGATGTCGCCACAGAATTCTCTTGTCAAGGCCTTGAGTTAGATTACCCCATCGTCTGTTGGGGAAATGATTTTCTCTGGCAGGATCAAGAATGGAAGAGTCCCAAGGCAACCCGATCAAAAGCACGTGACCCTCATCGATTGCGATTGAATAGTTATCGGGTTTTACTCACACGAGGTCGTGATGGATTCATCATCTTCGTTCCCAACGAAATTGCGATGAGAAGTACATTTGAGGCATTGAAAATGGCAGGTATTCAGGAGCTGCCGTCGGTTGAAATGGTGGGGCGGGCTGTGCTGGATGGAGTGAGTGCTGTTTAATCCGATCGCGATTGAACGGTGGTGTCTTTAATAGGCTGAAAATTCCGCTATCTCTAATTCCGCTATCTTTCATTCTCTTCGAAAATTAATTCGTTTTTTGTTGATTGAGATACGTTTTCAATAATAACTGAAACATCTTGCCATGATTTGGATATTTTATATGCAATAATTCATGGACGGTAATCTCCGCCCTCTTCCCATTCGGCTCTTCGAGAATGCCTGAATCAAAGGTCAGACGACCCCGAGGGGAGCAGCTGCCCCATTTTTTCTTCATAGGCCGAAGATGGATCTCCTTGATGGGAATTCCGATGGTATCCGCCCATCGATGGACCTCATTTTTGAACTTCTCCGGTGCGATCATCTTCGCGCCTGCCTGAGAATCAGAAGAAGGTTATTAACAATATCCTTCACGTGACGCATATCCTTCTGGCCAGATTCATAGAGAACACGATAAAATTCTTTCTTGACCTCGCGTTCATGTTTCTCACTTCCGCTCCAATACGGATATTGCGTGAGGAATCCATTCATCTGATGCGCTAGATCTTCTGCTCTGTCAATTTTTTCCTTTTTCAGAATCCAATAAATGGAGAAGCTCTCGATAGACATCCCGCGTTCCTGCTGTTCATGACGCGCCGTATTAATCTCCGACACAATCTTCTTCAGCTCATCCAGGGTTTCCAAGGTATTTGCCTGCCGGTCCTTGAATGCCCGAGCGATCAACTCTGCCTTCTCCCCGATCTGGATCAGATAGGGCGATTCCCCCTCATGGTGGTGGACGGTCTTCTGGATACTTTTGAGCATGTTGAAGATCTTTTCGATATCGGATTTCTTGCTTTCTTCAATAATCCGGACAGTATCTGCATTTATCTCGGAGATTTCCGTTGGTACACCGATTTCTGTGCTGGTTGTGTGGCGCATTACTAGCTCAGCAGTCTTCCTTGAGAACTCCCGGTCAACAATGACCCCGGCATCGTAACTCTCCCTTATCATCCGGTACATACGGGCCAGTCTTTCTACATCATCGATATAAGGCCGGAGGTATGCGTCGGGTGAAAGTATATCATAGATATCAGAAACTTCTTGGAAGAATTTGTAGAATTCGGTTCTAATTCCTTCTTCGAGGAAATGGGCGAGAACTGCCTCAACGGCCTTATCGCGGGTTTTCCCCTCAGGGATAGTGAGATAAGAGGATCGTGCATTCTCCATAAGGGACGAGAAACGGGCTTTTAAAACCTCAAGATCCCGGACAACCCCTTCAATATCCTTGGAATCAAACGCCAGCGCTTTCTCCAGCTTATCGAAGATTCCCACAAAATCAAGGACAAATCCACAGGTCTTGGGCTTCCCATTCTCGTTCTCATACGGCCGGTTCACCCGTGCAATGGCCTGAAGCAGCACATGATCCCGCATGGGTTTATCGAGATACATACAATAGAGAATGGGGGCGTCAAATCCGGTGAGCAGTTTCTCTGTTACAATTAGGATTTTTGGTGTCTTTTCTGGATTCCGGAATGCTTTGCGAATCCGTTTCTCTTCCTCCTCTGAAAGATGAAAGGCTGCGAGATCCTCATCATCATTTGGTCCTCGGCTGTACACGACCTCTGAATATTCCGGAGGGAGAAGAGCGTCCAGGGCATTCTTATACAGTGCACAGGCTTCCCTATCCACTGCAACAAGGAACGCTTTGTAACCAAGGGGTTCGACAGTATTTCGGTAATGATCTGCAATATACTGGGCTACCCGTTCAACCCTTTCTGCGTTTTTCAACATATTGCGGAGGTTTACTGCCTTTTCTAGAACCCGATTCAGCTCCGCGATATCACTTACCCCTTGAGCCTCCTTTAAATCGAGAAACTCCCGTTCAAGGGTGGCACGGTCTACCTGCAGTTCATTGGGCGCCAAAGCATAATGGAGCGGGACAGTGGTTCCATCTTCAATGGACTCGGCGATTCCGTACTTGTCGAGATAGCCTCGGGGGGGATCATCCTTACCGAAAGTGATGAAGGTTCCCTTGCCGTACTGGGTGCGGTCAATGGGAGTCCCTGTAAATCCAATATAGGTGGCATTCGGAAGGGCTCCCATCAGGTAGTTACCCAGCTTTCCCCCCGTGGTCCTGTGCGCTTCATCGACTAACACAATAATATTTTCCCGTCGTGAGATATCTGCCGGCATCCCTTCGAACTTGTGGATCATACTCACAATCAAACCACGTTGGTCTCGAGAGAAGAGATCCCTTAGGTGCTCCTTGGTTTGGGCAACCTCTACCCGTGTAATGCCAGCGGCCGAGAGATTCCCGAAAAGCTGACTCTCCAGTTCATTCCGGTCCACCAGCATGAGCACCGTGGGATTCTCAAAGGCAGGATTTGCGAGGATCTGCTGGGCCGCGACAATCATCGTATACGTCTTACCCGACCCCTGAGTGTGCCAGATCAATCCAGACCGTTTCCCAGGTGATGCGGCTCGATCGACAATACGCTCCACAGCTCTCGCCTGATGGGGCCGGAGTACCACCTTCTGGAGTTCGTCATCCTGTCGAGTGAAGAGGATATAATCGGTCAGAAGTGATATGAACAGTTCCCGGTTGCAGAAGGACTTTACCAAACCTTCGTAATCCGAATGGACCTCATCCTTCCAGTTGAAGAGGCTCTTCTTGGAAACATTCCAGGTGGCACTGTAATAATAATGGACAATATGGGTGAGAGCATAGAGTTGGAGGATGGCAAGGAGCTCCGGGCATTCCCTATGGTAGCGCCTTACCTGGTCAAGAGCATCGGCTATCCCCTCTGTTTTATGCGCGGCTTTCGTCTCCACAAAGAAGACTGGAATGCCGTTTACAATTAGGACCACATCCGCACGGATGGTCTTTGACCCATTGGTGAAGGAAAACTCATCCGTCACATGGAACGTGTTGCGGTCAAGGTGATCGGTATCAATCAGCCGGACATTCCGCTCACGTTTTTCCTCCGGAACGAAGACCGTCTGAACTCCCTTCAAGTGCTCCCAGGCTATGAGGTTCCCTTCGATACTAGGTGGTACCCGCTCGATTCTCTTGGCAAGCTCTTCCGCAAGGTCTGAAGTCATGAAATCAGGATTCAACCGCATCACTTGCTGGTGGAAGAACTCACGTAAGAGAATCCCTTCGTTCCCACCCCGCAAGTATTGGACTTCATCGGATGGGAGATACTTCCACCCAGCATCGACCGCATAGTCAATGAAGGGATTCTGGACGGCCGGACGTTCTCCACCAATCGACATACTGATTACTCTTCTTCACTTGGAACAAGGGTCCAAATCCTTTTCAATGGGAGCTCCGCTTGAATCGAGTCAGGCAATTCTTCATAATGGGTCTGGAGCATGCGGACGAGGTCCTCAGCATCCCAGAGACGGATTTTAAAAAACTGGCGTGGGGCTTCCCTGACCACCGATGACTTGTACCCGCCCCAGGCCACAAGGAGTCCCTGCTGGGCGTTGAACTTATCGATAACTCCCTGAAGCGCATCAAGGATTGTCACATCAACCGGACTATCACCCGATTTTACCTGAACCACAAGCCGGGGAGCATCGAAGCCCAACGGACCTTTGCCTGCCATGATATCGACACCACTATCCGGACCCTCTGGAGAGATCCGCACCTGGTATCCCTGGGCTTCGAGGATACCAGCCACGAGCATGGTCATTCTGTGCCCCTTGAATTTCCTGGAGATGAATTCGCGAATCTGATCCAGGGCATATTGCTCCAAATCCGGAGGAATTTCCGGCTCTGTACCGGATTCGATTTCTTTTCTCCCTTTTGGAATCTCTTTCAGGACTTTTCCAGAGACCAATGCCTTTACCCGTTCTTCTGCATTATTTCGTTCGATACGGCAGACTGTCATGAACGCGCCGAGAGAATAGAGGAGATCCTGATCAAAGGCCGCTCGCGGAAGTTCCTTCACCCATTTTACCGGCCGGACATGCCGTGTATTTGCTGTAAGATCAGTTCTGTACTGATACTCACCCGTTACCTGTCCTATCGCAATGAATGAACGGCTTTTTAAGGGTAGGGCCACCAGGTCACCCGTCTTCATCTCACGAATAAACGGCCAGAGTTGCCCTTCCCGGTTTTTTATCGTCTTCAACTTGTCATCAGGGAATGTCTGTATTAGGAGTTTCGTCAGTTCTTCCCGACTGCGAATGGGGGAGAGGTCCGGGAGCTCCTCCCACCCAATAACGGCAAGATCATTGTCCAGGGCCAGGTTTTCCCGCTCCCCGACCTTTCCAGCACGGACCAACCAGAGTGTCATCAGGGTTCTCTTTTCTCTTCATTACCTTATCACTATCCCTGATTTTGCCTATCATCAGGTTTTACGGGTGCTTTATCCTGATCTGACTGTGGCTCGTAACACCAAAAATTAATGGGATTTTCAGGATTCGGCGTCCATAGGCCTCTTTTATGATTAATGCTCAAGGTGAGTCCGGAATCATTACACGTCGTATACAGATGCCGGAGCACTTCACACTTCTCTCTATCACTCGTCGATAACTGGATCTTATATGCATCAGGAAAGAGAGTTGTTTGACAATCTTTCTTTCTCTCCCATTCCTTAAATTTTTGATAATTTGCCCATGAATAGGGCCCAATTCCGGCAAACAGATCCGCGATCTGAACAGGCAAACATTCTGAAGATTTTATCTGTTGGATTTTTTCGATCTTCCACGCCATCCTTTCCTTTGTTAGGGCATTCCAGTCCCTATCTTCGACGAGATAGAGATTCCCAATTCTCGTTTCAAGATAATCCACCATCTCGTCCCAGTTCACCATTATTTGCTCATCAGGAAACAGATGCCAGTCGCACCCCATTCCCCAACGCCTTGTTATGATGTTCTTGAACAAGTGGTAATACATAATCTGAAGATTCGTCTTATCATCCCGACCTAGCACATTGTGGCGGCTATCGGTTATATTCCAGATGATGACATCGATCCGTAGCTGTCCCTTCAAAGCTTTTTCTCTGATAAGATGGATAGTTTTCAGGGCACCGAACCGCATCTTCGCACTGGTCAAACCTCCATATTTTAACTCCCTTATCCCAGATTCCTCTAATATTTTCGAAAATTCGGTAATAAGACCTTCATATTCTGGGAATGGGAGACTCAATACTGCGATTGATCGGTACTGGTTAATGTTGTATCTTGATTCATCAGAAAAGGCAAGATATCGTTGATTTTTCATTTAATATCGAGCTCTTTCCCACTGGAAGAAGAGAATTTCACCCGGATCTTAGCGGTCATCAGGTCGCGGAGGAGGGTTTTGAAGAGAGCATCGAGGGCTTGTCTGTGGGATTCCTCGGCGATGAGTTTTTGGTCGATTGTTTGTAATAAATGTACAATCTGTTGTTGTACTTGTAAAGAAGGTAATGCTATATGAAGAGCCCTAATTTTTCCAGGTGATGTATGTTTAACCTTTAAACCAGATGCAGTTTGGAAAATACTTTTCCTAATGATTTTTAAATTGAAAAAAAAGAATAAAAATTCTTTATCTAATCTCGATGTATCTATATTGTGAATTAATCCCAATCGCTGATTATGGAGGTATTTATTAGATTCAGGAATTATAATGGAACTTCCTAACAATCCAGGACTTTGTTCTGTCATTGCTACAAGTAAATCTCCTCTTTTCAATAAATATCCATAATGTGGTTCAATTGTGTAAAATTTCGTTTTTTCTTTTTGATCTTTAAATCCACCTTCTTCTTTAAAATGGCCTGGGGTTAATACAACATATTTTCCCACAGATCCGAAAAATTCCCCTTTAAATGAATATCCATGTTTAATATTAAAAAGTTGAGCAAGATGTACAACCTCCCACCCCTCCGGCACTAATCCAATCTCTGTCTCCTTCAATGGCACCTTCGCCACCTCTTCCAGGGGCACCGGCCCATATGTGAAGAGGTGCTTCATCATCGCCTTCTTCAGCGCCTTCGTGGCCTCGATGACGGCCTCGGTCTTCTCCCGCGCTTCCTGCACAGTTCGCAGCACCTGGGCGATGGCACGCTGCTCGGGGAACGGGGGGATGGGGATTTCAATATTTTCCAAGTCAGCTTTCTGAACACTTGGAAGGGTAGTTTTTGCGTGTTCTCCTGATAATGGGTTTAATGTAAGGAATAAATAAATAAAATAATAAGAAATTTCTTTTCTTTTCCAAATAAGGTAAAATGTAGTGTCAGATGGCCAACAAGGGATTTCCGAAAGCCAAACCTTACCTGCGGTTCCCTTTCGTCCAATAATTATAGTAGGAAAGGATACCAATGGTTTATAGACAAATGAATAAGTCCCTCCTGATCCAATTACTGGGATATTGCCCTTATTTTGTGAAATTCCTTTTCCGTATTTAATTTCTGCAATATCTTTTAATTTTTTAACATCCCATTCTTTCGGAATCATTTGAATCTTCTAATTTTTAAATTTAAATTGTGAGTTGAATTTTAACATGTTTATCCCCTCAAGTAACAGAAGGATTGCGGTGGTATTAAATCCGAATGTATATCGGTAAGATCCATGGGAGATTCAAATTCACGAGGATTATCAATTTTTATTGCATATCCATGAGAATTTCCATTGAAGTAGGAAAAAAATTCATTCTCATTTAAACCTGAAAATAATTTGAAATTATTCCATAATTCAATTGGATGCCCTTCGATGATTTCTCGAATATTAAATGTCCCCACGACTTTTTTAACTGGGTAAGTGGAATAGATAAAAATCTTATTGATATTTGGATTCTTAAAAATGACTTTACGGAATTCATACTGTTTTTGACCATCCAATATCGCCTTGACATATTTTGGTTTAATGGACAGTAAAACGCTTGTCAATTCCACCCTCTTGGATGACCTTATGATATTTCTCATCGCTAATTTGAGTTATAGATTGTGGTGCGAAAGTAATAACGCCCCAGTCTTTTAGTTGTATGTGGGAAAGGGGAGTTTTCAAGTGAAAATGATACCGGAAAAGAATAATAGTGAGAGGCTTTTTTATCCGCTCAAGTTGTTCTCTTGGGTACACTGTCCGTTTTCCGACAATTTTTACTATATCATCAACAGTACTCACATTTTGATAAACAGTTTCAATTATGCCCAAAGTTGTAAGCCCCCGTAATTTTCTCGACTGGTAAAAAAGCACAATATCACCGGATTTCAATCTTCTTGATTTTGAATGGCATAAATATGCTTTTTTGATAGTATTTCCTTCTATTATAAAACCACCAATATGTTCAGGTAATGTTGTTTGCCGATCCAGGAATTCCGTGAAGAGTCTCTGATGAAATTCGGGTCGAATCGGAATGATGAACTTGTCTACATGGTCTCCATCGTAATAACTGGGATAATACATTTTAGCGATTTCCATAGGAGTCAGTTTAGATACATCATCTGATCCTATCTGTAATTTCTTGAGGAAAATTGTTTCACCGTCGATTTTCGTTGCGATGTTTCTAAACCCATATTCAGTGATGAGATCCATCAATCGATCATCTTCTCGAATATAATGCGTGAGATATAATTCAGAGATATCATTTCGCACAGCAAAATCAGTGATCATTTTGATGAAGAGTTCCCCAATTTTTTGTCCGGTGTCTTGTACAATAAATGTAGAAATTTTGATTCGACGCTTTTTCGGTATGGGGGGAATAGAATCGATTGCTTCTTCTTCTAGCTTATAAATCAGCAATGCTCCAATCGTACCGTCTTCTCTGTAGTAAACCCAGCTTTTTCTCCCTTCTCTTGATATTTTTATAAACCAGCGTTTAAATTGTTCTTTTCCATATTCTGCCTTGAGACTATCGAATATTGGATCATCCAAATTCAAATTGTAAACATAATCATCACGAATTGCTGGTGGGTGATATGTCTCATCCTTGAGTTTGTGTCCTTTGAAATAGAGGTAGGCATCGTTTATAGAAAAAACACGATTGTCAATTCCCAATTTCACAGCCTTATTGATGATTTCCCGATCTTCTGTAATGAGAAAATCAACCGCGTCTTTATAAATAGCATAAAGGAGAGTATCATCTATTTGGTCATGGTTCTCTCGTATTGGCCCATTGACTGTAAAGAACGAAGGATCCTTTTCGGGATCTGGTGGAAGATGTAATTCTGGATATGTTCGAATTTTTGATAGTACAATCTCTCTTCTCTCAACATTCCGGTCTTTCTTGATCTCTTCAAGCGATAATGGGTGTATTAATAATTCTGCGGTTAGTTCATTGAGGATTTTTAATAAATCCATTAAATTCTTGGAGATTATGCGATAATCTTCTCGATAAATAAAAATGTTTGTATCGAGTAAAATTCTCATTCAAATTATACTGTGATTAGATTCTTAAAAAATTATGGTTGTATTAAAGTCCAATTCCAATTTCTCCTAATACCTTTTTCATCTGCTCATCCGCCTCCCTCCGCTCTTCTTCCGCTTCCCGGAGCAGCAACACCGCATCCTCTAGGGGGAGTGTATCATCCTCCCCATCTTGGGCCACATAGCGAGAGGGTGAGAGATTCGCATCGTTGCGGAGGGCTTCATCCAAGTTGATTATTGCACTTTCCTTATCAGCAGCGGTCCAAGTGCTATAAAGCTCCCCAATACGAGCGATACTCGCATCAGGGAGGTAATTTTTTGGCCGCCCTTTCTCGAACATCTTCGAGGCGTTTATGAGTAGAATCTCACTTTTGTGGGCTTTGTTCCGATTGAGCACCAGAATAATGCCCGGTGCAGAAGTGTTGTAGAAGAGATTCTCGGGGAGAAGAACCACTGCTTCCACCAGATCCTTCTCCACGAACTGTTTCCGGATGTCCCGCTCCCGATTCCGACCAGTATTTCCACTCCCCCGGGAAACCGCACCGGTGTCCAGCACGACCGCTAATCTTCCTGAGGGATTGAGGGACGCAAACATATGCTGAATCCAGCCCCAATCAGCGCTGCTCGCGGGGGGATAACCAAAGCTAAAACGGCCGAAAGGATCGGTCTCGTACACGCTCTCCTCGAAATCCTGGTTCCACATGGGATTTGCCGTCACTACATCGAAGGTGCGCAAAGAGCCATCCTCATTTCTGAATGCAGGCCGACGCATGGTGTCGCCAAGGGCGATCTCTGCCTCCAGGTCATGAATGAAGGCGTTCATTCTAGCTATGGCAAAGGTGGTGTGGAGGATCTCTTGCCCGGAGAATCGCACAGGGGCCACCGTCGGATCTTTGTGATATTTTTCATTGAAGCGGAGGTAACATTTAATGAGGAGGCCCCCGGAACCGCAGCAGGGATCGTAAATCTGTTCACCTGGTTTCGGATCGAGTAGGCGAGCCATCAGAATGGCAACCTCCCGGGGAGTGTAGAACTCACCGGCGGACTGCCCCGATCCTTCGGCAAATTTCCGGAGCAGGTATTCATAAGCCCGGCCGATGAGATCCGGCTCCACATCCTTCATCCCAAGACGGTGACGACCCAGGACCTCGATGAGCATCCGGACAGAATCATCGCTGATGATCCTTTGTCCAGCAGCTGTGGCGTTGAAGTCCACGAAGTCGATGACACCCTGGAGCGTGGGATTCTCCCGAGCAATGGTGCGCACCATGTCTGTGAGATACTCACCCAAGGCTGTGGTTCGTCGGGCGATGGCATCCCACCGAGCTGTAGGAGGGAGATAGAATCGAACAAGGGAATGGTCCTCCTTCAATAAATCCTCCACCACCCCTTTTTTCCCATAACTCTCTGAGAGGCGGGCTAACTCATCTTCAAATACATCAGACAAACGCTTGAGAAAGATGAGGGGCAAAATATAATCCTTGTATTTCGGGGCATCGATTTCACCCCGGATCTTACAGGCGGCCTCCCAGAGCCAACCCTCTAGAGTCTTGACATCGAGCTTAGAATTGGTATTGAGGGTGCGCTGGGCCAATGATTATCCTCTTTGCCTTATTCGATAGTAGACCAAAAAAAGATAGCTCTACATTTGGGTACCAAAATAATACCTTACCTTTCTTCTAATGCTTTCGCCAGCAGATAAATTCCTACAAGAATTAATCCTAATTTGATCAGGTCATCAATTGAACTATTTTGTGCTGACGGTTGTTCTGTAGTAATATATCGTCTTAACTCATCTTGCTCAAATGGATCCAATCCTTGAACCTTGGCTTTCCCCAATAAATACTGCATCCTGTTAAAATCCTGGGGCGGAAGTCTCATGGTTTTTGCTCCTCAAAAATTTTTATAACATGATCAGTCCCTTTTTTTTCGAGGACTCTTTTCAGTGGTTCAAGAATTTTTATCTCATTTTCTAAATCTTTTAATTTTAACTCAATTCGAATGCAATATGCAATTATACTACCAATAATCCCTACAACACCAATAATAATTTCTAGAGGGATTTCCATTAAAGACCAAATGTTTTTTAAATATATATTTGTTGTTGACTCTTTCAATCCTATCCTTTCGTCCTCTTCCTGAATTTGGATCGTTAATATTTTTTCAATCCCCCTCCCGCTCCCCACACACCTCCCCGAAATCACACCTCCGGCACACCCGGTCTGAGGGCCTCGCCTCAAACTCCTCCGCACAGATCTGAGAAATCAACCCCTCAATCCGGGATCTGAAATCCGCCATCGACTCCGCCGTGGGGTGGTAATCCACCATCTTCCCCTCCTTCAGGTAAAACAACGAAGCCCGTTCCGGTACGCTGCCAAAGAGCTGCTGCACCGTCAGGGAATAGACATTCATCTGGAGATTCTCCGGGATGGTATTCTTTGTCAGGTCAGATGGCTTCGATCCCGTCTTGAAATCGATCACCACGTAGCCACCCTCCGGGGTCTTCTCGATCCTGTCAATAAAGCCCTTCACGGTCCGGCCGGCAATCGTGGTCTGGAACCGTTTCTCGACCCCGACAATCTCATTACGATTCTCAATCTGCCAGGCAAGATAGGTGTCGAGCAGCGCCTCGGCCTTCACCCGGTCCTCCGCCTCCTGGGTCCTCGAATGATACGCTTTCGGGGACCAGGATTTTTCGAGCAGCGCACGGGCAAGTTCCTTTGTCGGCGGTGTTCCTTCCATCTGTTGCTTCGAGAGGTGCTCGATCACCGAGTGCACCGCGCTCCCCAGGTCAAAGTAGGTCTTCGGCAGGGTCGGGACGAGCAGCACGTGCTGGAACTTGTAGCGCAGCGGGCACTCCTCGTAGGCCTGGAGCGAAGAGGCCGAGAACCGGTGGTCTGCCCCGATGAGCGGGAGCCGCTTCCCCTGGAAGAGCCGGAGGATCTCGGCGTCATCGCCCGGTGAAGGAATGAACGCTGCGGGATCGAACGTATCCAGGCTCTTCCCCTCCTCAAGGAGCCGGATCTTCTCCAGGTCCATCAGGTGCCGAACCGCGGTCGAGACCTGCATCTGCTGCACGGCAAGGCCGATCCGGTCCTGGAGAGACCGCTTCAGTGCCTGCACCGGCCCTTCCGTCTCTCCTGCCACGGCCCCCTCGCTCCGCGGGACCTCCACGACCCGGATGAGGGGGTTGTTCCGGTAGTCCAGCTCCTCCAGGAACTTCGAGGGCTTCGTGGGGTTCTTGTTCTCGCCGTACCATTGGGCAAGGGTGAAGGTGAGCCGGTGCCCCGCCCGGGTCATAGCCACGTAGCAGAGCCTGCGCTCCTCCTGCTCAAAGAGGGACCGCTCGTCATCACCGGTCTTTAAGCCCCGGGAAAGGTCGTTGGGGACAGAGAACGGCTTGGACTGGTAGCGGAGCGGGAACCGGTGCGTGGCCATGTCCGCCACAAAGACCACCGGGAACTCCTTGCCCTTGCTCCGGTGCACGGTGAGCACCTTCACGCTGTCCGTCTCCTCCCGCTCCTCCACCTCGACGGAGAACCCGGAGAGGAGGTCCAGGTACCCGAGAAAGTCCGGGACGGTCGCCTGGGGGACAATCTCCCCGTACTCCCGGGCGATCTCCAGGAACTTCGTGAGCAGGAGCCGTGTCTGGCCCTCCCCGTCCCGGAGCGCATGCGGGTAGAGGCCGGTAGCCTTCATCATCAGGTCCCGGACCAGTTCCGGGAGCGTCACCTCCTCCTTGCGCTGCAGGAGAGCCTGTAGGGTGGCGAGGACCCCGGCGACCGGGTGGTGATGCGGGGGGACCACCGTCTCCGCCTGCTGCATCGCCTCGAAGACCCCGTCGTTCCCCCCCTCTTCCTTCCATGCGATGCTGCGGGCCCGGGTGTTGATCTTCTGCACCACGGTCTCCGGGACACCCGCCCGCTTCATGATCCGGTTCAGGGAAATACCGGCGGTGAGCGGGTTTGCAAGCACCCGCAGGTAGGCCACCAGGTCCCGGATGGCGGGTGATGCGAAGAAGTCCACCTCGCCCACGAACTCGCAGGGGATGCCACGCTGCCGGAGGAGACGGAAGAACTTGACCCCGTCCGCACGCCGCCGGCAGAGGATGGCAATGTCCGAGTACCGGTAGGGCCGCTCCGTCTCCTGGTCCCAGGGCAGGAAGGTGCTCGCAAGAAGGGCCTGGATCCCGTCCAGCACGTATCCGGCTTCCGCCTGCTCGTTCTCGCAGACGGCCACGGTCACCGGATCGCCCGGCGGGTTTTCGGTGACGAGCGGTTTCTTCTTCCGGTTCGGGGCGTTCTCCATCAGCTGGAGGGCGAGCCTGAGGATCGTGCCGGAGCTGCGGTAGTTGTAATCCAGCAGGATCTCGCAGTGGTCGGGATAGGTGGTCTTGTAGTCCTGGATGTTGGTCAGGTACGCGCCCCGGAACCGGTAGATCGTCTGGTCATCGTCCGCGACCACGCAGAGGTGCCCGCCGGCCAGGAGCTTGACCAGCTGGAGCTGGGCATAGTTCGTGTCCTGGAACTCGTCCACCAGCAGGTACCGGTACCGGTCACGGTAGTGCTGGAGCACGAGCGGCTTCTTCCCGAACAGGTCGCAGGCCTCGTGGATCATGTCGTCGTAATCCAGGAGCATTTCGGACCGCTTGTAGCGCTCGTAGGCCCGGTACACCTTCAGGAGATCCCGTAACTTGTTCCGGTAATCCAGGGTCTTCGCATCCGCCGGCCCGGCCTCCTTCTCTCCCAGGTACCGCTCCAGGTCGTCCGGGGAGACCAGCTCGTCCCGGAACGCGCTGATGCCATCGATCAGCGCCTCGATCAGGTCCACGGCGTTGTTGCCCACCTCGATGTGCTCGAAGCCGAACGAATCCAGGTTCTTCAGACCCCAGACCAGCTGGTTGGTCCGGCTGATCACCCCGGAGGTGAAGCTGATGCCGGAGTCCAGGACATTGTCCTGGAGCACCTGCAGGCAGAAGGAGTGGAAGGTGTGGACGGAGAGGTCCGAAATGTCGGTCTTCTGCTCGAGCCGGTCCCGCATCTCCTGTGCGGCCTTGTCTGAGAAGGTGAGGGCCAGGATCTCCTGCGGCGGGACGCCCTCCCCCAGCAGGTGGAGGACCTTCTCGGTGATCACCCGGGTCTTCCCGGACCCCGGGCCGGCGAGAATCAGCTGGATCCCGGCGTTCCGTATGGCCTCCTCCTGCGCGGGGTTCAGGCCCATAGAGGTGGGTTGGGCCGGGGAGGAGAAATAGCTTGATCCGGGGATGCAGATTCCGGGACCCCCCCCGCCAGGGAACTGGATATCAGATCCACCCGGAAAACCCGGTCATTCCCCTGCAAGGAGCCACTTCCACAGGGGTACACACCGGATGCCGTTGTCGGTCTTTTCCAGATCCTTCGTGAGCAGGATGCACTCCTTCACCGTGGGGAATTTCTCCGAGAACTCCTGCAGGCCCTTTGCTTCCCTCATGTCCGGGGCATCCGTATAGGTCACGTTGATGGCGGTCAGGGAGTTGTCAGGGTTCCGGATCACGAAATCAACCTCGTTCTGCCCGGCCCAGTAATACGGTTCGTACCCCCGCATCATGAGCTCGACAAAGACCAGGTTCTCTGCGAGCCGCCCTTCGTCTTCCGAGAACCTGAACGATACGGCGTTGCGCAGGCCGTTGTCAATGCAGTAGATCTTCCTGGGGTTCCTGGCCCGGGCCTTGAGCGAGTAGCTGAAGTACGGCACCTCGAAGAGGATCCGGGCATCGGCCGCGTACCCGATAAACTCCTTGAGGGTGGCAAAATCGATCTTAAAAAGTGCCTGAAGGTTACGGTAGGTGAAGAGGTTCGCCAGGTTGGAGAAGAGATAGTACAGGAGATCCTTCAGCGTCCTGACGTTCCGGACCTGGTGTGCCAGGATGATGTCCCGGTACACGATGCTGTCATAGTAGGCCTTGAGGTATTCCTGCCTGAGTGCTTCACTCTTCTCGAGCACGACGCGAGGGAACCCTCCGTCCCGGAGGTAATCCCGCAGCATGGTGAGGATCCGGTACCTGTCTCCGGAGAGGGATACCGGATCGGGGCTGACGTCCAGGTTGTTGAAGCCCAGATATTCGCGGAAATCCAGGGGAAATACGGGAACGGAAAGGTAGCGGCCGGAGAGCAGCGTGGAAAGGTTACCCTCCAGGAGGGATGAGGAAGAGCCCGAGATGATCAGGCGGTACGTCTTCCGGTCGTGGAGAGACTTCAGGTGGCGTTCCCAGCCAGCGATCACCTGGACCTCGTCAAAGACCAGGTAGACTTCCTCATCGCTGCAGACATCCTTGCGGTAGACATCCAGGATCTGCCCGAGGGGGTCCTCCAGAGTGGCGAGGCCTGGCTCATCAAAGTTCACAAAGAGGATTCTTCTCGGTGCAATCCCTTCATCGGTGATGAGGCGACGGATGATCAGATACAGCAGGGTTGTCTTACCGGAACGGCGGACACCGTTCACTGCCACGATCTCCCCGGTCTTCAGGTAATCCATGATCCGGGAGAGGTATTTCTCACGCGGGATCCCGGCTTCAACCACCCCGCCCCGCCACCAGGGGTTCATCTGGGTGAGGATATCGAGGATACCGGCCATATATTCAGTTAGAGTATAATCAAGCATAAAAGTATCTTTTCGTCAGGATATAATCTAATTATCTTGATCTGATACGCTTTTCTCCAGGAAGTGCCGGAGAAAACCCGTTTCCTGCGCCTCTGTTGTATATTTTCTCCTTTCGCGGCTCCTCCATGTTCCATTCTGTATCCTCCCGCCCCACACCAGGAGGTGAACCATCGGCACCCCGAGCTGGTCTGAAGGACTATTTTTCGACACCTGTAAATATGTGTAATCATTACAGTATTGTAATGACTGCCACGAAACGGATCCCGGTATCCGAACCTGTCTGGGCGGAGCTCTCCAGCCTTAGGAAGCCAGGCCAGACCTACGACGAGCTCCTCGCTGTGATGGTGGAGCACGAGAAGAAGAAGCGGTTCCTGGAGGACATCGACCGGATCGAGGCTGACGCGGACTTCGTGGAGTTCACGCCGTGACCTGGAGGATCCTGCTGGACCGGCGGGCCCACCAGTTCATCGAAGACCTTCCTCCAAAAAGCCAGAGGATCGTGAAGGAGAAGATCGCGATCCTTGCCGGGGATCCCTATCCGGGAGCCGGGGGCGACAGGGAAAAGCTCCCTGTCCACGGAAGGGAGGACATCCACCGTCTCCAGATCAGCCATAGCTATACCGCATTTTACCGGATCCATGAGAGAGAAAAGGAAGTACACGTGCTGATGGTGATGACCACGGATCAGGCCCACAAGCGGTACGGGCGGCTGGAGTGACAGCACGGGGAACACCGGGTATAAGGTACGGGATACTGGGTCCTTTGAGCTCCCGGTTTTGCACGACATTGATATACATGTAAGACAATGATTACATACCCACCATGTCCAAGAGCATCACCGTCCGCCTCCCCGATGATATGGCCGAGGGTCTGGAGGCCCTGGCGAAAGCCCTCGATCGCCCCCGGAGCTATCTCGTGAAGAAGGCGATGGAGGTCTACCTCTCCGAGTATGCCGATTACCTCCTGGCCCTGGAGAGGCTCCAGGACAAGGACGATCGCGTCATCTCATCCGGGGAACTGAGGAAGCGGCTTGCCCGGAAGAATTGAGTACAAATCATCGGTCCACCACGACCTGAAGAATCTCGATCCTCCGGTGGCAAAGCGCATCCTCGATGAACTGGAGGCAGCCCTCGCAGAGGACCCGGATCGCGGGGAACCCCTAACCGGCCGGTTCCGGGGGCTCAGGAGATACCGGATCGGGGAGTACCGGGTCGTGTATACGAGGACGAGGGACGGGATGCTCGTTCTCCGGATCGGCCACCGCTCAGCGGTATACCGTTCCTGATTGGATCCTGCCATTCGGTGAATCCCCGGGCGAATGGATACTTCCCAAAACCCGGGAGTATGCCTCCCCCGGCACCGTCCCGGGCTGTTCAGGTATGTTTCGGGATGTCGCCGGAGAGGCACACCTCGAAATTCATGGGGTACTGCTGGAATACCGGGAGGGGGTTCTGCACGCTGGATCCCTTGAACACGGAGAGGACGATCTTCGGCCACTGGGAGATCTTCCGGCACCTCTCGTAGAGCAGGCGACGCTGGTCATCGTGAAAACAATCGTAGAGCACGACCCGGGGGGAGAGGATCTCCCTGCAGAACCCTCCTGCCATCTGGACAAGTTCCCGGTCACGTATCACGTGAAGTGCGATCAGAAGGAATGCATCTTCCAGCATGTGATCCTGGGTAGGAACCCAGGTGATGCTCTCCCCGGGAGGGGGAATTTCGTGGGAGAGGCTCTCAGAGATATTCTGGGAGACGAGGATCCACGCGGGCCGGTCATTCTCTGACAGGAAGAGGTAATGCGACGGCGTGATTCCGTCAGGATACCGGTGCGAAGCGCCCACCAGGATAAGGGCAGTGATGGTTCCCATAAACCAGATTCCCCTTATTGAATTCTCGGATCCCAGATATATCTATGGACGTGGAAGGGTGTCGGTATGCAGTGGAAAAGGGCGGTAGCAGCAGGGAGGAAGAAACATCACAGCGACCAGGATATTCCCCTTCATCCGGTACAGGGAATGTGGTGGGGGGGAATGAGATGAAAAAGGAGCGGAATGCCGTCTATCCTTCCTACTCCTGCTGTGGGGGATACAGCGCTGCCAGTTTATCCCGGAACATGATATAGCTGATCAGGTCCGTCATCCGGAATACAATCTGCGGTGACCGGTAATACTCCAGGCGGAGGGACTGGAAAATGGGGACCTCGCCTTTCCGTGTCTTGATCTTTCCTTCCGCGGTGAAGGTGCTCCGGAGATACTCGTCGTTCTTCACGAGTTGCCAGGGAACGAGGAGGACAGAGAATTTCTTTTCCATATCCGTGTACAGGAAGTGGGCCGCGAGAAAGGACCGGAAACTGCACTGGTCACAGAGAAAGACATTGATCTCCCCGGAGAGGAGCTCTTCCTTCTTCTCCGGGTCCATGGTCACATTCAGGGAGCGCCAGTACTCCACTTCCTGCTTGTGATGGCAGCGGGGGCATTCCATTTCCACAGATACGATCTGTGTCATGATACCAGAACTTAGGAGAGCCGGCTCAATATCCTTTCTTTCACATGTTTCCCGGCAGGGGCAGTACCCCGGCGCTCCGCGGGCCAGGACCAGGGTTGCCCTCCTGCTGTCCGTTCGCCGGGAGGGATGACGCACTCCCGGATCTGGCCGGGGGTCCCGAAGGCTTTCTCTGCCCGGGCGTTTTCGAGGGAGCATGCAGATTCCCCTCCCCGCGGGGGCACATTGTCCTCCCGATACACGTAATAACCCCCCGCACCCCACCATTCCATCAGGAAGGCCCTGCCATGTCCGCCATCACTGTTACCGGCCTCACCAAGAAGTTCGGCACCCTCACCGCCGTGAACAACGTGAGTTTCACCGTGCCGGAAGGGGAGATCTTCGGGTACCTGGGGCCCAACGGGGCAGGGAAGACGACAACAATCCGGATTCTTACGGGGATCACCGCGCCCACCGGCGGGACGGCCACGATCCTGGGGCACGACATCCAGCGGGAGACCCTCACCGCCCGCAGCCACATGGGGATCGTCCCGGAGACCTCCAACATCTACGATGACCTCACGGGCTGGCAGAACCTGATGTTCACTGCCGAGCTGTACCGGGTGGGGAAGGCCGAACGGGAGACCCGGGCACGGGAGCTCCTGGAGACGTTCCAGCTCCTGGACCGGAAGGACGACAAGGTCCACGCGTACTCGAAGGGGATGAAGCGGCGGCTCACGCTCGCCATGGGGCTTGTAAACGACCCGCGGCTCCTCTTCCTGGACGAGCCCACGTCGGGGCTCGATGTCCAGAGCAACCTGATCATAAAGGACGTGATCCGGGACCTGAACGACCGGGGGGTGACGGTCTTTCTCACCACCCACAATATCGAGGAGGCCAACGCCCTCTGCCACCGGGTGGCCATCATCAACCGGGGGATGATCGCTGCCATCGATGCCCCGGAGCGGCTGAAGCAGACGATCCAGAGCGTCCAGTCCGTCGAGCTGGCCTTTGACCGCGTGGCCCCGGAGATCCTGGAGGCGCTGCACCGGATCCCGGAGGTGAGCGAGGTCCGGAAGGAGGGGGACCGGGTCCGCCTCTACACCCCGGACCCAGGGAGCGTGCTGGAGGCGGCGATGGCCTCCCTGAAGGCACAGGGGATCCGGCCCCTCAGCGTGAACACGCTGGGACCCAGCCTTGAGGATGTCTTTGTGAAGCTGACCGGCCTGGACCGTGGCCAGAACCGGGGGCAGGGGAGGCAGTGACCATGGAGTATTCCCTGTACCATTTCCGGAACGACCTGCACGGGGCCTGGGCCATCGCGAAGAAGGATCTCGTCATCTATTACCTGAAGCCCAACATCTACATGTCCGGGCTCCTCTTTCCGCTCTTCATGCTGCTGGCCTTTGCCGTGGGGAAAAGCGCCCCCGTCGCCACCCTGATCCCGGGCCTGATTGCCATCACCTCCCTCTTCTCTGCCTCGTCCATTGAACCGGTCTCCATCCCCATCGAGCGGAGGACAAAGACCTTTGACCGACTCCTCTCGGCCCCTGTCTCCCTCTTTGCCCTGGTCCTGGGGGAGAGCGTGAGCGGCCTCCTCTTCAGCGGGTCCATCTGCCTGCTGCTCTTCCTCGGGGCCGCGGTCCTGCTCCACACGGCTGTACTCTCCCTCCCGGTCCTGCTCCTTTCCATCGCCCTCTCCTGCTTCACCTTCGCAGCGATGGGCACGGTCTTCTCCGCCTACCCCACTGAGAACGTGGGCGAGGTGATGTCCCTCCTGAATGTGGTCCGGCTCCCCCTGATCTTCGTCTCCGGGGTCTTCATCCCCCTGGAGGCAATGCCCCCGTGGGGGCAGGCAGTGGCCCGGATCTCGCCCCTCACCTACGGGAACGACCTGATCCGGTACGGGTTCGAGGGGACCACCCACTTCGGGATCGCGGCGGACGTGGTCCTGCTCCTGGTCTTCACCGCCATCTTCCTGGCCCTCGGGAATTTCCTGTTCCGGAAGTTCAACGAGTAGATGGCGGGTCCCGGCTGGAGCAGTCCTCTTGCAGCAGGGCCAATCCCCGGCCCATTCGAACGTGCGGGGGGAGGTACATCCTGAAAGATAGTGAGAAAGGGCCGGAAAAACCTGGCGGAGAGAAGAGGAAGGGGGGGGAGACCTATTTTTTCTGGAGCATGGCCTGCACTTCGGCCTCCACCGTGGTCTTCACCTTGTCCATGGCTTCCGGGAGATTCCCGGTGATGGTGAGGGTGAAGGAGTTGCTGGTCTTCGGATCATGGTAGATGACGTGGTAGTCGACCGTCCCTTCCTTCGTCTTTTTCGGTTCAACGATCAGCTGTGCCATGGGGATCCCTGAGAGGTTCAGCTCTCCGGATGCATGAAACCCGTGGATGGGAAATTCCGGTTCTGGTTCGGTACACCGGTGAGAAGGCCGGGCATGCGGTTGCATCCCGGGTATCCCCGGTGCCGCAGCACCTGCAGATGACCACGGCCGGTCAATCCACCTTCACGTACTCCACGCCCACGGGAGCAGGGTAGTCCACCGAGAGCACGATTGTCTCCGAGAGCCGGTTGAAGAGACGGAGGCGGGTGCCGGGCATCGCCAGCCACCCGACCAGGCAGTCCAGGGGGAGCAGGAAGGCCTTCCCGAAGGCCTGGAGCGCCGCGGCGGAGAGGTCGGCCTTCACCCCCTCCCGGTCCACGACCCGGAGGTTCAGCGCGATCTTACCCACGGACTGCCCGCCGAAGCCTTCCAGGAGGGTCCAGTAGACAAAGAAGAGGAAGGACTGGACACCCAGGTCAAAGATCCCCCAGTGGTTGATATCCCAGATCCGCCTTATGAGGAGCGTATCGGGCAGCAGGAAGAGTACCAGGTTCAGCACCGCGGTGAGGAGGATGAAGTCGATGAGCCAGGCAAAGAACCGGGTCTCCCATTTCGCGAGCCGCAGGGTCTCCATGGTACCGGATCGGATCTTCCCGCGAATATAGGTATGGCTTCAGAATGCCCTGACCGGGGCTGGATGGGGTGATTCACGGCTTGAGTGGACCCGAAAAAGAGAGGATGGGAAAGCCCGGTCCAGCCCCTTCACAGCTTCTTCTGGGCGTTCCCCGGAACGAAGCGCTTCCAGAAGGGCTGCTGCTGGCGGTCCAGCCGCTCGGCCAGGGCATCCATCTTCCGGTCTTCCAGCTCGTGCCGCAGGAGCTTGATCTGCTGCTGGTGGGAGATGGTCCGCTGCTCCTGCTCCGTGATCTTCTCCCGGAGGGTCGCCACCTCTTCCTGCAGCTCCCGGACGGATGCCTGGAGCATCTGGATGTCGGAGAGCACCCCCAGCGTCAGGGTCTCCCCGGCCGGTTCCTCCGCGAGACCGCCCACCGGGAGGGTGATCCCCATGCCCAGGTCCGCGACGCCAGGGATCCCAGCATGCATCCCCCGCAGGATGCCCCGGATGGAGGGGATGGTGGTGCCATGCTCCGTGAGGTCATGGATCCGCTTCAGGAGGTCCACGGAACCTGCAGCGTAGAACTTGACGCGGCCCTGCTTCGTCGTGGTGAAGAACTCCCCGAAGTTGCGCACATGCCGCTTCACTTCCGCTTCGGGAAGGGCTGATCCTTCCACCAGTTCCCGGAACTTCAGGAGCTCCTGAGCGTCGGCCACATTTCCACCTGCACGATTGTTCTGGTACTATTCGATCCGGGACTATAACAAATTTGTGCGGGAGGGGGTGATCCCATTCCTGTGGTGATAGCGTTTTCCAGGAGAAAAGTAGAAGATTGACGACCTCTTTTCCTGAGCAATCTCCCGAGGGGGACCGGGAGCCGCTCACCCCGGAGGCTGCTCCAGGACCTCAACCCGGGAGATCTCCCCGCCCCGGATCAGCCGGAGGAGCCGCCGGATCCCCTTCTCCACGCCGGGGGAGAGGTCTTCCCGGTCCTCCACCACCGCGGGCTGGATCCCGATAAAGAGGATCTGTTCTGTGGCGTCGGACAGGAACTCCATCAGGTGGGACAGGGGCAGGTGGTGGGTGCCGAAGGCCACGTCTTCGATCCGGTCCCTGGGAACCACCCGGAACTCGCCCGGCGGGAGGTCCATCTCCGCGGCATCCACGAGGAGCAGGAGCTCCGGGTGCAGGCGCCGGACCATTCCAGTAAAATTTTCGGGGGCCGTGCCGCAGTCAACGGCCTGCCACCCCTCTGCCCGGAAGTGGAGGGCCGCGTAGACACCGGCCCCGTCATCGCCCCGCAGGGGGTTCCCGATGCCGAGCAGCAGGTTCATCCGGTCTCCCCCGGAGGTTGCAGCCGGGCCCTCATCAAGGTGACGGAGACGGTGGGTCCGGGCCCATCCGGTTCAAATAGGATCATGGCAAGAACTTCCGGGAGGAGGGGCCAGGGGTGCTCGGGAGCCGATGGGGAGGAGGAATCCCGACATCGGATCACCGGCTGGACCTCCCCTGCCCCGGGAGCGGATGATGAACACGGATGAGGTCATGGCCAGGCTCCGGTCCCTGGCACAGCCCGGGGACCTGGAGGGGATGGAGCGGGTCGGGATCCCGACGGAGCATGCCTTGGGTGTCTCCATCCCTGCCCTCCGGAGGCTGGCGAAGGAGATTGGTAGAGATCACGTCATGGCCGGGGAACTCTGGGCAACGGGTATCCACGAAGCCCGGCTGCTGGCCACCCTGGTGGATGATCCGGGGCAGGTGACTGACGGGCAGATGGAGGCCTGGGCCCATGACTTCGACGCCTGGGACCTCTGCGACCAGTGCTGCAGCAACCTCTTTGACCGAACCCCTTACGCGTACCGGAAGGCGGTGGAGTGGTCCTCGCGGGAGGAGGAGTTCGTGAAGCGGGCCGGGTTTGTGCTGATGGCAGCCCTGTCCGTCCATGATAAAAAGGCGGAAGACCGCGTGCTCCGGAAATTCTTCCCGATCATCACCCGCGAAGCCCTTGATGACCGTCCGTATGTCAGGAAGGCCGTCAACTGGGCGCTCCGGCAGATCGGGAAGCGCAATCCGGCCCTGAACCGGGAGGCGATCCGGGTGGCAGGGGAGATCCAGACCATCGAATCGAGGGCTGCACGTTGGATAGCCTCGGATGCCCTGCGGGAGCTGACGGGCGAAAAGGTGCAGCGGAGGCTGACGAAAAGGGAGGGATAAGGGGAGGGGACGGCCCCCGGTTGGGGGAAGCTACCGCTCCCATACCTGGAGGGCCATGCCGGCGTAGTACTCGATCCGACGGGGAACGAACTGCAGGATCACGTACTCCGGGTTCTCCGGCGTCTGGAAATACCCGACTTTCATGGGGTCCCAGTACTTCTTCTTCGTGGCCAGGTCTTCGTGGACGGTCCCCTTTGCCTGGATCACCACATACGGGTCTGCAAAATCCTTGCAGGACCAGATAGAGAGGGCCACGTTGGGGTCTTTCCGTATCTCCCCCACCTTCCGGGTGCCCTTCATGGTGCCCCCCACCAGGGTCAGGTCATCGAACCCCGTGAGGGCCATGAACCGGACCGCTGGCTTTCCATCCGCGACAGTGGCCACGGCGGCCACGTGCATACCGGTCATCACTTTCAGGATGTCGTCTTTCAGTGCCATCGGGTTCACCGATCAGAGACTCCCTGCGAGAGGCAATGAAGGTTATGCAGGGAGAGGGGGGCCGGCATCCGCTCAAGGAAGGGATCCTCGGAAAAACCGGATGCGCCGACCGGGACTCGAACCCGGGTTTAGGCGTTGGCAACGCCTAGTGATAACCACTACACTATCGGCGCGTGCACTACCGGTGCACCCTGAAAATTGATAAGGGTATCGAATGAGGAGAAG
>Ga0315291_10001354_pt1 | contig 32751 bp, 37 predicted proteins | sample YL17G12_20_MG_FD_203070 | JGI IMG/M metagenome (GOLD analysis project Ga0315291, IMG submission 203070) | Sediment microbial communities from Yellowstone Lake, YNP, Wyoming, USA - YL17G12_20 | ecosystem: Environmental > Aquatic > Freshwater > Lake > Sediment | place: USA: Wyoming | collected...
CGCCGACAGCGCCAGCATTCCCCGTTCGCACCTGGAGGACGCGCTCGATTTCGCCCGGCGGTTTGGCATCCGCCACGAGGTGATCGCCACGCGGGAATTCGAAAACCCGCTCTACCTCGAGAACAGCACGGATCGGTGTTACTACTGCAAAGACGAGCTATTCACGCGGCTCGACGAGATGGCCGTCGAGCGCGGATTTGCCGCCATTTGCTACGGCGTCAACAAAGACGACACCGAGGATTTCCGTCCCGGCCACGGCGCGGCCCGGAAGCACCGGGTGGTTTCGCCGCTGCTGGACGCGGGCCTGGGGAAGAACGACATTCGGGAGCTGTCGCGCCGCGCCGGCCTGCCCACCTGGGACCGGCCGGCGTCCGCCTGCCTTTCCTCGCGCATTCCCTACGGAACGGCAGTGACGCCCGAGAACCTGTGCCAGGTGGAGGCGGGCGAGGAAGCGCTGCGGCGCCTGGGCTTCCGCCAATGCCGGGTTCGCCATCACGGGGAGATGGCGCGCATTGAAATCGCCCAGGATGAATTGCCGCGCGCCCTGACCGTCGAGATGGCCGCGGAGTTCACCCGCATTTTCAAAGCGCTTGGCTTCCGCTTCGTAACCCTGGACCTGGAAGGTTACCGCCAGGGCTCATTCAATGTTCTACGATAGAGAGCCACTCGAAATGTGTAGCGGCGGTCTTCAGACCGCCATCTCCGCCGACAAGTGATGGAAATGGCGACCCGCCAAGCGGGATCGCCGCTACGGCCGCGAATGTTGGCGATGATCGAAGAAAGCGCAATGGGAGGCGGGCCAGCGCGGGCGCCCGGCGCCGCGTCCACGGCCACGCTGCTTTGCCTGCTGCTGCTGGTCATCTACAATGCGAATTTCCGGCTTGGTCCCAGCGGAGACACGCTGCCCGCACGGTTCCTCCCCTTCAGCCTGGTGTGCGACCGCACTTTGTATCTCGACGATTGGGTGAGGCCGTATTTACGCGGCGCCTACAAGGATGGCGGGCACTTCCTCACGGCCGCACACGGTCACTGGATGTCGAGTTATCCCATTGTCACGCCGGTGCTCGTTTCGCCGCTGTATATCGCGCCGGCGTGGTGGCTGCGAAGCCAGCCGGCAGCGGCGCGCCAGGAGGCTGCCAGGCTGATCGCCCGCACCATGGAAAAGCTGAGCGCGTCGTTGCTGGCAGCTCTTTCCGCCGCCGTTTTGTATTTGGCGCTATTGCGTATCACAACCCCCGGAGCGGCTCTGCTGGTGACGCTGGTGTATGCGCTGGCGGCCAACACCTGGTCCACTTCCAGCCAGGCGCTCTGGCTGCACGCTTTGACGCAACTCAGCTTCGCGTTTTTGATTTGGGCCTTGCTGCGATGTGGCGCCTCCGGCCGGCGGGAGGCCGGCGGTTTCTCCGCTTTCTGCGCCGGCCTGGCGCTGGCCGTGGCGGCGGCGAACAAGCCGACCAACCTCCTGGTGGCAGCGTTCGTCATCGCTTACGTCTTCCGGCGACATCGCAACCGGCTGGCCCCGTTCTTCGTCCCGCTGCTGACAGTCGGCGGCTTGGTTCTGGCCTACAATCTGTATTTTTTCGGCGGCATTTTGGGCGCGTGGTCGGCGGCGAAGCTGGCTTCCGGGGCCTGGGGCGGGTTTGGGAACCCCAACCCGCTGGCCCTGCCAGGCCTGCTCATCAGTCCGAACCGCGGCCTGCTGGTTTACAGCCCGTGGACCGTTTTTGCGATTTGGGGCGCGGTTCGGCTGTGGAGGGAAAACCGCTGGGATTGGGTACGCTACCTCATCCCGGGTGTTGCCGCCCTTGTCCTGCTGTATGCCTGTTACGACCGCTGGTGGGGCGGGTACTGCTTCGGCCCGCGCTACCTGGCTGACGTGCTTCCTTTCTGTGCGCTGTTTCTCGCCGGCCTGTGGCCGCAGATCCGTCGTTCCCGCGGCGCCCTCGGTTTTTTCATTGCCACAGTCGTCTTCTCGCTCTGGGTTCAGTTCGTCGGCGCTTTCTGCTACACCTGGCAATGGGACAACCGGCCTGCCAGCGTGGATGCTCACCCGGAGCGGCTGTGGGACTGGCGGGATTCGCAGGTCCTCAGAAGTTGGCGCGAGGGCAGGGCCTACCCGGACCTGTACTACGACTGGGTGGATTACCTCAACGCGCGACGCTAGCGCATGCTGTATCCTGGGGCACAAAGACGGTACAATCGACGGGCATCGAACAACGGAGGTTGAGCATGGGCGAGAAGAAAGAGAATACGATTTGCCGGGAGGACGGGATCGACCGGCGGAGCTTTATCGGCGCGGGGATCGCGGCGGCGGTCAGCGGAGCGGCAGCCGCGGGGCAGGAGGCGCGCAAGGCGACCGCAAGGCCCGCCGGCAAGCATGCCCTGCCGTTCAATCCGCGGACGTTCGCTGCCATGCCCACCCGCAACCTCGGCCGCACCGGCTACCGTGTCGGCATCCTCAGCCTGGGCGGGCAGGCCACGCTGGAGATTCCCGGCAAGGAGGCGGAATCGGAGGCCATCATCAACCGGGCTATCGATCTGGGCGTTAACTACATCGACTCGGCCGCGGGTTACGGAAACGGAACCAGCGAGAAGCACATCGGCCGGGTGATCAAGACCCGCCGCAAAGAGGCGTTCATCACCAGCAAGACGGCCGACCGCTCCTACGACGGCTCCATGCGCCTGCTGGAGCGAACGCTTGCCAACCTCAACACCGACCACCTGGATCTCTGGCAGATTCACAACCTGCAGACCCGCGAGCAACTCGAGCAGATCTTCGCCAAAGACGGCGCCATGCGCGCCCTCCAGCAGGCCCGTGAGCAGAGGATGACGAACTTCCTCGGCGTGACAGGCCACTATGAGCCCAACGTTCTGGTCGAAGCCATCAAGCGTTTCCCTTTCGACACCATTCTGATGGCTGTCAACGCCGCCGACCGGCATTACCTGAGTTTCATCGAGCACCTGCTGCCGTCGGCCCAGGAGATGAAGATGGGCATCATCGGGATGAAGGTAGCCACGCGCGGCCGGGTGCTGTCGAGTTGGACGCCGCCTCCGCCGGACCAGCAGCAGGAACGCATGCGCACTGCCAAGCCGGGCACCTTGACCATCCAGGAAGCGCTCTCCTACAACCTCTCGCTGCCGGTCAGCACCACTATCATCGGCGTGGACAACGTGGCCCAGATCGAAGAGAACGCGCGCTTTGCCTCGAGCTTCACACCGTTGAGCGAAGCGCAGATGCGCGATCTGGAGAGGCGCACCCTGCCCATCGTGCGCCAGGCGCTGTATTTCCGCCGCTGGGACCTGGGCGCGTGAAAGGATTGGGGATTGGGGCAGTGCCTGCAATCCGCAATCCGCAATCCGAAATCCGCAATTGAGATTACTGGCTGCGGTGGCGAACGCCGGGGAACGGCGCGTCCCAACCGCGCGCCGTGTGCCACTGAATGCGGTTCAGGCGGTCCTCGGGGACGTCGTCCGGCTCCGTGAAGTTCATAGCCAGGCTGTCGCGCGCGGCCTCCAGCGCCGGTCCGCGCAGCGCCTTGAGCGGCGGGTTCATCTCGTCCAACCGGATATTGTTCGGCAAGGCCTTGTAAGACTCCGGATTGGGCGTTTCGGTGAAAACGGCCCGCATGGGGTGTGCCGCCGCGTCGAACTTGTTCATCGGCGGCAGCCCCAGGATCTCTTCCACCGTGCGAACCAGGTTGATGTGATTGAATGCGGTTGAAATGACCGCCCCACCACGGCGTACGTGCGGTCCTGCGAACAAAGCGATGGTACGGTGGCCGTCCACGTGGTCGGCGCCGTTCTGCGCGTCGTCCTCGGTCATGGCGATGACGGAGCGGGGCCAGAAGCGGCTGCGAGAGATGGCCTCGACCATCTTGCCGAGCGCCAGGTCGTTGTCCGCCACCATGGCCCGCGGCGTTGGGGAGCCGGGGCGCGTGCCTGCGGTGTGGTCGGCGGGCAGCATGATAATGACCAGGTTCGGCAGATCTTCTGTCCGCTCGTATTCACGAAACTCGCGCAGGAATTCGCGCAGCCGCCACTGGTCCGGTATTCCCATGTGAAACGCCGGATAGCCGGCATCGAGAAAGCGGTTCAGTGGCGTCACCTCGCTGCGCGCTTCCACTTTTAGTTGCGGCGGGTCGTTCTCCAGGTCGCGGAAGAAATCGGTCCAGGAGTGCTTCGGCGGCTTAAAGCGCGGATCGGCGTATTCGCCGTACACGCGCACGGTCTTGCCGTGCCGGGCCGCGTTGTCCCAGAGGAAGCCGGAGGCGGCATAGGCCAGCGGGTCGCCGCCGGCATACGGATAGCTGCGAGGCCAGGCGGCAAAGGCGCGCTCCAGGTAATCCACCACGAAGGCCTGTGTGAGCCACTGGTGGCCGTCGCCGCTCACCGCGCCGCTGGCGTAGAAATTGTCAAGCACGACGTAGCGCAGGGCCAGCGCGCGGTGGTTCGGCGTGATTTCTCTGCCGTAAATGGCGAGCGAAGGATCGCCGTCGCCGCGTCCCAGGTCGCCCAAGATCTGGTCGTAGGTGCGGTTTTCCTTGATGATGAAGAACACGTGCTGGATGCCGAGCCGGCCCAGGTCGGCGACCGGGGTGGCCGGAGGCGGTCCGAACGGCGAGTTGGCCTCGGCGGCTTCCTGGCTCATGCGCTCCAGTTCGCGCGCCGCCGGGATGCGCATCTGCTGGACGGAGCCGAGATAGTTGTACACGCTATACGGAGCGTCGCCTTTCCGACCGCGCGACCCCGTTCCCTTGATGTTCGCCACCCAGAGGGCGCCGTCGGCCGCCACGCGCAGGGCCGCCGGGTACCAGCCAGTAGGGAGCCAGCCCTGAACGCGATAGGCCGAGTCTTGGCGGGCCGCGACCCCGACCGCGTTATTCGTGCCACAGGCAATGAACAGCCGCCCGTCCGCGTCGAAAGCCACCGCCGTGGGGCTGCTGCCGAAGCGCCCCTGTGGCAACGGCGCCAACTGTATGGTCTGGCGCACCGAATCCGACGCGGTCTCGATCAGGCTGACGGAATCCGAGTTCGCGTTCGCCACCGCCAACAACTTTCCGTCGGCGCTCAATGCCATGCCGGCGGGGTGCAGGCCGACTGCGATCGACGCCATTGTTTCTTGCTTGTCCAGATCAACCACGGAGACGGCGCCCGAGTTGGCGATGCCGGTGTCGGGGTCCACTCGTGTGGGCGTGTTGCTGGACAACGCGCTCGGGTCAGCCGGGCCCGGACGTTCGCCGCCCCAGTTCGCCACGTAAGCCTTGCTTCCCTTGAGAACAATCGACACCGGCGCGACCCCGGCGGCGATTTCCTTCACTACCGCGCCCGATTCGAGGTTGACGACGGCGACCGTGTTGCGGCGGGTCAGGCAGACGTAAGCCAGCCCTGAGTCGCGCGCCAGCGCGAGGCCGGCGGGAACCGAGCCGTCGGGCAGCGCCAGCCGGCCGGGGGGCGCCTCCTTTCGCGTGGGTATCTTCACCAACTGGGCGGCGCCGGTCTTGGCCAACTCGCAGGTGTAGATGAACTGACCATCTGCCGTGAAGACCACACCCATGTACGACGTGGGACCGGTGGCCACGCGGCGAATCACGCGGCGGCCGGGAATGTCCACCAGGTCGACGCCGTGATCGTGCAATACGGCCAGCAGCTTGCCGTCGGGGCTGAGCGCCATATCGACGGGCCGACCGGGAATGGCGATGGTGACCACCGCACTGCCAGGCACCAGCAACTGGCCGGTAGGAACCAGCACGCGCCCGCTTCCCAATTCGCCCACACGGCTGTCAAGCCGCAAACGCGACGGACCGGCGGCAATCAATACAGCCAACGAGACCGGTCCCAACATCAGCAGAACATAACGCTTCATGATTTCCCTCTTGCCGACGGCGGCAGGCGCGGCCGCATTCGGAGAATGCCGCATTCCGAGCGCTGTTGCCTGCCTATTGCCTGTGTGGCGCGCCACACTTTCCGGCACGTGTTTCAAGCTCCGCGGGCGCGAGTCCACGTGTGCGCCCCGGCATGTCGGCTGGCTACGCGAGGCGCCACGGTTTGCGGTAGTGTCGCGTCACCATCTTGTTGGCTTGTGAGTGGCCGGCAATGCGCTGGCGCTGGTCGTCCCAGTAGAGCCGCTCGCCGGTCCGATAAGCCAGGTTGCCGAGAAGGCCACCCTTGGTCAGCGTGTACGCGTACTCGATGTCACAGGTGGTCCGCTTCCGGGACTTGATCGAATCGAGAAACTCGCGGATATGCCCGGGTGAGTCGGGGATGGTCGGCTCCGGCCGCTTGAAGTCTTCGACCTTCTTTCCCTTCACGTACAGCTCGTGCCTGGTGTAGGTGGTGGCCAGGGTCGCTTCGCTGCCCTCGAAGATCACACCCGCGTCCATGTGGCCGAAGCCCGGGCGGCCGCGCGGATGCACGGTCCAGGTCAGGATGACCTCGGGATACTCGTAAAGCACCTCGATAGTGTCGGGCGTCTCGGCGTTGTCGTCCTGGAAGAACCGGCCACCGGCCGCCGACACGCTCTTCGGCGCTTTCAGTCCCAGCGCCCAGTAGACCACGTCGGTGTAGTGGCACCAGAAATCGATGAAGATACCGCCCGAATAATCCCAAAAGTAGCGGAATGAGCGATGCGAGCGGTTGGGATTGTACGGCCGCTTGGGCGCCGGCCCCAGCCAGAAGTCGTAGTCGAGTTCGGCCGGAGGCGGTGCGTCGGCCGGCTTGCCGAGGCTTCTATCCGAGGACGTAATCCAGCAGTAGACGCGTTTGACTTTCCCCAGCATGCCCGACTGGACCAGTTCCACGACGCGCCGGTAGTTCGGGTAATCGTTGTGGATGTGCGTGCCGAGCTGCGTGATGCGCTTGTGCTCGAGCGCGGCTCTCATCATGGCGCGGCCTTCGCCGATCGAGTAGCAGAGGGGCTTTTCGACGAACACGTCTTTGCCCGCCTTGCAGGCCGCGATGGTGGGCAGCGCGTGCCAGTGGTCCGGCGTGGCGATCATGACCGCGTCCAGGTCTTTGTCCTCAAGCAGCTTCCTGAAATCGCGAAACGCCTGCGGCTTGCGTCCCTGCTTCTGTTCGACCGCGGCGACGGCCCGATCCAAGTGGTCGCGGTCCACGTCGCAGACCGCTGCGGCGAGCACGTCCGGGTGCTGCATAAACCCCTTCAGCCGGCCGGTACCCATCGCGCCGAGTCCTATAAAACCGACCTGGATACGCTCGTTGGGGCTCACGCCCGCCAGGGCACGATAGCTGGCCGCGGTCAGGCCGAGCGCCAGGCCGCCGCCAACGGTTTGAAAGAAACTTCTGCGAGTCGTCTGTTCCATCATGATGCTGCCAATCCGCAAACTGCGCAGATCAACAAAATCTGCGGAATCTGCGAAACCCGCGGATTCGCGCCCTCAAAACGCCAGATTCAGCGCGAACTGGATGGTGCGCGGCATACCGACGGTGCTCGTGATTCTACCGAACGAACTGGAAGTCACCGAGATGGTCGGCGCCGCAAAGTTCGGATGGTTCATCAGGTTAAAGCACTGGGCGCGGAACCGGACGTTCCTCCGCTCTCCCAGCCGGAAGCTCTTGGCAACCGATATGTCCCACTTCGACTGGCCGTCGGCCTGCACCCCGGCGAAGCGCCTGGGGAAGGTGCGGATGTTGCTCGCGAGCGCCTGGTTGGAGACCTTGTTGAAACCGGCGTCGATGTTTAACCAGCGGTCCACGTCCCGCTGGTCCTTGGGCAACGCGATGTTATGGATGTCGCCGTTGAAAATGATGTTGCCCCAGTCGCCCAGCGGACCGCCGGCCTGACGGGTGACCACGCCGCTCAGTTGCCAGCCGCCGAACATACCCTCGAAGGGGCCCCGCATACCCTTAAAGAACGAGCGGCCGCCGCCCACCGGAATCTCCCAGACGCCGCTCATGGTCAACCGGTGCGGGCGGTGGGAACCGGAAAGCGTTTCGTAGGGCATGGGGTCGGTGTCGTTCAGGAAGCCGGTCGCATCCATCATCTTCGAAAACGCATAACCGACATTGGCGCTGACGCCGTGCGTCCAGCGGCGGGCGGCGCGCACTTGCAGCGAATGGTACCAGTTGTAACCGACCGGCTGTTCCACCGTAATGTTGCCGAAGTGCGGATATGGCTTCACCAGGTTGGCGCGCGAGATGGTCGGCAGGGAAAACGGTCCGAGGCCGTAGAACGGGTTGGCAAAAACCTCGCCCAGGTAGGCGATGGTGGTGGCGTCCCGGACGGGGGAGGTGCTCAGGTACTGTCGCGGAGTCCCATTGATCTGGTGGTTGACGCCCAGGCGCGTGCCCCGGTTCCCGACATACGACGTTTCCACCATGATCTGCCCGGGCAGCAACTCCTGCACGCCGAACGTCCAGCGCTGCGAGTAGGGCTGCTTGCGGTTGAGGTCGTGGACACTGACCGCCTGGCTCAAGTAGGTGAGAAGACCGCCGCTGCGGCCGGCCCGCTCCAGCAGTCCCTTGGGGAACGGGTCGGAGACAAACGCCACGTAGCTTTGGCCGTTGTCCATGGTGGGCTGAATGGGCGTGGATTGCGCGAAGCCGTACTGGAGCGGGGCGGTGGCGTTCACGCCGATGCTGCCGTAGTAGATACCGTAGCCGGTGCGGATGGTGGTTTGCCGCCTCAGTTGGTACGCCAGCCCCACCCGGGGCAGGAAATTATTCTTCTCGCTGCGGAACGGGCTGCGGCCGGCCGCTGTTTGTCCGGGGAACAGGATGCCGCCGCGCGCGTGGAAGTTTTCCAGTGGCAGTCCCGGCATGGGGCTTTTCGCATAGGCGGCCCGTGCCGCCTCCTCGATGGGGCTGGGGGTGTCGTAGGCGAACCCGGTTACCAGCCGGTCGAAACGCTCGGTCAGCGGCGATTCCCATTCATAGCGCATACCCAGGTTGACGGTCAGCTTGCGGGTCAACCTGATATCGTCCTGGATGAAGGCGCCGAGATACAGGTTCTGCACGGCGAACGTCGCCGGGCGTTCCATCGACCCGCTGGTGGCGATTCCGAGCAGCATCGACGCCAGGTCCTGGCCGATCGGCGACGAGCCGGAGTTGCTGTAGGGGCCGAGCGTGTAGGTCCTGGCGAAAACCAGGTCCGGCGCCGTCTCATACTGGTAGCGGTTCCCGAAGGCCCGGTAGGTCCGGAAATCGCCACCCCATCGAAGGCCGTGAATGCCGCGCTGCGTGCTCAGCGTGAAGTTGGTGTTGTGCGTGAGGCCGGTATTGGTGCCGTCGCCTGTCTCCCACTTCGAGTAATCGGAAAAAATGTCGGGGTTGACGCGCGGCAGCGTGGCGACTTTAGGGTTGATCAGTTTGGTCAAGCCCGGCTTGAATCCCACCGAAGCCAGGTCGATCCCCTTCGAGATCCGGTATTCGGGAAACTCCTGCTGCGTGATGCCGTAGCGGACGTTGAGGACTAGATTCGGCGTAAGCAGATATACGTCGTCCAGGGCGATGCCGCGGTTGATGCGCCTCAATACCAGGCCCTGGATGGGTGTTTCGAACTCCCGGTTCTTGACCTCTTCCCAGAAATCGTAGTGAACGCGCAGGAACACGCGATGATTCTCGTTGAACGCGTGATCGAAGCGCGCCAGATGCACCCAGTACTCCTCCAGCGCCTTGGATTTCGACCCGGAGTTGTAATAGTCGTCCACCCCGTCCGCATTAGGCCACTGATTGGGGAGCGGGTAGAGGTTTGCCAGCTTGTAGCCGGCGTTGTCGAACAGCGCCTTAGGGATGATGTTGTTCGGAAACGGATCGCGCTGGAATCGGGTGCCGGCAACGCGCGTTGTAAACGGGTTGTAGATCTGGTAGCGGGTCAGGTTGCTGGCCGGGGCCAGGGCATTGAGCGCCGAAAAGTCACCTTCCCGCTCGGCCGCCGTCGGCACCGTATTCGTGTACTGCTGCGGCACCGTATACGGGTTCATCTCCCAGGTGTAGAACCAGAACGTGCGGCTGTGCCCTTTGTAGAGCTTCGGCACGTTCAAGGGGCCGCCCAGCGAAAGCCCAAAACGGTTATCCTGGTAGACGGGGCGCTTCGTGCCGTTCTTGTTGTCGAAGAACGTGGCGGTGTCGAACGCGGCGTTGCGCATGTAGTAGTGCGCTTCGCCCCGGAACTGATTCGTGCCGCCCTTAGTAGCCACGTTCAGCACCGCGCCGATGGTGGCGCCCACCGAGGCGTCGAATGGGTTGGTCATGATTTTGAACTGGCCGATCGAGGAGGGCGGCGGGTTAAACGCCACGCGCGCCTGGGCGTTGCCCATGGCGAAGGTGTTGGAAACGCCGTCGATCTGGAATTCGTTCTTGTAGGCGCCGCCGCCCATCGACGACCATTGCGAGCTGGAGTTGGTCATGCTGGCCCGCCGCTCGCGCATGTCGGTTTCGTTCATGATGGCCGGATCGAGCAGCGCGAACTCCACGGGGTTGCCGCCCAGCAAAGGCAGCTCCATGACCAAACGCTCCTCCACAATGGTGCCCTGCGAGGCGTCGGTGGTGGTGAGCAGCGGCGTCTCGGCGGTCACCTGCACCACCTCGCCCACCGCGCCGATCTCCATTGTCGGGTTTACCTCGGTGGTCTCCGAGACGCGCACTTCGATCCCCACGCGCACGAAGCGCTTGAACCCGGCCATGTCGGCGGTGACGGTGTAGAACCCCGGCAGCAGGTAGGGAATGTTGAAGTTGCCGGCGGAGTTGGCTTTTGCCTGCGCGGAAACGCCGGTGTCGCGGTTGGTCACCCGCACCTCCACTTCCGGCATCACGGCGCCTGAAGCGTCGGTGACGCGCCCGACAATCGCGCCGCGCGGATCCTGGCAAAACGCGGCGCCGGCCAGCAGAATGGCGGCAAGTATCACTCGCATGATTGCTCTCTCCTCTCGCTGCTGTGGAGGTAGTTGTACGGCCGGCTTCTCGCCCGCAACCGCCCTCCTACCGCCGAGTCGCCGCGGCGACCCGACGAGACGCCCGCGGCACAACGGCCGTCACCGGGCGGTCGTCCCGTGATAGTTCGGGTACGCCGGACGGCGAAGCGTGGGCGGCGGATTCTTCTTCACTTCCTCCAATACCACCTCCACCGCCTTTTCCAACTGCGGATCATGGCCGTTCCGCACGGCTTCCGGATCGAACTCCACCTCGATGTCCGGCGCTATACCGATATTCTCGACTTCCCACTCGCTGGTGGCGGTGTTCCAAACGGCTGAACTCGGAGAAGTGACAAATCCGCCATCCATCAATTCAGGCGCGCCGGCACGGCCGACAAGTCCGCCCCACGTGCGTTTCCCGATGAGCTTGCCGACGCCGGCGCGGCGGAAATACCAGGGCATGGCATCGCCGCCCGAGCCCGCGAATTCATTGACCAGCATCACCTTGGGCCCGAAGATGGCGCCCTGCGGCTGCAGTTCGTCGGCGCCATCGCGAGTCGCAACGGCGCTCATCAGCGTGCGCTTCAGTTGCTCGATCACGTCGGTGGCCAGCATGCCACCGCCGTTGAAGCGCTCGTCGATGATGACCGCCTCCTTGCCGATTTGCGCGTAGAAGTAGCGGTTGAAGGCGGTGAGGCCGCCGAACGCCGTGTCGGGCATGTACACGTAGGCCACCCGGCCGTTGGTCATCTGGTCCACCTTGCGGCGGTTGTCCTCAATCCAGGCGAGGTTTCGCAGGCCGCTTTCGCTGCTGACCGGCACGACGGTGACTTCCCGGGCCTTCGCGCCGGCCGGGTCCGGCGCCACCTTCAGCACCACGGATTTTCCGGCTGTACCCTCAAAGAAGCTGTGCAGGTTGTCGCCGGCGCGCAGCTCGCGGCCATTGACGGCGAGCAGGTACTCCCCGGCCACAATATTCACGCCCGGCTGTGTAAGCGGCGCCCGCAACTGCGGGTTCCAGTTCTCTCCGCTATAGACCCGCGCGAATCGGTACCGGCCATTCTCGATGGTGTAATCGGCGCCCAGCAGCCCGGTCTGTACGCGCTTGACTTCCGGCGTATCCCCGCCGCCCACGCCCAGGTGGCCGACCGTCAATTCACCCATCATGTCGGCCACGAGGTAGTTAAGGTCCTGCCGGGAGGCCACATTCTCGAGGAATACCTCGTACTTCTTCTCGGCGGCTTTTAGATCCAGCCCGTGGTACTTCGGGTCGTAAAAAAAGTCGCGCTGTATGCGCCAGACTTCGTGGTACATCTGACGCCATTCAGCACGCGGGTTGACGCGCACCTCGATGGCGTCGGTCTTCAGCGCTTCGCCGCCGGGCGCTCCGGAAGGCGGGGAGGGCGGGCCGCTGGCCGAAGGCGGGCCGCCGGCTGCGGGCGCACCGGCCGAAGGCCCGCTGCCGGGCGACATGGGTCTCAGCGTGGCAATCACCCAGCGTTCGCCTTGCCGGTACAGCATCTTCTCGCCGCTATGGCAGACTTCGAAATTGCGGACGCCGGCGACAGCCATGTCGGATTTCCGCAACTTCAAGTCGTAGCGGTGCACCGTCATGCCGGAAGGCCCCTCGGATGATCCGAAGCTGATTGGCGGGGCCTCCAGCGCGAGCAGCACACCCGCTTTGCCGGGCTGCAAGCCGACGTATTGGCGGGCCGGCATCGGCATAGCCAGGATGCGCTGGCCGATGTTCTCGAAATCGATGCGCACCACCGGTTTTTCGGGCGGCTTGGCATCTTTGGCCGCGGCTTCCTTCTCTGCCTCGGCCGGCTTGGCGGCGCCCTTTTCGTCCTTCTTTTCCTCGACAGGCTTTTCTTCATCGCTTTCCGGGGCAAACGGCGACGGCTGGTCCTTTGCCAGCACCGCCAGATAGATGCTGCGGCTGGCCGTGCGCGCCACGCTCTGAATGTCGGGCTGCAGCGACGGGCCGACATCGGTGCTGGCGGTGAAGTAAAGGTACTTGCCATCTTTGTCGAACACCGCGTGGCGTGCATCACTCATGCCGTCGGTTATTTGCCTGCTTTCGCGCCGGTCGAGCGAGTAAAGGTGGATAGCGCCGAGGTGATTGCGCAGGCGCTTGGAGTACGCGAACCATTTGCTATCGGGCGACCATACCTGGCCGAAGTCGGAGGCCAGGTACCGGTCCTTGTCCACCCGCACCGGTTTTTTCTCCTTGATGTCCATGTACCACAAACCGAGGTGGTTATCGATGTAGGCGATCTTGGTGCTGTCGGGAGACCAGACCGGGCTGAAATAGAAGGCCGGCTCGCCGAGCTTGATCTTCTGCACTTCGCCCATGCCGCTCTGCGCACGCAGGTGCAGTTCATACTCGCCCGACTCGTCGGAAAAGTAAGCGATCGTCTTGCCGTCCGGTGACCAAGCCGGCGACCGCTCCATGACGCCTGGGGTGTTGGTCAGGTTGCGAACGTCGCCTTTCTCGGCCGGCACGGTTAGAATCTCGCCGCGCGCCTGGAAGACGGCCCGCGCGCCGGCCGGCGAGATGCGCGCGCCGCGAAGCTGTTTGCCGACGTTCACCAGGCGCTCGCGCACCTCGGGCATGTCGCCTTCCACACGGATGTCCACCTGCCGGGTCTTTCCCGACCGCAGGTCGCAAAGAAACAGGCCGCCGAGCTGCTCGTACACGATTGCGTCCGGCCCGGCCGACGCCGATTTCAGATCGAAGCCGCGGTTCTCGATGAGCTGCCTGACCTGGCGGGTGCGCGTGTCGTAACTGAACAGAGTGACCGGGCCGTTGCGGTCGGACAAAAAGTACACGGTGTCCCGCACCCACATGGGGTCGAAGTCGTTTGATGTTTCGCGCGGCACTTTCTCGATGCGGCTGTTCGACAGGGTGGCGATCCAGATGGGCGTGGCGGTGCCGCCCCGGTACCGCTTCCAGGCGGCAAACCTCCGCGGCAGGGGGACGTAAGCGATACGGCTGCCATCGGGCGAGTACGACGCTTCATAGCCCATCGGTAAAGGAAGTTTGTCTTCCGGCCCGCCCTCGGCGCTGACGCTGAACAGCTCGGAAAAGCGGGAGTAGCTGGTCCGCGAGGAACTGAACACGATTCGTTTTCCATCCGGCGTCCAGCCGCAGACCAGGTCGGCGGCCGGATGCCAGGTAAGGCGGCGGGGCACGCCGCCGGCCGCCGGCACCACGAACACGTCCACGTTCCCGTCGTACTCGCCGGTGAAGGCGATCTGTGTACCATCGGGTGAGAAGATAGGATTGCTCTCAACTCCCGCTCCGGTGGTTAGGCGCCTGGCATCGCCGCCTTCGCGGGGCACCTTCCAGAGGTCGCCGGCATATACGAACACAATCTGTGTTCGGTTCATCGTCGGCGATTGCAGCAGCAGTGGAGCGTTCAAATCTGCGCATGCGCTAAGAGACAGAAGTGACAGTATTGCCAGACAGCAGATGCGCGGCATTGCGGCACCTCCCATGGTCGCGCAGTATACCTCCGCGCGCCGCGAAGCGCCACCGTGCTCATGGGTTGGCGTTTATCGGGGCTTTGCGGCGCCAGGCCGCAAGGCTCATGACGATGGCCAAGCGATTGCCTCAACAGGACCTTCGCACTCATGGGCTCCGGGTGGTCGCCATGGCGAGCATATGGGACTGCGGTATAATAGAGGTTGGGCAAGGCGGCCGGGCGATCGCTGTCCGCCGCTCCCTCTCGGGCGCAAGCCCGATGGGCGCGGCGGAGGGAGGAAAGTCCGGACTCCGCAGGGCAGCGTGCTGGCTAACGGCCAGGGGGCCTCGCTCAAAGCGGGGTTCACGGAAAGTGCCACAGAAAACATACCGCCCCGGCTCGCCGGGGCAAGGGTGAAAAGGTGCGGTAAGAGCGCACCGCGTCCCGGGCGACCGGGACGGCAGGGTAAACCCCACGCGGAGCAAGACCAAATAGGAGAGGAGGGCTGGCCCGGTCCGTTCGACTCTCGGGTAGGTCGCTGGACCCCGCCGGCAACGGCGGGGCTAGAAGAATGATCGCCACCCGCAAGGGTACAGAATCCGGCTTAGAGGCCGCTTTGCCCGTTCAGGAAGCTCGAGATTCAATTTCAAAGCTAACGACATGGCACTTTATCTTGTGACCGGCGGCGCGGGTTTCATCGGATCTGCGCTGGTGCGCGAGTTGTTGCAGCGAAACGAGCAAGTCCGCGTGCTCGATAATCTCTCGACCGGCAAGAAGGAGAACCTGGACGAGGTTCGCGGCCGGATCGAGTTCATCGAAGGCGACTTGCTGGATCCGCGGTCGCTGGAGGAAGCACTGAGGGGCGTGCACTACGTGCTCCACCAGGCGGCGATCCCTTCTGTACCCAGGTCCATTGCCGATCCGCTGACGACGCACCGGTCCAACGTCGATGGAACGCTGGCGCTTCTGGTGGCGGCCAAACAAGCGGGGGTACGGCGGGTGGTGTACGCGGCCTCCTCCTCGGCCTACGGCGATACTCCCACGCTGCCGAAAGTGGAGACCATGCCGCCCAATCCGCTCTCCCCGTATGCCGTGGGCAAACTAGTGGGCGAGTATTACGGCCGGGTCTTCACCGATGTCTACCAACTGGAGACCGTTTCGCTGCGCTATTTCAACATCTTCGGCCCGCGGCAGGACCCAACTTCTCCTTATTCCGGCGTGCTCTCGCGCTTCATCAGCGCACTGTTGCGAAATGAACCGCCCGTCGTCTTTGGAGATGGCGAGCAGTCGCGGGATTTCACGTTCGTCGCCAACGCCGTACAGGCCAACCTGCTGGCCTGCGCGGCGCCCAACGCGGCCGGCAAGGTTTACAACATCGGCGTGGGGCAGCGGATCACGCTGAACCGGACGCTGGAAGCGCTGGGCAACATCATCGGGAACCGCCCCGAACCGCACCACGAGGACGCGCGAGCGGGCGACGTGCGGCATTCGCTGGCCGATATCAGCGCCGCGCGCCGCGACCTGGGGTACGAGCCGACCGCCGGCTTCGAGGAAGGGCTGCGGCAGACGGTGGCCTGGTACAAGGAGAACCTGGCGGCGTTGTTCAAGCAGGCCGATCTGACCGGCGCCACTCAGCCTGGCGCTTAGCCACAAAGCCACAACGCTCGGTGGCGGCCGCCGACATGCCGCTACGCGGCAGCGAGAGCCAGCGGCCTGGCGGCTGGGGAGTGAAAAAGCGGCTCAGGATTGCGGGGCAGCTTCGGGCTGGGGCTGCTGTTCGGCCTTTTTCTTCTTCTTGTCTTTCTCGCGCTTCTTGATCTCGCTTCCGATCAGCTCAATCATGGCCAGCTCGGCGCCGTCGCCCTGGCGATAACCCAGGCGGGTGATGCGAGTGTAGCCGCCGTCCCGGTTGCCGAAGCGGGCTGAGATGGTATCGAACAGCTTCTTGACCGCCGCGGGGCCCTTCAAGAACGCGGCTGCCTGGCGGCGGTAATGAAGGACATCCTTGGGTTCGCCCGCGCGCTTGCCGAGGGTGATCATGCGTTCGGCGAACGGACGCATGAACTTGGCCTTCTCGACGGTAGTCGTGATGCGTTCCTCGAGGAGCAGGGAAGTGACCAGGTTGCGGAGCAGTGCCTGGCGGTGCGCGGTGTCCCTGCCCAGTTTCCAATCGGCTCGTCGGTGTCTCATGAGGATCAGCTTTCCGGCATTTGCGGCCCCGGGACCGCCTGCCCCCGCTCGTTGATGCGCATGCCCAGGCCCAGCCCCATGGTGGACAGGATGGCCTTGATTTCGTTCAGCGACTTGCGACCGAAATTCTTGGTCTTCAGCATCTCCTGCTCGGTCTTCTGCACCAGCTCGCCAATGGTCTGGATCTGGGCGTTCTTCAGGCAGTTGTAGGAACGCACCGACAGTTCCAGTTCCTCGACCGAGCGGTTCAGGTTCTCGTTCAGGCGCTCGACGCCGCGGTCCACCTCGATTTCGGCCGTCTCGGGCAGTTCCTCGAAGTTGATGAAAATGGCCATGTGGTCCTTGAGGAGCTTGGCCGCCAGCCCCACCGCGTCCTGCGGAAGAATGGCCCCGTTGGTCCACACTTCCAGCGTCAGCTTGTCGTAGTCGGTCATCTGGCCCAGCCGGGCGGCATCGACGGTGTAGTTCACCTTGCGGACGGGCGAGTGCACGGAATCGACCGGAATGTAGCCGATGCCGAGGTCTTCGTCGAAGTTCTTGTCGGCGGAGACATAGCCGCGGCCCTGCTTGAGCCGCATCTCGATGTTCAGCCTGCCCCCCTCGCTCACGGTGGCGACGTAAATGTCCTTGTCGAGCACCTCGCACTCCGGACCGGTCTGGATCATGGCCGAAGTGACCACGCCGGGGGCCGTGGCGCCGAGCGAAATCGTGCGCGGCCCCTCCCCGCTCATCCGGAACGGAATCTGCTTCAAGTTCAGGATGATGTCGGTGGCATCTTCCACCACTCCCGGGATGGAGCTGAACTCGTGCAGCACCCCCTCGATCTTCACCGCCGTGACTGCCACGCCTTCAATCGAACTCAGCAGCACCCGGCGCAACGCATTTCCGATGGTGGTGCCGAATCCACGCTCGAAGGGCTGCGCGGTGAACATCCCGTACTTGTCGGTCAATGTCTCCAGGTTGCACGCCAGGCGCTTCGGCTTTTGAAAACCTTTCCACAGCATTTCTTCTTCAACCTCCCGCGGCGGCAGAGTTCCCCGCCGCGTCGAATTCCCTGTCATTTCGAATACAGCTCGACAATCAACTGCTCCTGGATCGGCAGGTTGGTGTCTTCGCGCCGGGGCAAAGACACCACCTTGGCCCGAGAACTCTCCCGCTCAACTTCGAGCCAGGAGGGCGTCTGCTGAGCCGTGGCGGCCCCCCGGGCCTCCACGATGTTCTTGGCATCCCGGCGCCCCTCGCGCACTTCGATCACCTCGCCGACTTTCACCAGGTAGGAGGGGATGTTCACCTTGCGGCCGCTCACCTGCATGTGGCCGTGTAACACCACCTGTCGGGCTTGCGCGCGCGATCCCCCCAGACCCATGCGGTAGACGACGTTGTCGAGACGGCGCTCCAGCAACTGCAGCAGGTTCTCGCCGGTGACGCCCTTCATCAGGACGGCCTTGTCGAAGTAGTTGCGGAATTGTCGCTCCAGGATACCGTAAATACGGCGGACCTTCTGTTTCTCGCGCAACTGCAACCCGTAGCCCTGCACCTTCTTCGGGCGGCGATCCTTGCCGTGCTGGCCGGGAGCGTAGTTGCGGCGCTCAATCGCGCATTTGTCGGTATAGCACTTGGTGGCCTTCAGGAACAGCTTCATGCCTTCCCGGCGGCACAACCGGCAAACGGCTCCTCGTTGTCTTGCCAAAGTAATTCTCCTTCAACCTCAGTGACGAGTGGCCGGCTCCTTCTTGTCACTCGTCACTTGTCACTTCGCACTGCTTCTTCACACGCGACGCTTTTTCGGAGGCCGACAGCCATTGTGCGGAATTGGCGTCACGTCCTTGATATTGGTGACCTGCAATCCCACGGTGGAGAACGCCCGGATCGCCGATTCCCGGCCCGATCCCGGCCCCTTCACCCGGACCTCGACGGTGCGCAGGCCGTGGTCCTTGGCGATGGAAGCCGCCTTGATGGCCGCCTGCTGCGCCGCAAACGGCGTCCCTTTGCGCGAACCCCGGAAGCCCAGCGACCCCGCGCTGGACCACGCGATCACGTTCCCCGCAGCATCCGCGATGGTGACGTGGGTGTTATTGAAGGTAGCCTGAATGTGCGCCACGCCGCTGTGGACCACCTTCTTTTCCTTTTTCTTGAATTGCTTCTTCTTACCGGTTTTCGCCGGCGCCTTGGCCATGCTGTTCTCCTGTGTCAGAGCGGCCGCTGTGGCCGCCCGCGGGCTGGGGACTAGGTCTTGGACGCCGATTTCTTCTTGTTGGCGATCGTGCCCCGGCGCGGTCCCTTGCGCGTCCTGGCGTTGGTGTGGGTGCGCTGCCCCCGGACCGGCAGGTTGCGGCGATGCCGCACACCGCGGTAGGAACCGATCTCGATGAGACGCTTGACGTTCATCGAGACTTCTTTGCGCAGATCGCCTTCCACGCCGCCTTCTTCCTCGATCACCTGGCGGAGGCGGTTCACCTCTTCCTCGGTCAGGTCGCGTACCTTCTTGGCGGGATCGACGCCGGCGCGGTGCGCAATTGAAGCGGCCCGCGATACGCCGATTCCGTATATGTACGTCAGTCCGTACTGCACCCGCTTTTCACGGGGCAGGTCTACTCCAGCGATTCGTGCCATATTCCCTCTGGTGCCAGGTGTCAGGTTTCAGGTGTCAGGCACCAGGACCAGCCTGACACCTGACACCCGGTATGTGACACCTAGCCTTGCCGCTGCTTGTGTTTCGGGTTCTCGCAGATCACGCGCACCACGCCGTGCCGGTGGATGATCTTGCATTTATCGCACAGCTTCCGTACCGAAGCTCGAACTTTCATAATCTGATATCCGCCCCCGGCAGCGTCGCCGTCCTGCCGCCAGGACCTAGCCGTTTAGCTTGCCTTGCACACGATCCGCCCGCGGGTCGCGTCGCGGGGCGAGAGTTCGACGACCATCCGGTCGCCCGCCAAGATGCGCACGAAATTGCGGCGCATCCTGCCACCCAGGTGGCACAACACCTGTGTGCGATCGTCCAACTCCACGCGAAACAGCAGGCGCGGCAACTCCTCGAGCACCGTGGCCGCCACCTCCCGTTTGGGATCGTCCCTCATGTTTCGTTCAACGTTCAACGTTCAACGAGGAACGTCGAGCGATGTCTAGGGGCGCGTCAGCACCCAGGGCCCGTTGCGTGTGATCGCCACCGTATGTTCGAAGTGGGCCGAATAGCCACCGTCGGCGGTCACCGCCGTCCACTTGTCTTCCAGCACCTTGGCATCGGCGCTGCCGGCATTCACCATCGGCTCGATGGCCAGCACCATGCCCTCGCGCAGCCGCGGCCCCTGGCCGGGGGTGCCGTAATTGGGCACCTGCGGGTCCTCGTGCATCTTCTGTCCGATGCCATGCCCGACGAATTCGCGCACCACAGAGTATCCGTGCGCCTCGACGTGTCTCTGGATAGCCGAGCAGACATCGCCGAGGCGGTTGCCGAGCCGCGCCTGTTCAATCGCCAGCGCCAGCGATTCCTGGGTGACCCGCAGCAGCCGCTCCAGCGGCGGCGTGATGCCCCCGGCCGCCACGGTCGTGGCCGCGTCACCGTAATAGCCCTCCAGTTCCACGCCGACATCGATCTTCACGATGTCGCCTTGCCGGAGCAGCCGCTCCGACGAGGGTATGCCGTGCACAATCTCGTCATTGATCGAGGTGCAAAGCACACAAGGATACCCGTAGTACCCCTTAAACGCGGCCCGGGCGCCGGCCTCGCGAATTCTCTTCTCCGCCAGCCGCTCGAGTTCCGCGGTCGAAATTCCGGGCCGGATCATGTGCTTCAACTCCTCGAGTATCCCGTAAACCAGCAGCCCGCTGCGCCGCATTTTTTGCAGTTCCGCGGGCGACTTGCAAATGATCATGATTCAGCCCGGCCCTCCGCTCTCACCAGCAGGCGGCACAGCGTGTTCGTGATCTGTTCGGGCGGCCGGTCGCCGTCCACCTCAAAAAACAATGGGCGCCCGCCGTAAAACTCCAGCAGCGGGCGGGTCTGCGCGTCATAGGCCACCATCCGCTCGCGAACCACGGTTTCCTCATCATCTTTGCGCTGAATCAGCGTGGCGGCATCAATGTCGCAGACACCTTCCCGCGCGGGAGGTTTGAGCAGCACGTTATAGATCGCGCCGCACTGAGGACACGAACGACGGCCGGTAAGACGTTGAATCAATTTATTATACTCGACGGCCAGGTCGATTACAACCGGGCCCTCCCATCGGCCGCCGATCAGATCGTCCAGCGCCTTGGCCTGGGCCACCGTGCGCGGAAAGCCGTCGAGGATGTAGCCCGCCCGGCAATCGTCGGCCTGGATCCGCGAGGCCACCATGGCCGTCACCAGTTCGTCGGGGACCAGGCCGCCCTTCTCCATGATGGCGCGGGCCTGGCGCCCCAGTTCGGTCCCGCGGGCCACGTGGTCGCGGAACATGTCCCCGGTGGACAGGTGCGGCACGCCCAGACGCTCCGCGATCACCTTGGCCTGGGTGCCCTTGCCCGCCCCAGGCGGCCCGAGAAACACAATCGCGCGCCCCTTTGTCGTCCCGCTGTCGTCAGACATCTTTTTGCTCTCTCTTTTCCGTGCCCAGCGCAAAGCAAACAGGCCGATATTACTCAGCGCTCAGCACTGTTATCCGCGGCGCCCGCGGATGCGCCCGCTCTTCGGGGCGAACCCCTCATAGTGGCGCATGATCAATTGCGCCTCGATCTGGTTCACCGTGTCCATGGCCACGCCGACCACGATCAGCAGCGATGTCCCGCCAAAGTAAAAGTTCACGTTGAGCCCGTGCAGTATCCACTGCGGGAAATGCTCGTCCACCCAGCTTCCGACCAGCGGCAGGTGATGCAGGTGAATGCCGGAAATCATCCACTCCGGAATCACCGAAATCACGGCCAGGTACAGGCCGCCGACGAAGGTGATGTGGGTCAGGATCCGGTTGATGTACTCGGCCGTGTTCTTGCCCGGCCGGATCCCTGGGACGAAGCCGCCGTACTTCCGCATGTTGTCGGCCACCTCGGAGGGATTGAAGATGATCGACACGTAGAAGTAGGCAAAGAAAACGATGCCGACGATGTAAAGCAGGGTGTACAGCGGTTCGCCCCAGCGCAAGGCCTCAAACAGCTTCTGGAAGCTCGTCTGAAGCGCGCCCAGGAACGAGTGCTGGTCGGGGGTCTTCGAGCCAAACGCCAAACCCAGCGTCTGCGGGAAAGTCAGGATCGAGCTGGCGAAGATGACCGGGATGACACCGCCGGTGTTCACGCGCAAAGGCAAGTGCGTGGATTGCCCGCCCATGATCCGCCGCCCGATGACCCGCTTGGCATATTGCACCGGGATGCGCCGCTCGGCGCGCTCGACCAGCACGATAAACGCCACCACCGCCGCCATCACCACCAGCAAGGCCAGGACCTGGAGCACGCTCCAGTCCTTGGTGACCGTCAGTTTCTGGTAAATCTCGACGCAGGCGTTGGGCAGGCCCACCACGATGCCGGCGAAAATGATCAGCGACATGCCGTTGCCGATGCCCCGCTCGGAGATCTGTTCGCCCAGCCACATGATGAACGCCGTGCCGGTGGTCAACGTGAGCATGGTCATCAGGACAAAGCCGAAGCCCGGGTTGACCACGAAGCTCTGCCCGGTGGCCGTGGAGGGCCGCTGCAGCGTCATGGCAATTCCGATCGACTGAATCGCCGAGAGCGCAACCGTCAGGTAGCGGGTATACTGCGTGATCTTGCGCCGCCCGAGTTCGCCTTCCTTCTGCAATCTCTCCAGGTACGGCCAGACGACCGTCAGCAACTGCAGAATGATCGAGGCCGTGATGTAGGGCATGATGCCCAGCGCGAAGATCGTCAAGCGGCGGAAATTGCCGCCCGTAAAAATATCCAGGAAGCCGAAGATGGTGCCCCGGTTGCTCTCAAAGAACTGTTCGAGAAGAGCGGTATTGACGCCCGGCGTCGGGATGTGCGCGCCGATGCGATACACGGCCAGCAGCGCCAGCGTGAACAGCACACGCCTGCGCAAATCCGGAATGCTGAAGATATTTCGAATCGACTGAATCATACGCAAAACTGACTCATTGAATCACTGCTCCATCGGCGATGGACCCGCGTTTTCACCATCCCTCCAATCGTCAATGACTCAACCGTCAATGAATCAATCTCCGATAAGTTCCGCGCGCCCGCCGGCCGCTTCAATCTTCTTGCGGGCGCTTTCGCTGAAATGGTGCGCCTGTACGACCAGCGCCTGGGTGACCTCTCCCTGGCCCAGCACACGCAGGCCGTGGTGCAGGCTGGAAATCACGCCGCGCTCCAGCAGCAACTGCGGGGTGATGGCGCCGGCGTCTGCCACGCGCGCCAGCGTCTGCACGTTGACGACGGCAAATCTCTTCTTGAACGGATTGGTGAACCCGCGCTTGGGCAGGCGCCGGTGCAGCGGCATCTGACCGCCCTCGAAACCCCGCTTCTGGCTGAAGCCGGTGCGCGAGCGCTGGCCTTTCTCGCCGCGTCCGGCCGTCTTCCCCAGTCCCGAACCCATGCCGCGTCCCACGCGTTTCGGCTTGTGCACCTGCCCCTTGGGCGGACGCAATTCACTCAGATTCATCGCCTACTCCAGCACCTCGACCAGATGCCTGACCTTGAAAACCATGCCGCGGGTGGCCGGCGTGTCGGGCCGCTCCACTACCTGGTTGAGCCGCCGGAAACCCAGGCCCCGCAACACCCGCTTGTGCTTTTCCGGACAGCAAATGCCGCTCTTGATCTGCCGGATTCGAATTGCCTTCTCTTGAGCCATATTACTTTGCTCGATGCGAGTTAAGAGTGAAGAGTTGAACCGCTGCCGATCAACTCTTAACTCTTCACTCTTAATTCATAACTCCTCGACAGTCTTGCCGCGCGCCTTGGCCACTTCCTCTCGATCGCGCAATTGCATCAGCGCATCCATGGTGGCCTTCACCACGTTGTGGGGGTTGGCCGAGCCAAGGGACTTGGTGAGCACGTTAGGGATGCCGGCAGCCTGGATGACCGCCCGCACCGGCCCCCCGGCGATCACCCCCGTGCCTTCCGGAGCCGGTTTGAGAAGCACCTGGCCGGCGCCGAACCGGCCGAGCACCGTGTGCGGGATCGTCATCTTCTTGGTGTTCACTTTCACCAGGTTCTTCTTGGCCGCTTCGATGCCCTTCCGGATGGCCGCGGGCACTTCCCGCGCCTTGCCGGTACCGTACCCGACGATGTTCTGCTCGGGATCACCCACCACGACGAGGGCGCTGAAACTCAGGTTCTTCCCGCCCTTGACCACCTTGGTGACACGGTTGATGGCCACCACCTGGTCCTTGAGCGTCAGCGCCGCCGGATCGATTCGCTTTACCACCGTAACCAAACGATTACCTCCCTCAATTGCGGAATGCCGAGTGCGGAGTGCGGAGCGGAAACGTCAGGCCCTTGAACTTCCCATTCCGCAATCCGCACTCAAAACTTCAAGCCTCTCTCACGGGCCGCGTCGGCCAGCGCCTTCACCCGCCCGTGATACTTGTACCCACCGCGGTCGAACACCACCTGGGTGACGCCCTTGGCCAGCGCCCGCTCCGCCACCAGCTTTCCGACTTCCCTGGCGCCGGCGATGTTGCCGCCGCCCAACCGGCCTTTTTCGGCGGAGCTGGCGGCCACCAGGGTGCGCCCCTGGCCGTCGTCAACCACCTGCGCGTAAATGTGCTTGAGGGAACGAAACACATTCAGCCGCGGCCGCTGGCTGCTGCCGCGCAACGTCTTGCGGATCCGTTCATGCACCCGCAGCCGCGCCTGGTTCTTCGAGTTGCGTCCAATCATGCTTTCGCTCCCCCGGCGCCGGTCTTGCCGACCTTCTTCTTCAACCGCTCGCCCACGTAGCGCACACCCTTCTGCTTGTACGGGTCGGGTGGGCGCAGCCGGCGCATGTTGGCGGCCACCTGGCCCACCTTCTGCCTGTCGATCCCGCTCACCACCAGCCGCGTCTGCTTGGTGACGGTGACGTTGATGCCTTCGGGCAGCGGGAATTCGATGGGATGTGAATAGCCGAGGTTGAAAACCACCATGCGGCCCCTGCTCTCGGCGCGATACCCGATGCCCACGATGTCGAGCTCTTTTTCAAAACCGCTGGTGACGCCGGTCACCGCGTTGGCCAGCAGGCTGCGGGCCAGCCCGTGCAGCGCGGCCTGTGAATCGCTCTGCCGCTGCAGCGCCACCGTCGAGTCTTTCAGTTCACAGACGATTCCTTCCGGAAGCAGGGTCGTCAGTTTGCCCTTCGGCCCTTCCACCAGGACGGCCCGGTCCTGGATGTTCACCTTGACCCCTTCCGGAATCGGAATCGGCTTCCTACCAATACGTGACATAGCACCGTCCCTGGAGCCGCCGGCCTACCCCGGCGGCCCGGTTACCAGATCTCGCAAAGGACTTCCCCGCCGACCTTTTGCTGGCGGGCCTGGCGGCCCGTCATCACGCCCTGCGGCGTAGTCAGGATGTTGATCCCCAGCCCGCCCATGACCCGCGGCACGTCCTGGTGGCCGACATACACGCGGCGTCCCGGCCGCGAAACCCTTTGAATCGTGGAAATGATCGGCTCGTTGTTGTTGCCGTACCTCAGGCGGACTTCCAGTTTCCTGTGGGCGCCTTCCTCGGCCAGTTTGTAGGAGGCGACATAGCCTTCCTCCTTCAGAATCCGGGCAATTTCCAGCTTCAACCGTGAGGCCGGCACCTCAATGGACTTGTGCCGCGCCCCCAAGCCGTTGCGGATCTGCGTCAGGAAATCGGAGATGGGATCAATTGCGCTCATATTCCTTTTCCAGCGCTGAGCGCCGGGCGCTGAGAATGAAACAACCTCAGCATTCCGCACTCAGTACTCAACACTCCAGGTCTGCTACCAGCTCGACTTTGCCACTCCGGGGATCTCGCCCCGCAACGCCAGGCTGCGGAAACACAGCCGGCACATTTGAAACTTGCGCAGGTACCCGCGCGGCCGGCCGCATAGCCGGCAGCGGTTCCGGTGACGGGCAGCGAATTTCGGCTTCTTCTCGTCTTTTGCGATCTTGGCGGTGGTTGCCATTCTCCAGTCCTCTGTCCTGGGTCTTGAGTCCTGAGGAACCGGACATCAACAGGAGTCCGGGGACCCCGGTCTCAGGACTCCGGTCTCAGGTCTACCCCCGGAAGGGCATGCCCAGTCGCGTCAGCAGCGCCCGGGCTTCAGCATCGGTTTTCGCCGTGGTGACGACCGTGACGTTCATCCCCTTGACCTTCTCGACTTTCTCGTAGGAGATCTCGGGGAAAATCAACTGGTCGCGCAACCCCAGCGTGTAACCGCCGCGCCCGTCAAACGAGCGGGTCGAGACACCGCGGAAGTCGCGAACGCGGGCCAGCGCGATGTTCACCAGCCGGTCGAAAAACTCGTACATGCGGTCGCCGCGCATGGTCACGCAGGCGCCGATGGGCATGCCGGCGCGAAGCCGGAAGGCCGCGATTGACTTCTTGGCGCGGGTGATGATCGGCTTCTGTCCCGTGATCTGGGTCAGTTCGGCGACCGCGCTGTCCATCAGCTTGGCATTCTGGGTGGCCTCGCCGACGCCCATGTTGACCACGATTTTCTCCAGCCGCGGCACCGCCATCCTGTTCTTGTAGCTGAACTCCTTCTGCAGCGCCGGCAGGATCTGCTTCTGGTAACGTTCTCTCAGTCTGCTGGGCATCGGAACCCTCGTCCACGGCCCGGCTCAGGCCGGACCCTACTTCTCCAACACGTTGTGGCACTTCCGGCACACGCGCGCCGAGCGGAGGCGGCGCCCCTGCGGGTCGCGCTCCTCGCGGAAGCCCATGCGGCGCGGGGCGTTGCAGGTCGGGCAGACCAGCATCACGTTGGACATGTCGACCGGCGTCTCGCGCTCGGCGATGCCCCCCTTGATCTGCTTGGCCGGGTTGGGCCGCGTGTGCTTCTTTGACATCATCACGTGCTCAACCAGCACGCGGTGCTTGTCGGGGAACACCTCCAGCACCCGGCCGGTCTTACCCTTGTCGCGCCCGCTGATCACCCTGACCGTGTCTTCCTTCTTGATAAGGGCAGGCATCAGAGCACCTCCGGCGCGAGTGAAACGATCTTGGCGAACTTCCTTTCGCGCAACTCCCTGGCCACCGGACCGAACACGCGGGTGCCGATGGGCTCGTGGGCGTCGCTGATCAGGACGGCGGCGTTCTCATCAAAGCGGATATAGGTGCCGTCGCGGCGGCGTTGCTCCTTGCGCATGCGCACCACGACCGCTTTCACCACCTTCCCCTTCTTGATCTGGCTGTCCGGGGCCGCTTCTTTCACCGAGGCGGTGATAATGTCGCCCAGTCCCGCCCGCGCGCCCACGGAACCGCCCAGCGGCAGGATGCAGGCGATCTTCCGCGCCCCGGAATTGTCGGCCACCTGCAGAATCGTTCTCATCCCGATCATGACTGTGCTCCCGTATCCGGTTGTGGGGCCTCGGGAATGCCGAGGGGAACGTCGGCCGGCTGCACCAGGCCGGCGTCCACCGATTGGCGGACGACCTCGGCCAGCCGCCAGCGCTTCAGCCGGCTGCGCGGCCGCGTCTCGACGATGCGGACCATGTCGCCCACCTTGCACTGCCCCTTCTCGTCGTGGGCGTAAAACTTCTTGCGGCGTTGGACGACCCGCCGGTACAGGCGATGGCGCACACGCCGGGTCACCTCCACCACGATCGTCTTCTGCATTCCGGTGCTGACCACGCGGCCTACTTTCTCCGAACGCCGCACATTCGCGGCTTTGGCCGCCTGCCCCGCAGCCCCGGCTCTCGCCTGTTGCTCAGTTTCTTCTGCCATGTTCAAACTCGATACCCCAGCGGCCTCCGGCCGCCGCCGATGGTCCTCCAACTTTCGCGCGCAGCGGCCGCTAGGTGCGTTGCGCCGCCAATTCCCGCTGGCGAAGCAGTGTCTTGATGCGCGCCACGTCTTTCTTCAGCACGCGAAGCTTGCGGAGTCCCTCACCCTGGCCGGTGGCCGCCTGAAAGCGCAGGCGCCACAACTGCTCCGCCATCTCACGCTCCTGCGCGCGTAACTCGTCCTGCGACAATTCGTGAAATTTCCGCGCCCTCATCGAGTGGCCTCCGCCAGCACCTGGGCGACCACGCCGGGCCGCACCACGAATTTGGTCTGGATGGGCAGCTTGTGCGCGGCCAACAACATCGCCTCGCGCGCCACTTGCTCCGGCACTCCTTCCATCTCGAACAGGATCTTGCCGGGCCGGACCACGGCCACCCAGTGGTCCGGCGCGCCCTTGCCCTTGCCCATGCGGGTCTCCGCCGGCTTCTTGGTGGTCGGCTTATCGGGGAATACGCGGACCCAGATCTTACCGCCGCGCTTGATGAACCGCGTCATGGCCACGCGGGAGGCCTCGATCTGGCGGTCGGTGATCCAGGCCGGCTCCATCGCTTTCAGCCCGAAATCACCGAATGACAGGTCGCCGCCGCGCCACGCCTTGCCGCGCATCCGGCCGCGCTGCTGCTTGCGGTACTTCACCTTCTTGGGCATTAACATGATCGAACCCTCGGTCTTCGTCTCCCGCGCCGGCGGCGCGTATCAGCCGGCGGACCTGGCTTCGCGCGGCCCGCGCGGCGGGCGTGGCGGGCGCTCGGCCCGCTCACCCGGTCCACCCTCGGGCCGTGCTCCAAGCATCGGCTTCCGCCCTTTGGCTTCCAGGATTTCGCCCTTGTAGATCCAGGTCTTGACGCCGATCATACCGTAAGTGGTGCGCGCCTCGGAAAAGCCGTAATCAATGTCGGCCCGTAGCGTGTGCAGCGGCAACTGCCCCTGCAGGTACCACTCGCTTCGCGCGATATCGGCGCCGTTCAACCGCCCCGACACCCGCACCTTGATTCCCTTGCAGCCGAAGCGCAGCGCCGAGTCCACGGCCTTGCGCATCGCCCGGCGGAAGGCCACGCGCTTCTCCAGTTGCAGCGCGATCGACTCGGTCACCAGTTGCGCGTCGAGTTCCGGCTTGTAGACCTCCTGGATGTCGATGTACACGTCCCGCTGGGTGCGCTTCTGCACTTCCTGCTTCAGTTTTTCGATCTCCGCGCCCTTGCGGCCGATGATGATGCCCGGCCGCGCCGTGCGGATGGTGATGCGCAGCTTGTTTCCGGGCCGGTCCACTTCGATGGAACTGACGCCGGCGGCCTTCAGCCGGTCCTTCAGCATGTCCCTGAGCTGCAGATCCTCGTGCAGCAGCCGCGCGTAGTCATGCTTGGCGAACCAGCGCGACCGCCAGCTCTTGTTGAACCGCAGCCGGAATCCGTACGGGTGAACTTTCTGCCCCATGCTATTGCTCCTCTTCCTTCCCCGCGACGTGAATCACCACGTGCGCCATGCGGCGCTGGTAGCGGTGCGCCCGCCCCATCGGCGCCGGGCGGATCCTCTTGGTCCGCGGGCCCTCGTTCACAAAGGCGCGCGAAACGTAGAGCGTGTCCACGTCCAGGTCCTCCTGGCGGTCTTCGGCGTTGGCGATCGCCGAGCGCAGTACTTTCTCGATCTGCTGCGCCACCCGCTTGTTGGTTAGCTGCAGGATGCTGATCGCTTCGCCCGCCCGCCTGCCACGGATCATGTCCACCACCAAGCGCGCTTTCTGCGGCGAGCACCGTACGTATTTCGCTTCAGCCTTGACTTCCATCGTTTCCCTCTGCCGGGCCTGGTTGCAGTCCCTCCGTCCGGCGCCCACCCCCTGTCCGAGGGGCGGCTGGAAGGACGCCCCTACGCTCTTGCCGGCGCCGACGATTTCTCCGCCACCTTGACCGAGTGGCCGCGGAAAGCGCGGGTCGGCGAGAACTCGCCCAGCTTGTGTCCCACCATGTTCTCGGTCACGTAGACGGGGATGAACTTCTTGCCCTGGTGCACGGCGATGGTGTGCCCGACGAACTCGGGCAGGACCGTCGAGCGGCGCGACCAGGTGCGCACCACTTTCTTCTCGTTGCGCCGGTTCATCTCCTCGATCTTCTTCAACAGGTGGCCATCCACAAATGGCCCTTTCTTCAGTGAACGCGACATATCCTGTTACTTCCTCCGCTGGACGATGAAGCGATCGGTCGCCCGGTTGTTGCGCGTCTTGTAGCCGCGGGTCGGCTGGCCCCAGGGGGTGACCGGGTGGCGGCCGCCGCTGGTCTTGCCTTCGCCGCCGCCGTGCGGGTGGTCCACGGGGTTCATCGACACGCCGCGGTTGTGCGGACGCCTGCCCACCCAGCGGGAACGCCCCGCTTTGCCGACCGAAACGTTCTCGTGATCCAGGTTGCCCACCTGGCCGATGGTGGCCATGCAATCGACCGGAACCCGGCGCGTCTCGCCGGAGGGCAGCTTCAGCAGCGCCCACTCGCCCTCTCTGGAAACCAGATGGGCAGCCGTCCCAGCGCTGCGCGCGAGCTGCGCTCCCTTGCCCGGGCGCAACTCGACATTGTGCACGGTGGTGCCGGGCGGGATGTTGCGCAGTGGCAGCGCGTTGCCCACCAGGATGTCGGCCGATGGCCCGCTCATCACCGTCTGGCCCACAGTCAGCCCCACCGGCTGCAGGATGTAGCGCTTCTCCCCGTCGCGATAGTGGAGCAGGGCGATGCGGGCCGAGCGGTTGGGGTCGTACTCGATCGAGGCTACCGTGGCCGGCACGCCGAGCTTGTCTCTCCGGAAATCGACTTCCCGAAGTTTGCGCTTGTGGCCGCCACCCCGGAACCACATCGTGATCTCGCCGCGGTTGTTCCGCCCGCCGGTCTTCTTCAACGGCCGGGTCAGCCGCTTCAGCGGCCGCTCGGCGGTGATCTCATCCCGGGTCAGTACGGTCTGAAACCGCAGCGTCGAGGTCGTCGGTCTGTACTTCTTGATTCCCATCCAGCCTCCTGGGTCGGGGCGCTGCTTGCTGCGCCCCTCCTGGCCCGGCCGACAGGGCGCAGCAAGCAACGCCCCTACATCGGCCCATACCTCTACGCATGCTCGGCGAACTCAATCATCTTTTCGCCCGCCTTCAGCCTGACGTACGCCTTCTTCCAATCCGGGCGGTAGCCGGTAAACCGGCCGCGGCGTCGCTCCTTGCCCGCGAAATTGGCCGTCTGTACCGAGTCCACTTTCACCTTGAAGATCTTCTGCACGGCTTGCTTGATCTCGGTCTTGGTGGCGTGGGGATGAACCTGGAAGCAGACGGTGCGGCGCTTGTCCTTCTGGTCCAGGCCCTTCTCGGTGATGATCGGCCGCCTCAAAATCTCCCAGACATCCTTCACGGTCTCAACGCCTCCTGTAACCGCTGCGCGGCCGGCTGCGAAAGCCAGACCCGGTCGTACTGCAGCAGGTCGTATGGATGTACCTCGCGAGCCAGGCGGAAGCCGACGTTCTGCAAGTTCCGCCGCGACAGCAGCAGGTTGCGGTCTTCGGCCGTGTCCACCAACAGGACGGAGCGATCGATCTCAAAGCGCTCCAGCACGCGGCGGAAATCGCGGGTCTTGTGCGAATCCATCCGGAGCGCGTCCACCACGGTCAGCTTCTGCTCCGCCACCTTGGCCGTCAGCGCGGAACGCAGCGCGCCGAGCAGCATCTTCTTCGGCAAATGGTAGGAATAGTCGCGCGGCTGAGGGCCGTGGACGGTGCCGCCGTGCCGCCACAGCGGCGAGCGAATGCTGCCCACGCGCGCGCGGCCGGTCCCTTTCTGCCGCCACGGCTTCTTGCCGCTGCCGGAGACCTCGGACCGGACCTTCGTCTTATGAGTGCCGGCGCGCCGCCCTGCCAGGTAGTGCCGGACGGCCTCGTACAACAGCGCCCGGTTCACACGCGCGGCGAACACCTCGTCGGCCAGTTCCAGCTCGCCGACCTTTTCCCGGTTCAGATTTACAACTTCCACTTTCGGCATGGAAACCTCGTCAGCAACCCGATCGGGCTACCGGCCCTTCGAAACCTTGCGGGCGTGCCGGATCATGACCAGGCCGCCGTCGGGCCCCGGTACCGCGCCCTCTACAAGCAGCAGGTTGTCGTCCGGATCGACCTGCACCACTTCCAGGTTCCGGACGGTGCAGCGGGCGTTGCCCAGGTGGCCGGCCATCCGCGTCCCTTTCCACACGCGGGACGGGTACGAAGAAGCGCCGATCGAGCCGGGCGCGCGGTGGAACATGGAGCCGTGGCTGGCGTCTCCGCCGCGGAAATGATGGCGCCGCACGGAACCGGCGAACCCGCGGCCCTTGCTGATCCCCGTCACGTCCACCTTCTGTTTCACCTTGAACAACTCCACCGTAATTCGGTCGCCGGTCTTGGTCTCGCCGCCTTCCGCCAGCCGCACCTCGCGCAGCACCCGCGTCGGCTCAATGCCCGTCTTTTGGAACCGGCCCGATTCCGGCTTGTTAATACGCCGCGGCTTGACGAATTCGACCAGGCCCAGTTGCGCCGCCTCGTACCCATCCTTCGCGGCGGTCTTCCGCTGCACAACCACGCATGGCCCGGCCTTCAGGACCGTGACCGGCACCACCTGGCCGTCGGCCGAGAAGAGCTGGGTCATGCCCAGCTTTCTTCCTAGGATTCCTGTCACCATCTCTCGCTCCACAACAGGTAAGAGTTATGAGTTAAGAGTTCAGAGCTGGAGCGATCCGGTGCGATGAGCAACTCTCAACTCATAGCTCTTCACTCTTAACTCCCTACTTGTGCTCCCTGCCGAACGTCCTGATCTCGACATCGACGCCGGCCGGCAGGTCCAGCTTCATCAGTGCCTCGACGGTCTGCGGGGTCGGATCGAGAATGTCGAGCAAGCGCTTGTGCGTGCGGACCTCGAACTGCTCGCGCGACTTCTTATCGACGTGCGGCGAGCGAAGCACAGTGTACTTGTTGATCAGCGTGGGCAGCGGAATCGGGCCCGCCACCTGGGCGCCGGTGCGCTTGGCCGTGTCCACAATTTCGCTGGTGGAGTGGTCCAGCACCCGGTAGTCGTACGCTTTCAGACGAATACGAATTCGTTCCTGCATGGTTTACTCGATGATCTCGGTGACGGTGCCGGCGCCTACGGTGCGCCCGCCCTCGCGGATGGCGAAGCGCATCTCCTTCTCGATGGCCACCGGCGTGATCAGGTCTACGGTCAGCTCCACGTTGTCCCCCGGCATCACCATCTCCGTGCCCTGCGGCAGGGCCACCACCCCGGTCACGTCCGTGGTCCGGATGTAAAACTGCGGCCGGTAGCCGGTGAAGAACGGCGTGTGCCGCCC
>Ga0315291_10001355_pt1 | contig 32751 bp, 30 predicted proteins | sample YL17G12_20_MG_FD_203070 | JGI IMG/M metagenome (GOLD analysis project Ga0315291, IMG submission 203070) | Sediment microbial communities from Yellowstone Lake, YNP, Wyoming, USA - YL17G12_20 | ecosystem: Environmental > Aquatic > Freshwater > Lake > Sediment | place: USA: Wyoming | collected...
CCTGAATCATGTCTATGTGCTCTGTAGGCGGAGGAGATGACTCCTGTCATGCAGATACTTCCGTGTGCGCGGCCGATGACGAACCTCCGTTGATAGCGGCTGCACCCACCACGATTGAGACCATGACCTGCCGGCCCCATGGCTGGGGTGACTGGCACTGGCAAATGGCCAATCGCATTCGAACCCCTCAACAACTGTCCGCGGTCTTCCCTCGCTGGGTCGGACCCGACCTGACCTCCGTGGCGGCCAAGTATCCCATGGCGATTACGCCCTACTACGCCTCACTGATTCGCCGTGCGGATAGTTCCGACCCCATATTCCAGATGTGCGTGCCACGGATCCAGGAACTGACTGACCCGCCGTTTCTGACCCCCGACCCCCTGGAGGAATGCAGAGATATGCCGGTCCCCGGGATGGTCCATCGTTACCCGGACCGCGCGCTGGTCATCGCGACGACCATGTGTTCCACCTACTGCCGTCACTGTACGCGCAAGCGAATCGCCGGAACGCGAGAGACCAGCATCACCAAGCGGCGTCTCGATCAGATCGCCGCCTATCTCATGGAGCACCCGCAGATCAGCGATGTGATCGTCTCGGGTGGGGACCCGCTGACCATGAGCACTGAACACATCGAGATGGTGTTGTCCCGATTGCGTCAGGTCCCTTCCGTTCAGATCATCCGCATTGGCACCCGGGTGCCGGTGGTATTGCCCCAGCGAGTTACCGACGAGCTGTGCCAGATGCTGCGAAAGTACCACCCCCTGTGGATCAACACCCATTTCAACCATCCTCAGGAGCTGACCCCGGAATCCACACAGGCCTGTAATCGGCTTGCCGATGTCGGCATTCCGCTGGGGAACCAGTCCGTACTGCTACGCGGCGTCAACGATCGTCCACAGATCATCGAGCATCTCTGCCGCGGTCTGGTGCGCATGCGGGTCAGACCCTACTACTTGTATCAGTGTGACCTCGTGCGCGGCGTGGAGCACTTCCGTACTCCATTGTCCCGCGGCATGGAAATCATGGAATATCTCCGTGGCCGACTCAGCGGCCTGGCGATTCCCACCTTTGTGGTGGATGCCCCGCACGGCGGCGGTAAGATACCGGTCCTGCCGACGTATGTAGTCACCCAGAGCCCGACGCACACGGTGCTGAGGAACTACGAGGGGATGCTGATCGCCTATCCGGAGCCGTACGAGCGATGTGAAGGTCAGTGCCCGGCCCCGCAGGAGGAATCTGCGCCAGGGGTATGGGAGCTGACGGCAGGACGGTACAGTCGGATCCAGCCCGAGAGGACTCTGCGCCATGCCAGACGCCAGCCGTGCTGCGCATCGGACGAATCAGTTGGGGATTTCTAAGGAAATGAGCAAGACATCACGAGCGGCCACGTCCGACTCGCGCAAGCGAGACGACTCCGTGACGATCGGACTGGTCTATGATCTCAGAGACGACTATCTTGCCGAAGGTTTCAGCGAGGAACAGGTTGCCGAGTTTGACTCGGCAGAGACCATAAGCTTTCTGGAACAGGCCCTGCGGGCCCTCGGACATGCGACCGAACGCATAGGCAATGGTCTGGCCCTTGCCCGGCAGCTCGCCTGCGGCAAACGATGGGACCTCGTTTTCAACATTGCCGAGGGGCTGCACGGACGCAGCCGCGAGGCTCAGGTGCCGGCTCTATTGGAAATGTATGGGATTCCCTATACCTTCTCTGACCCTTTGGCCTGTGCGCTGACTCTGGACAAGGCCATGACCAAGCGAGTGGTCCAGTCGGCAGGTCTGTACACGCCTCGTTTCGCCGTGGTGACGGCGTCGGACGATGTGGAGTCCTTGGAGCTTGAGTTTCCGCTGTTTGCCAAGCCGCTGGCCGAGGGCACGGGCAAGGGAGTCGACGAGCATTCACGCATCGAGTCCACCGAGACCCTGAAAGAGGTTTGCGTTCGTTTGCTGGAGAGATTCTGCCAGCCGGTCCTCATGGAGGAATACCTGCCCGGTCGAGAGTTCACTACGGCCGTCCTGGGGACGGGCCGTGACGCGGCGGTGCTGGGAACCATGGAGATCACCATTCGCGAGAACGCGCCGGCCAGCGACTATTCCTACGAAGTGAAGGAGCTCTGCGAGCAGTGCGTGCACTACTTTCCAATGCCGCATGGGGCCCTGCGCGATCAGGTCGAGGACTTGGCCTTGCGGGCCTATCGGGTGCTCGAGTGTCGTGACACCGGACGTGTGGACATCCGTTTGGACGCCCGGGGCCGACCCGCGTTTATCGAGATGAATCCTCTACCGGGATTGCATCCAACGCATTCGGATCTTCCCATGATCGCCACCCAGGAGGGCATGGCCTACGAAGAGTTGATCAGTCGTATTGTCCAAAGTGCTCTCGCTCATCGGGAGTCGGTAACGTGCCGCATCAGAAAATCAGCGTCCTGATCTTGTACAACAGTCCGCAGCCGTCCGGTCACGGCCAGGTCTTTGTTGAAAGCGAGGCGGGTGTTCTGGCCGAAGCAGAAGCCGTTGGCCGGGCTCTGGACAGGCTTCGGATTCCGCACCGGGCGGTCGGCGTGCGCTGGTTCGAGGAACTGCCCGCAGTCTTGGCCGCAGCGGACGAGCCGGTTGTATTCAATCTTGTCGAAGGCTTCTGGGCGGACACGAGACAGGCAAACCTGGTCCCGACCGTCGTACGCAGCTTCGGCAAAGCCTGCACGGGCAATGATGCGCTGGGCCTGCTCTTGTCGCTCGATAAATGGCAGAGCAAGGCTTTGCTCCAAGCTGCAGGACTTCCCACGCCCCAGGGCCTGATCGTCCATCCGGGTCAGCCCATCCCAGCGAGGGATTTGTTCGGTGGGCCCTATATCATCAAACCTGCGCAAGCCGATGCGAGTGAAGGAATCGACAAGACCAGTATTGTTCATAAACGTGGCAAGGCCCTTCACGACCTCGTTCGGCGCATCCACGACCAATTGGCCCAGCCAGCGTTGATCGAGCAGTACATCGATGGACGGGAGTTGAACGTCTCCGTGGTTTGTCGCGACGGCGAGCTGCAGGTGTTGCCTCTGGCGGAGATTGACTTCAGTGCCTTTGAACCCAGTCGCCCCCGCATCGTGGGATACGAGGCCAAATGGCTTGCGGACACCTTCGAGTACGATCATACCCCCCGCATTATCCCTGCGCCGCTCTCGAGACGGCTGACCCAGCATGTCCGCGAGCTGGCAGCAGCTTCCTGTCGCACACTCTCCTGCTTTGACTATTGCCGCGTGGACTTCCGCCTCGACAAGGCCAACCGGCCCTGCATCCTGGAAGTCAACGCCAATCCGGATATCTCGCCGGATGCTGGTTTTGCCGCAGCGCTGGAGGCCGCCGGGATTTCGTACGAGGCCTTTGTGAGACTGACCATCGACAACGCCATGGCCCGCGTACCCTGCAAAACTCCGCCACACGTTCGTTCGCGGCGGACTCGCCCGGCGAAGGCCCGCGGTGCCCCACCCATTGAGACCCGTTGGTGCCTGCCTCGGGATCGCCAGGTGGTCCTCTCCTTCCTGGCGGACACCGGTTTCTTTCGGCCTGATGAAATAGACATTGCCCGCGAGGTCCTTGACGCGGCGATTGCCGATGGGCCCAAGGGACATTACCAGTCTTTTGTCGCCTGTATAAATCAGGATACGGTTGGCTGGATATGTTACGGTCCGACACCGTGCACACTCGGAACCTTCGACATCTATTGGATTGGCGTGGCCCCTGCCTGGCAGGGGCGCGGCATTGGTCGAGCGCTCACGGTCTTTGCCGAACAAGCGATTTCTCAGCGAGGCGGCCGGTTGCTGGTCATCGAGACCTCGAGCCGTGAAACGTACCGCCCGACGCGTCAATTTTATGAGGCGCTGGGTTATCGTGAGGCAGCACGCATAGCTGAGTTCTACGGACCGGGAGATCACAAAGTTGTTCTCGTCAAGGACGTCGAAGGTGGTATGACACACAAACTGATCACGGCTTAGGACTTTGGATCTCGCAACTTGGTGTTCAAATCCTCATCACGAAAGGAATGGTCTTGTAGGGCATCGGGCGCTGGGTAATCACCTGAAGACGGTCTTCATCGAGAATGGTCTGATGCGGGAGGCGGAGTCCGATCAGGTCGTGAGCTTCTTTCAAAAGCTCGCCGTACCGGTAGAAGTGATCGACGCTCGTGATGAGTTCTTCATAGCGCTCAAGGGAATCACAGACCCGGAAGAAAAGCGTGAAGCCATCACCCAGACTTTTTATCGAAACGTGTTCGGACGTATAGTCAGGAAAAGTGAAGCCAAGTGTCTGCTGCAGGGCACTATCCTGACTGATATTGATGAGACCGTGGCGGGGATCAAGCGGCAGCATAATGTTCTTGAGCAGCTCGGTATCGATCCGCAGGAGGCCTTTGGCTATCGCATCATCGAACCGCTCCTTCAGCTGCGCAAGGACGGTGTCCGGAGGGTAGGCAAGGCGCTGGGGCTTCCAAGTGAGCTATTTGATCGCATCCCATTTCCTGGGCCGGCGCTTTCGGCTCGGGTGATAGGCGAGGTGACACCGGAACGTATTGCGACTGTTCGTAGAGCAACCGCCGTTATTGAAAGGTTGCTGAAAGGTACTGGGGCATTTCAGTACATGGCTATTTTGCACGAGGATCGTGTGACCGGAGTGCATGATGGCAAACGCGATTTTGGTTATCAGATCGAGGTGCGCTGCTGGGACAGCGTTGACGCCCGAACCGCAACACCAACACGACTATCATTCGAAAAGCTCGAGAACCTCGCCCGCGAGATTATCCACGACGTACCTGGCACGGTTAGCGTAACCTACAACATAGCTCCAAAGCCTCCCTCAACGATCGAGGCAATCTAATGTGCTTCATCGAAAGAGTGTGGAGGTCCCTGCGTGGCACAATTCATCCAAGGAGCCGTGGCCGACGCTGGGCATTACTCCTTCGCCCCGTGCTTCCGCAGCAGGCCGGCGATGGAGGTGTGGCGGCCGCTTCTGAATGATGGTGGCCGCCCGGGACGAGCGACGGAGGCATGGCGGAGGGTGGGAGTTCACCATGATAACGGACCGGAGCCGGGGCCGAGGCTGGGGATTCACTTGAGTACTCTTCCAAAGCTATCGATGGGCGCGGCGAGATGCCGCCCACTCGATACCAAGGATGCTGAGTACCCCCATGTTCTTCGGGCAGATGGTATAATGACTCCATAATCGGTGGACATGTGGAAATAGTCTGGAGAAAACGGTCAGAGTCAGTTTTGGGTGTGACCATCGCGGCTTTGCCGCCAAAGAGTTGATCCTCGGCACGCTCAGGCAAATGGGCCACGAGTGTGTCGATTTTGGAACAGACGACCGCAATCCGGTTGACTATCCCGATATAGCCTACATGGCCGCCAGGGCCCTAGTGGAAGCACGGGTCGACAGGGCCATCTTGGTGTGTGGTACGGGCATTGGAATGCCTATGGGCGCTCAGCGCGTGTCTGTGCTTTGGATGGTCCTCCGAGAAACGCTGGTGTTGCTCATCGCCGGGCTGGCTCTCGGAATCCCTGTCCTGCTGGTGGGTGGCCGGCTCGTCACGTCGCTGCTATAGGGTCTGAAACCCGGCGACCCGGCGACTTTGATTCTTGCCGTCCTGGCCCTGAGTGGGGTCGCGCTACTGGCCAGCTACGTGCCGGCCCGCTGGGCCGCGAGGATCGATCCTATGGTAGCGCTGAGATACGAATAGGAGAGGCAAATGGGAACTCTATGGCAGGACCTTCGTTTCGCCGGCCGAATGCTGAGGAAGTCGCCCGGCTTCACGGCGATTGCCTTGGTTACTCTGGCGATCGGCATCGGGGCCAACACGATCATGTTCAGCGTGGTCAACGTGCTGCTCTTGCGCCCGACGCTGGTGAAGGACCCGGATCAATTGGTGCTCTGCAAGGTCCGCAACGCCTACGGGGCCTTTCCCTATTCCGCCTACGTCGATATGCGCGACGACAATCCGGCGTTCAGCGACCTGATGGCTTACGATCCGGGCCTCAATATTCTCACCCTGGTGCGGGGGGACGTCGCCAGACGCGTCTACGCGATGTTCGTTTCCGCCAATTACTTCTCCTTCCTGGGCGTCTCACCCGCCTACGGGTGGACCTTTCTACCCGAGGAGGAACGGTACGGCGCCGAGCCGGTGGTCGTCCTGAGCCACCGCACTTGGCAGCGACAAGGCGCCGATCCCGGCATTGTCGGTTCACAGATAGCCATCAACGACACGTTCTTCAGGGTCGTGGGCGTCGCGCCGAAGCGATTCACAGGCACGACGATCCTCGGACCCGATCTGTGGCTGCCTCTGGGCAGCTACGGTCTTGTGGGGCACTCGGGTTGGGAGAAACCCGAGCGGATGTCGAGCGAGTTCTGGAACTATCCCGATGTTGCGCCGATCGGACGACTCAAGCCCGGCTTGAGCATATCCGCGGCCCAGGCACGGCTGCAGTCTCTGGTCCCTCGCCTTAAGGAAAACAATCCAAGGTGGTGGAAGGTCAATGGCACGCTCAGCCTCGACCGCCCGCCAAGGTTGAGTACGAGTAATGACGGCGATGATACGGCTTTCCTATCGGGTGCAAGCCTGTTTCTGATGGGCGTCTCTGCGGTTGTCCTGCTGATCGCCTGCCTGAACCTGGCGAATATGGCGATCGTTCAAGGGACCGCGAGGCATCGCGAGATCGCCATCCGCATGGCCATCGGCGGAGGCCGCTTGCGGATCATGCGGCAGTTGCTCATCGAATCCCTTCTGTTGGCGGTCCTCGGAGGGGCCTTCGGACTGGTCCTTGCCTTCTGGGGCACCAGGATTCTGAACGCTTGGGTGGTGGCCCCACAATTCCCCTTCGACTTGGCCGGCTCATTACGAACGGGTCTCGACGTTCGTGTCCTGGCCGCCACGCTGGGCTTTTGCCTGATCGCCGGCGTGCTCTCCGGCATGAGGCCGGCCCTGCGGCTTTCGCGGCGAGACACACTCGCCGACTTGAAGCAGTCCGGCACCGAGGTGCTTCGATCCACCGGAAGGGTACGCCGGCCTTGCGGCTTATCCGTGGTTTGCCAGATCGCCCTATCTGTCGTGCTCGTGATGGGCGCAGCGCTGTTCACCCGTAGCGCTCTGCAAACCAGCCCGGCCAGTTCCGGTTTCAGCCTCGATGGCAAACTGCTCATCGAGCTCGATCCACTCGCCGCAGGTTACGACCTCGCTCGCACTCAGCAGGTCTACCAAGACTTGGTCGACCGTTTGAGGTCCATGCCCGGGGTCCAGACGGTTAGCTTGTCCGCCTCATTCCCCTTCGCGGATGGGGGCGGTCACGGCGGTTCAGTCAGCGAATACGAACCGGGAGTCGAAAAGGATCAACGGAATGAAGAACAAGTGCTCCGCGATGCGATTGCCAATCCACCTGCGAGGACGGGCACCGTGTACACCGTTGGAGTGGGTTACTTTGAGGTGATGGGAATGCCCCTCTTGCAGGGTCGGCCTTTGCAACCTCTCGACAGTGTCCCTGACGCAGAGAAGGTGGTGATCCTCGATAAGAGCCTGGCTCGCAAGCTTCGACCGGATGGAAACGCCCTCGGCTGTCTGATCCAGTATGGCTGGCGATCATCATCGTCACCGCCACGCCGGGTGGTCGGGATCGTACCGAACTTGCGGACTGTCTCGGACAACAAGACGAGTTCAGCCCAGATATACGTGCCGATGGGACCTGACAGCCGGCCTGCCTTCATCCATCTTCGTGTCGCGAGCACAGCACGCGGGGCCGAGGCCGCCTTGCTGCAGCGGATTCCCACGGAGATTCGCAAGGTGGACCCGCATCTGCCGATCCTATCAGTGATGACTCTGGCGGACTGTCACCGCAACAATCCCTTCGTGTGGCTTTGGGGAGTGGGCGCGCGGCTTGCGGCGGCCTTCGGAGCCATGGCCCTATTCCTGGCGTCCTTGGGCATCTACGCGGTCAAGGGCTACCTGGTCGCATCCCGGACGCCGGAGATCGGTATCCGCAAGGCCCTTGGAGCGACGCACAGGAACATCATGGGCATGGTCTTCCGCGAGGGAATGGTGTTGACGCTCGCGGGACTGGCCGTTGGATTGTTGCTGGGACTGGCCGTCGCGCGTCTGATTGGCAGCCTCCTCTACGGCGTCAGTCCGGTCGATCCCGTCAGTATTGTCGTGGCCGTGGCCTTGCTCGGTGCCGCTTCGCTTCTGGCCAGCTACATCCCCGCCCGCCGGGCGGCGAAGGTCGATCCGATGGTGGCCCTGAGATACGAGTAGGAGGAACAAGGGGAGCTCTGTGGCAAGACATGCGACATGGCTTGTGGATGATGGCCAAGCACTTGGATCTGTGTCGCTAACGGGCGGGAGGCACGCCCAAGGCCGGGGATTCACGTTACTGCCTCGCTTCTTGCTTCCGTAGCAGGTCGGCGATGGAGTGATGGCCCGGGCTGCGTATTCGCCTATTCGTTCGCCCCATGCTTTCGCAGCAGTTCGGTGATGCAGGGGTGGCAGTTGCTTCTGAATGACGGTGAAAAACCGTCCCCGGCGCTGCCCTGCTCGGTGTGCTCGGTCTGGGTTATGCTGGAATACGACTGAGACGTATGGGGTGAAAGCTGATAGTGTAGTGTAGGATGTTACCCAAAATGCAGACAGATGTCAACGCACTCAATAAGATGACGATCACGGCGGCCCCAGCGACGACGAGTTATGAGCTGCGCTGGAAGCCCACAACGCCGGGTCTTTATCCGGTCTGGCTGACGGGAAGAGACGTGCCACCGACAGGTGTTGATCCCTGTGAGGTCCCGCTCACCATTCTGTGGCAGGTGACCCCCAGGAACACACCACCAAAGTTCCACCCGTGTGGTGGACTGCCGTAGACGATGGCAGAGAGATTGCATAACCCACTTCAGAAGGGAACAAGTCATGACAGAATGGAGACTGTGGACCGCAGCAGAGGTGCGGGTGCTGAAGAAGATGTATCGCGAAGGATACCGGGTGGGAGCCATTGCTCATCACTTCGGTCGGAGCCGGGATGCTGTCAAGAGGAAGCTGTCGTACCTCGGCATCCGCCGACCAAAGAAGTATGATGGAAAGGGAAAACGAGAGGGATAGTTGTCGTTCGTTCCTCACCCCGCCGACTGGATGCCTTGGGACTACCGAGACACACTCCAAGAGCAGGCCGTTCCCCCTCGGAATAGCTGATCCCCGGCCACCTCGATCAACACCAGCCCTCATAAACTCAGATTCTTTTCAGGCCTGCCGGAATGACAGGCGGGTTCAAAACCAGCCACGAACCCAATCCCCGGGTCCGAGGCGGCGCAGACGCCATGCGCGGGGAAGATTCCTACTTCTTCACCGTGCTTCCGCAGCAGGTCGGCAATGGAGGCGTGGCAGCCGCTTCTGAGTGACGGTGGACGCCCGGGACGAGCGAGGATGCGAAGGAGCCATGGTGGAGGCTGGGGGTTCGGCTATTCCTTTGCCTCGTGTTTACGCAGCAGGTCGGCCTTGGAGTGGTGGCCGACGCAATGGAGTCATGGCCGCCCTTGATGAGCGACGGGGAGGGAGCCATGACCAAGCCTGCGGATTTGACTGAAGACCAACTTGACCGGAGCCAGGGCCGTGGCTGGGGATGATTATTCTTGATCCCCGTGCTGACGCAGCACTTCAGCGATGGAGGGGTGGGCGATGGGGTGATGGTCGCCCGGTGACGAACGATGGAGCCATGGCCAGGCTGCAGATTCGCCTATTCCTTCGCGCCGTGCTTCCGCAGCAGGTTGGCGATGGAGATGTGACGGACGAGGTGACTGTGGCTGCCCGGGACGAGCGACGGGACGGCAGGGAGCTGGGACGCAAGGTTTCTGTCGGGCAAAGGGGCTATTCCTCTGCCCCCGTGCTTGCGGGGGGAGTATGTCCAATAAAACAGTCCCAGGTAGGGTTATACCCCATAGAAAACCAAACAAGGAAAGGATAGGGAATGGCTATGCTCTATGCTTTGCACTCTCGCTGCTGTGTTGATTTTGGGCCCAGGGGGGGATGCGGATGGGCTACAAGGTATTGTGGGATCAGGCCGCGAACCACACATTTGGATGATAAGCTAAGAGGCAATTATGGCAACATTAGTCGAGATGCCGGAGCTGCAATCCACAGATCGCTGTGAATCGCAGGACGCAGGAAACAACCAAGGGCGTGATGCTTCGCCAAACGACGATGGATTGATGGAGCAGATCCTTGAGAATATGAGTAGCACGCCTTGGGAGGAGGTGTTGAAGAGGATCGCATGCTCGCCCCACATCCGGCGAGGCAAGGTGCTGAGCATCCGTCGTCAGATTACGGAGGGCACCTACGAGATCGAAGATCGGGTGGACGGAGCGATAGATCGGGTGCTGGAAGCGATCGCATGTCCCTCCGAAAAACCCTGTCTTGACGACGATGTGAGATCAGGACCGGCGAAGTTGGTGGCATGTTGACCCATTCCAATGGCGCCCAGTGAGCCAACAGGGTGCTTTTCGCACAACACGTCGGGGAATCGGGGGGAGCGTCGAGACGAGTACAGACATCTGTTCGACAGTCTATGCAGCTATGCGGACATACCTGTAATGCAAACCTCCAAGTACAGGAATGGAGATGAGTGCCACAGCAATCAGTGCGTGGTTTTCCGGTCGTGTGACGGCCGTTCTCGACGAGCTACCCTTTTACGAGGGATGGGGCGGAGGAGCTTTCACAAAGCCCGCGGGTTCGGGTGGCTGCAGATGCATGGGAGTTATAGCCGCCCGGGACGAGCGAGGGGTCGGGGGAACCGAAGCCCACGGACGAGTGTGGCCAAAGTGCTTCGCACGAGCAGACTTCCAGTACAAGACCCAAGAACAAACGATTCACCCGTAGAGCATTTGCAAGGCGTAACCCCGGGATCTGTTGTCTTCTGAGATTCTTGCAGATTCCTTGCCTGAATGGCTGAAATTGCTTGTAGGTACAGTTGTGTACCCCTCTTCGCGATGGGAGTAGCAATTGCTGATACATACGCTTGCCCTCATCGCAACGGGTGTTTTCTACCCCGAAATGCCTTAACGGACCGCCATTCGTAATGGTGTTCCCAGATTTCCGGAAAGGAAAGGCGAATTATGTTGGCAATTGCTTCCTACTGGGTGTTGATTGTGGTTATCATTGTAGTTGTGATTGGTGTCTATCTGTATAGAAAAATGGGGTAAAGGCAAGAAAATATCAACTGAGTCAAGAGTTTCCTTCACGCGATGATTACCACCGGGATCCGCAAGAAGTAGATTGCACAGACCACAATCAACATCGCCGATAACGACGAATTGCTGGCACTTGTCTCCAAGGCCGGCGGTAGAGGGGTCTTTATTGGCTTTGAATCGCCCATGGCCAAAGGACTGGTTGGAGTGGGTAGGGAATTCAATCTCGCCGGGAAGAGGAGGAAGTCTGAGCGGGGCCGTAGGTATCCTGGCCGGGCAGCATCCTGCTCGTGGCGAACCCGGCCATACCCTCAGACCATTGCCGGCCGCCCGGGACGGGCGACGGAGCCGTTGCCGGGGCTGGGGGTTCGGACTGATGAACTGGCAGGAGCCATGGCCGAGGCTGGGGATTCGTCTATTCCTTCGCCCCGTGCTGGCGCAGCAGTGTGGCGATGGAGGTGTTGATGCGGCGGAGTGACGGCCGGTCGGGACAGGCGACGGAAGGGACGCACTCATGCGGGAGACTGCTTCTTGGCAACGAGCGGCAAGCGCAGGCGGGCACCTCCATAGTGAAGCGTGAGGAACGAGACGGTGCCCACCCCCGTCCGGGGCCGGTGAGGGAAGAGGAAGCGAGACTTGGCCCGTGGATCGGACGGTATAAGTGAGATAGCCGTATCATAGGCACGGTCGCACTGAAGGTCGATGGGGAAGGCCGTGTCGCTTTGTCCCAGGTCCAGTCGCTGAACGGTCCCCGTTGGCCCGATGAGGGCTTGACAGAGGGGGTAAACGGACTTGTTGGCCGATGCGCCTGCGTGATTTGGCCTGGAGTCATGCCGAATCTGCGGTTCGCGTCACCAACAGCAGGGGGCATGGTCAAGCAAGTAGATGGTAGAGAAGACTCTTGGAACGCGCTGAGAGAGCATGTGGTCAAGGTGAGCAGGCAGGGATGCGCGGTGAGGGAGGATGTTGTGAACAGAAGAAAAACGGCTGACGTTTATGACCGTCCGGCGAACCCTATCTTTGCTGCTGTTGAAGGATGAGAATAATGCTGCCATAGGACTGAGGAGAGAATGGATGGCGGCAGGCAAACGACGGACATCGTTGACCCCACGAAGTCCGTTCTGGCCGGGGCATCTTCAGCGGTGGAAGCAGTCCGGACTGTCCCAGGCCCAGTATTGTCGGTGGCAACGGCTATCGCCGGCAACGTGGTGTTCGACTCCCCACAGACTTCATGCTCTCGTTGTTCGCACCGGGCACGTCATGATGTATCAAAGCACACCGTACTCATCATAGACGTCGCGCAGCGTGCGGCCTTTGAGGAGCTCCCGGCGGGTGTCGCTCTCTTTGCCGGCCTTCTCGGCGGCCAGATCCAACACTTTGTCTTCGATGGCGGAGGGCACCACGACGATACCGTCGAAATCGGCAAACACCAATTCCCCCGGATGCACCAGCACGTCGCCACAAGTTACGGGTACGTCGTAAGCCATCACGCGGCCGCGACCCTTACTGTCCAGCGGCCGAATGCCCTGGTAGAAAACCGGAAATCCCAGTTCCATGATCTTCCGGCAATCACGAATCTGGCTGTCACAGATGCATCCGGCGGCGCTGTTGCGTTTGGCCACGGTGCTCATCAGCTCCCCCCAAGGTGCATTACGACCGGCATAGTCGGTCGAGTGTACGACGACGTCGCCCGGCTGGAGAGAGTCCATGAGATCGATTTCCAGGCCGTAAGGGTCTTCATCTACATAGTCAACATCCATCCAGCGGACCGTGCGCGCTCGGCCGACAATGGTACAGCGGTTGGGGTCCAGCGGCCGCAGCCTCTGGTGCATGGCCTGATGCAGACAGCCGACACTGTCGAGAACGTCGCAGACGGCGGGGACGTAAAGGTGTTGGCCGACCCAGGCAAAACGCTCCTGGTCGTTGACGAATGAGAGCATAGGCAGTCCTTTCACGCCCAAACGAAAGGTTCCATAACGGTGGGGACGACGCAACGGGTCGTAAGTTGGCGCTGCCGGCAGAGCCAGCGGAACGTCCGAGGATTCTCCGCGTTCAGTTCCATCATGTCTACGCTACTGCACATCCCGTATGGATACCGTCTCAGGAGAACCGACTGTCCGGTCCATCCGACAAGGTTTTTCTGCTAAGCATCGGCCACGCGGAATCGCGCAACGGTCTCTTCGTCGACCTCGATGCCCAGACCCGGTCCTTCCGGCAAAGCCAGCCAGCCATCCACGCACCGCAGGGGCGTGCGGCACAGGGATCGGGAAATGGGATCATCGCATACGTTGTACTCCTGAAAAAGGGCATTGGGGAGAACCGCGTTGAGGTGAAGCGACGCGGCCGTCAGCAGGTCCGACTGCCAGGCATGAGGACAGATGGAGCGTCCGGCCGCTTCCGCGAGCGGCACCACCCTGCGTGCCACGGTGAATCCCCCGCATCGAGAGAGGTCCGGCTGCACTACGTCAACGCCGCCCTCCCGGATCAGATGCTCGAATCCCCAGACCGTACCCTCCTGTTCTCCGGCGGCGATTCTAATCGGTGTCGCCTCGGCTACCGCCTTGTACGCCGCATAATCCTCCGGATGGCAAGGCTCCTCCACCCAGAAGGGATCGAAGGGCTCGATGGCCTGTATCAGTAAGATCGTCTCGTCCACAGATCGTGGATATATCCAGCCCGCATCGACCATAAGAACGCGGTCCTTCCCAAGGCTTTCCCGAGCTGCCTGGACGAGAGCCGCATCTTTGTGTCGATCCCTCCCAAAGCCTCCCCACCCGAACTTCACTGCCGAGAATCCACGGTCAACATACCGCTGCGCTGCTTCCTTCATGGCCTGCGGCGTGTCGCGGAAGAGAGTGCTTGCATAGGCGGGCACCCGCTCCCGGCGAGCCCCGCCGAGCAGCGCATGGATTGGCTTGTTCAGGGCCTTGCCCATGATGTCGTAACAGGCAATGTCGATGCCGCTGATGGCCTGGAGAACAACACCTCTCCTGCCGTAATACATGGTGCAATTGAAGAGTTTGTCCCACAGTCGTGCTATTTCGAACGGGTCTTCTCCAACCGCCAGACTGCCTATCCCATCGAAGAATCCAGTGCCATCGCCCGGGGCCTCGATAACGGCCTTGAGCGCATGTGGTTGAGTTTCGATTTCCGCCCATCCGTCGATCCCCGCGTCGGTTGAGACACGAAGGAGGGAACGATACTTCGGACCTGAGGCCTCCCCGCCGTGAATGCCATAGCCGCGGGGTGATTCCAGAATGATGGCTTCGACCTTTGTGATTTTCATGGGCACAAGACCACCTTTATGGCACGATCGCCATCCCTGGCCACCGACAGGGCTTCTTCGGCTTTTTCCAGCGGAAACCGGTGTGTCACGAGCGAGCGCAGGTCGATCAGGCCGCTGGCTGCGAGCTGAACGGCTCTGTCCCAGAGCAGAGGCGAGCCAATGCCCGTGACAACATGCAGGTCCTTCTGTACGATCCAATCCGAGGGAATGTTGGCTGTGCCGGTGCCGGACACCCCGTAGAGAGCCACGCGTCCGCCGGGCCGGACCCATTCAAAGGCCTGGCGCACGGCAATGTCCGCACCCGAGGCCTCGACGACAATATCAGGTCCCTTGTCCCCCGTTGCCCACAGGACCTTTTCCTGGAGGTCGGCATCCCGGTAGACCCACGTCTCGGTCGCGCCGAACCGCTTGGCCAAGCTGAGCCGTACCTCACCCCGTCCAATCATGAAGACAGGCGTGCAGCCTGAAATACGGGCGAGCCCCAGAAAAAGCAGTCCTGCGGGGCCGCTCCCGAAGATCAGGACCGATTCGCCCGGCTGAGCCTGGGTCCGAAGAAACGCGCCCCAGGTGCAGTTGAGTGGCTCCATGATCGCACCCTCTTCGAACGAGAGCGCCTCGGGCAAAGAATAGAGGTTCGCGGCCGGAACGGTCACATACTCGGCGTAGCCGCCGTCGCCACCTGTTGTGCCCAGCTCGCCTCCGGTTTTGCAGAGTAGTTTTCGGCCGGCACGGCAATAGGGGCACAGGCCACATCCAATGACGGGGTCAACAATGACCCTGGTTCCCATCCAGTCGGAAGGGACGTCACGGCCGACGCTCTCGACGACACCGGAGATCTCGTGGCCGAGCACCTGAGGAACTCGATCGAACCTCTGGCGACCATCCAACAGGTGAAGGTCCGTGGCGCAGATGCCCACCGCGTGCACGCGGACGAGAGCCTCCCCCCTGTCAGGAGGACGGCAGGGCCGCTCCTGTAGTTCCAGATGTCCATCCTTAATCACGAGAGCCTTCATCGGTCTTGTTCCTCAACCAGACTGTTTCGGCAAGATTACCAGAACCGCCAGTAAAGATATACCCAAATACAGGCATATAAGGCAAACCAGAGTCTTACGCTTCTATAGCGAGGTCGTGCGATACCCTCGTCGTAGTTGGCAAGAAGCGACGGGCTCCACAGCAGCGATTGCACTGCTTCTTTCGGCCCCGGTGCGGTGGCCAGGGACACAGCCACTACACCGGCCATGATAATGACTTGGGCGATGAAGGCCAGATACAGCCAATGCAGTTTGTAGCCGAGGGCGGGAGCACCCAGCGCGACCGCCGTCTGGATGGCCAATCCGCCGATGATGCCGAAAAGGGCGCCTGGATAGTTCGTTCGCTTCCACAGAATTCCCAGAATGAACACGGAGACGAATGGGGTAGCCAGATACGTGACCCCCGTCTGGAAATACCGGAAGATGCCTCCCAGCATTTCCACCGCAGGAGAAACCAGGCCCGCGATCGTCAGCGCGAGCAAGGAGGCAATCCGTCCCGCCCGGATCACCTGCTGCTGGGTGGCATCCGGCCGCAGCATTTTCTTGTAGATGTCCAAGGCGAAGATCGTAGCCGTGGAGTTGGCCAGCGCACTGACCGTAGACATCACCGCCGCGAGGAAGCCCGCCAGAACCACGCCGCGAAGCCCAAAACCGGAGGCAAAAGTGCCCAGGGCGAGAGAGAACGCCGTATCCGGGTTACTAAGGGGCTCGGCTTGATGCATCTGATGAATCCAAAAGAAAACGATGAAGCCCAAGAAGCAGGTCACGAGGGGCCGCAGCAGATTGACGAAGCCGGCAAAGACAATTCCCATGAGGCCATCCCAGGTGGAACGGGCGCCCAGCACCCTTTGGATCATCACCTGGTTCGTGGCCTGATAGAAGAGAAATACACCCAGTGAGCCGCAGATTAGTGCCGGGAAAGGTGCGACGGGGTCGAGCGGCGGATGGTACAGGTGAAAACGCTCGGGGTTCGCCTGCACCATCGCACTCCAACCGCCGGGGATCTTGCTCAGCGCGACGAAAAAGAGGACGGTCCCACCCCCTAACAGGAGCACACACTGTGCGGCGTCGGTCCACATCACCGATACCAGTCCACCCTTCACCGTATAGAGACCTACGAGGATCACGGTGCCCCAGAGGATGGTATAGAAGTTCCATCCGGTAAGCTCGGAGAAGACCAGGCTGCCGCCGTAGAGGACGGGCGCCAGGAACACCAGGACGTAGGCGACCAGCATGACCCAGCTATAGATATCACCACAGAGGGGACCGAAGCGTTTCGCCAGAAACTCGGAAACCGTGGCAATCCGGTTCTTCAGATACACGGGTATGAAGAACAGCAGCACGAGCAGGTACGTGGGCAGACACCACCATTCCCAGTTGGCGATCCCCATGCCGTGCTGATATGCAGCGCCGATGGTCCCCACGATCTGCTCGCTGGAAACGCTGGTGGACACGAAGGCCGAGCCGATGATCCACCAGGGCAGCCGCTCGGATGCGAGAAAGTAGGCTCTGGCGGTCTCGCCTTGCCTGCGTGATGCCCAGAGCCCCACCCCCATCACGAAGACAAGGGACCCGAGAATGATGGTGATGTCCAGCGGGCTTAAGGCAAAGTTCAAGGCAGCAGTCTCCCCAAGGGCGTACGCCGATCTGCCAGGCAGGGACGGAAGGCCTCCGCGTACCGGACGCCGACACGCTGCCCGGCGGCCTTCAGTCGTTCGTCCAGCATGTCGCGATAATCCTTTCCCAGCAGGCGTTGCGACACCTCCATCTGGCTCTTATGGAGCCCGACGATCTGCCGCATCTTCACAGATGTGGCGGCGTCGACCTCGACGAAATGGGTGGCCTCGAAGCCATACCCCGGCCCCGGGTCCGCGTAAAAGATCGGGGGCACGCGCGGCAGCGCCGAGCTCTCCGTCCGCACGGAAGCAATCTGCGAGAGCAGTGCCGCCTGAAACACGAGGGTAGACGTCGTGGAGTGATCGAGGTTGTAGTCCTGGGGAAAGTGCGTGAACAGCAGATCCGCCTTCGTGTGTCGGATCGCCTCGATCATCTTGAGGCGATTGGCCCACGTGTCGTACAGAGCCTCGTCAGGTTCGCCGAGGCAGTCGTATTGGGCGCCTATCGCGCGAGCCACCTCTCGCATCTCCTGGTCGCGCAGACGGGCACACTCGGCGTGAGGAAAGTCCGGGTCATCGCTGATTCCCTTGTCCCCGTTGGTGGCGCAGATCAGAAAAACGCGATCCCCGCGCTGGCGATAGAGAAGGAGCGTGCCCAGGCAATACATCTCGTCGTCCGGGTGGGCACCGATGAAGGCTACGTTCATAAGGGTTCTCCCCAAAGAAGACTGACGGCATCGCGATGGATGATCTCTTCGATGGATTGGTGGCTCACGCACGGCAGGTTCGTTCCGGTGGTGAAACGATTGATAGTTCGCAGACCCTCCAGCGAAGCCGCCGGAGTCGTGAATGGGTAGTCCGAGCCGAACAGGAGCTTATGAAGGACGCCGTACTCTTGGGCCAGCACCATGGAATTGTAGAACTGCCAGGGCCGGCCAAAAAGGGCGCTCACGTCGGCGTAGACGTTGGGATGCTTGCGAATCACGGCGATGGTTTCGCCTTCCCAGGGGTGGCCGAGGTGGGCGATGACGATCTTGAGATCCACAAATCGGCCTGCAACCGCATCGATCAGCACCGGTCGTGACCATGCCAGCGGTCCCAAGCGCACGAAGGAGGTACCCATGTGGAACAGGACCGGCAGGTTGTGCTTGACACAGTCGGCATAGAGCCAGTCCAGCTTCGGGTCCGTCGGGTCAAAACCCGCGTATATGGGTCCGAGCTTTACTCCCCGCAAATGCAGGTCTTGGCGCGACCGCTCGAAATCGTCCTTCCAGCAGGGTTCGTTGGGATCGAGGGACATGAATCCGATCAGTTTTTCCGGCGCCCGGGCGACGAAGCCGGCGACAAATTCATTGGGCACACGCAGTCCGCTCAGGAGCCCACGCAGACCGAAGCAGATTGCGCGGTCGCACGGCGTCACCACCTTCATATAGGTATCGAATTCCACGGCGATATCGATCTGGACCCCAGGATGGGAACTGCGCAGGTCCTGTAGGAAACTGGCATGAATATGGGACGGATAGTCCCACGCATGTGTATGGACGTCCACGATCACCGTGAATACTCCTCATGTCCCGGCGCCCGGCAGAGCGTGTGGCGGGAAACCAGGGCAAAAAGCCAGCCTGAATCCCAGTGTTCAGCGCCTAAAGTTTCCGGCATCCGTTCATTCCTTCTCTCTGAATTCTGCACCTATGCGATGGGAGAGTTCATTGGCTTTCTCCATCACAATCTGCCAATGGGCCGCATCGATTCGGTACGGGGTCCCTTGAATGGGACCTGCCGCCGAGATCGCCGCGATCCATCGTCCGGAAGCGTCCCACACCGGCGCCGCGATACAGCCTACTCCCAGGTCTTCCTCCTCCACCTCTATGGCATAACCTGTTTGCCGAATCTCCTGCAGGGCCTTTCGCAGTCTGGTCATGTCGGTGATGGTATGCTTGGTATACTTGGTCAAGGGATGGGCCAAAAGGCTCTCGAGCCTGTCCTCAGGCTGGCCTGCAAGGATGACCTTGCCCAGTGCGGAGGCATGGAGCGTCATCTGGCCGCCGACACGCGTGGTCACCTGGATCCGCCCCGGGCTGGGCTCTTTGGCCACAACAATCAGGTCCCTTCCCACCAGGATGCCCAGGTGGGCACTGGCGTGAACCGCGCCGGCCAGCTCACGGAGGACGGGTTGGGCCTCTCTCACCAGGCGATCCCCCTCCTGATAGCGCTGCGCCAAGACCAGGATGCGGGGGCTCAATTGGTATTGTCCCCGGTCCGCATTTTGCACGGCATAGCCCAGAGCACAGAGATTCTTGAGCAGTCGGCTCACACTACTCTTTTCGAGGTCCAACTGTTGCGAAATCTCGGTCACGCGCAAGGGCGAGTGTGCGGCCAGCAACTCTATGATACGGAATGCCTTCCGGATCGAGAGGTAGGGCGTCGACCTTGCCTTCGTTGGCACGGCAAGATTCTTCTTGACATTCTCTTGAATCTTCACGATACTCAATTCAATTGCTTAGTAAGAAACCTTGTTGCATTTCATGCAACACAGGAGTCCAGTATATGGAACCTCACGAATATGTCAACCCCGAAGCGAAAAAGCAACACAAGATTGTTGCCTTGGCACGGGGGACGCTGATCGTCTCCGGCACCTTCCTGCGGGCTCGGGATAAGACAACGAGGCCGGCCCCATCGAAGGATCCCAATGCCGCCACACTTTCCGGAGGACTGTGCTTGGAGCTACCGGCAAAACAACATGAGGTGAGGTGTTTCTCGGCCTTGGGCCAAGACGATCAACACGTTCGGCAAACTTGAGGAAGGAGGAATATCATGTTCAAGAAATGCTGCCGTATGTTCTTGGGGGTTCTCGTGCTGGGCTGGACCGGCCGCGTGACGGCTGCAACCTGGTCGATTTTCACCAATCAGGTGCCCGCGGCCACGGCGGGCGACCGGGACCTGCCGTACGAATTGGGCACGAAGTTCAAGACCACGGTCGGGGCGCGGGTGACGAAGGTGCGGGTCTACGCCAGCGCGTCGGAGGAAGGAGAGCACACGGTGCGCCTCTGGCGGGTGGCCGACAGCACGCTGGTGGCCGGGCCGTACGCGTGGTCGTTCCTCTCCGGGACGGAAGGATGGAAGGAGTTCACGCTGCCTGAGCCGGTGGTCATCGAGGGCAACACGGACTACATCGTCGCCGTGACCAATGGCACCGACCAGTGGTATTTCTGCACGGAGCAGGCGTTCAGCTCACCCATCAACAACGGACCCTTGGTGACCTATATGGGCAGCGGCGTGTTCACGACGACGCTGGGGACCATGCCGATGCAGACCTGGAACAACTCCAATTACTATCGAGACGTGGTTATGGAGACTCTTGCGGTCGCGTCCGGCCCGGACCCGGCCGACGGGGCTTTGGCGGTAGTGATGGGTCTATTCCGATGGGCGCCGGGCGATGGGGCGCGGTTTCACGATGTGTACCTGGGCACGACCCCCGATCTCAGTCCCGGCGACCGTGTGGCTGCTCGTGCGCCCCTGGCGTTGTATTACCATCCGGTTCCCCTGCAGCCGGGGACGACCTATTACTGGCGTGTGGATGAGATGGAGGCGGATGGCGTCACGGTCCACCCGGGCAACGTGTGGACCTTCATGACGCAGGCCCTGACGGCCTATCATCCCGATCCGTCGGATGGGGCGACCGATGTGTCGCCCGCTCCCGCGCTGGTCTGGCTGCCGGGCCAGGCGGCAATCCAGCATCACCTGTACTTCAGCGACAGCCTGGAGGCGGTCAGCCAGGGGGTCGCGGAGGCGGACAAAGGGGAGTTGGAAGACCCGAATTTTGCCCCCGGCGACCTTCAGACCCTGACGACCTACTATTGGCGGGTCGATGAGGTTGTGGCCGGCGGTTCCCCCCGGGCCGGAGCGGTCTGGTGCTTCACCACGTACCTGCCCATCGAGGACTTCGAGAGCTACAACGAGGAAGAAGGCCAAGGTACGCGCATTTACGAGACTTGGATTGATGGTTACGCAGACGGCTCCTCCGGCTCGACGGTCGGCTATACCGAGCCTCCCTTTGCCGAGCGAACGATCGTCCACGGTGCTCTGCAATCCATGCCGCTGGATTACAACAACGTCAATGCGCCCTTCTACAGCGAGGCGGTCCGGGAGTTTGCCCCCGTGCAGAACTGGACGATCGATGACGTCAACGAACTGGTCCTTTACGTTCGAGGCCTGACGACGAATGCCGCCGCGCCGCTGTACGTGGCCATCGAAGACGCCTCCCGAAAAGTCGGCGCGGTCGTCCATCCCGATCCGTTGGTCGTAACCACGATGAAATGGATGGAGTGGAAGATTCCGTTCCGTGCGTTCACTGATGCCGGTGTGAATATGGCCCGCGTGAAGAAGCTGTACATTGGCATAGGGGACAAGGCCGACCCGAAGAAGGGTGGCGCCGGCCGAATCTATATTGACGACATCTGCGTGACCAAGCCCGCTCCGTAGCATGGGGCTGCTCGGTGAATGCCAAGATGGATTGGCGGCTCATTGTCCGGACCGCTCCGCAACTCTTGCATCCCCAGGTACGAGCAAGGGAACGGATCGCCAATGAAGAGTGAGATGGGAGACTCCAATCCAAGGGAGTGAACCATGTGCAGACAAGGTCGGGACAAGGTCGATGCTCGTGCGTTCACGCTCATCGAGCTTCTGGTCGTGATCTCGATCATTGCCCTGCTGCTGGCCATGCTCATGCCGGCGATGGGCAAAGCCCGAGAGCAGGCCCGAAAGGTCACGTGCCAGGCAAACCTCAAGCATCAGACCATCGCCTGCCACATGTACATGGGTGATTACGATCAGTACTTTCCCACGTTAAAAGTCGTGGATCCCTATTTTGCCTGGGGCGGCGTGGAAGGCAGGGAGGACACGGACGTTCGGGTGGAGCGGGCGCTGAACCGTTACATGGGCACCCAGCCACGGATTCCCAACTCCAGTGGAAATACCGGGGCCAAGGTATTCAAGTGCCCCAGCGATCGGGGGACTATAGGTACAAGCCACTGGCCCGCTCGTCAACCGACGACCTGGGATGACCTCGGGTGCAGCTATTTCTATATCTGTTGTGCCCTGAATAATGACTGGTCTCTGGGTCTGTACGGCAAGAAAGTGAGTCAGGTCAAGACTCCCTCCAAGTGTCTGCTGGTCGGCGACAACAGCGTGATGACTTACTATCACGGTTTCGGCTCCGAACCGGGTGACGATCCCTTCCAGATCGTGTACTGGCACCACAAACGAGAATTGGGCTGGGCGAACGTCGCCTATGTCGATTTCCATATCGATTCTATGCAGATGACCTGTGACGACCCGGAGAACAGAGGCTACAACTTCCAGACGGGGGCGGGATGGACGGTCCTGTACAACAACACGCGCGACCGGTAGACAGGGCGGATGCGTCATCTTGGGTCTGCTCGGTTTGCCTCGGAATCCCATTCCCGCCGGGGTGCCTGTGACATCAACTATGTACCCCGGCATGGCAAAGACCGCCCGACAGCGACGAGATGACGCGAGTCGGGCGGGAGATTCGGATGTGGGAGCGGTTCTATCTTGAGGGGGCGGCCTACCGTTACAGGCTGATTCAAAATGCCGGCAAACCCGACTGGGATCTGGCTTCCATCGCGGCGCCGCATGCTGCCTTACTGTTCGCGCTCGACCTTGCCTACCGCGAGCAACTGGAGGCTCGACGGCGTGAGCGCATTCGGTTCGAGGAATCATTCGACCTCGATCCAGCCCGATCCGATATAGCAGGAGGAGTCATTCGGAGCGGCGTGCTGCGTTGTGATGAGGGCGCCCCCGTCCGATACGCTATCATCGGTACGGCCGCAGACCCGAAGGGCAGCTACGCGATCAACGAATGGGTCTACGACAGCGACGATACCGGCGGCGGGCGAAAACTCGAGGACTACTGGAGGAGCACGGGCCACAAGGGTCTGAGCAATGTGCCCGTCATGGGCGATGCTGTCACGCGTCCCATGATACCGCCATACCCCGTGCCACCTCAATGGCTCCCCCATACGGATTCTGGAGACCGCAGCCGCAAATTTATCTTTTCAGGGTTGACCCCCGAAGTGCCCCGAAGTCCCCGAAGTCCGGACCCCCCAAGTCCCCGGAAGTCCTCGACCTATGACAATTGATGGCTCTCCCATTCATCTATTTGGCGCCCGGCTCTTGGCGGGGCCAGGGCCAGGTGTCGGCTTTGATGGCTTCGTAGTTGGCGTCGAGGTCCGGCTGCATCAGGATCAAGGCCGCAATCCGCCGGGCCATTTCCGTGACGTACTCCGCTTGCCTTGCCCGCCCCGACGGGTCGGGCTCTATCACTAACGGCTGTTTTGAGGGCCAAGCTTGGAAGCCCACCTTGCATCTATTTGATGCCTGGATTCTCATTGTGTTTCTCCTGCGGGAACGTAGAATGAGCTTGAGTCGAGTTGCGTTGAAGGGACTCAAGAGTGAATCACAGTGCCGAAAACAGGAAGAGGCTGATATCCATTACCGAAGGAAATCTTCGGAACCATCATCTGTATATTACGGGACATCATGATTTCTTCCCTGCGGAGTGCTATGGCCAGTCGAACGCCAAAAAGGGGATTGGTCACAGGCTGACACTGGTCGTGGATGGGCTCGCGAAACCAGTTGAGACAGATATTGCCGCGGGCGCCGGGAATGGGCGTCCCAGAAATTTTTTTCGCAAGCGCAACTGGCTTACCGAGTTCTTCCGGAGACACCGCTTGCAGGAGGGAGATTTTGTCGCGATAGAACGCTTGGACTCCTTCACCTACCGCGTCTATCCATTCAAAAATGGCGGTCGAAAGGGAAACGCGGGCCCCTCGGCAAAGCAAGTAGAACAAGGTGAACTCTTTTCGAACGCAGCGCGATCTCTGGTGGAAGAGAATGTCCCCTCCGCCTTTGGGGATACGGCGTTCACCAAGAACAGACAGGAACCGCTTCATCGCTGGGTACCGTGGATTGCTGGGTTCTCCGCAACGTTCGTGCAAGAGGTCCTTGAGGCCGCCGGTCTGGGGAACCCGGCGGACGTGACAGTCCTCGATCCGTTTGCAGGCGTCGGGACGACTCTCGTCGAAGGTCTCAAGCGTGGCTTCAACGTTGTCGGGTTCGAGATTAACCCCTATGCCGCCCTGGCATGTGAGGTAAAGGTGTCGTGCGTTCGGCAGAAGCTAAAGCCTCTCGGGGATGCGCTCGCTAGTCTGGAAGATATCGTCGGTCAACTATCGCGGGGAAATGTAGAGCCGAAATCTCGTCCGCCGGACCGCTTCAAAAGCCGAATCCCATTTTTCAGTCCGCCCATCCAGCGCGATGTCCTGCTGCTTCAGGACTTCATCGGCGCACAGAAAGACCCTTTTGTAAGAAAGACGCTGAAGTTGACTCTCGGCGCCGTCATGGTGACCTTTTCGAACTACTCCTATGAGCCGAGTCTCGGCACTCGTTCGGCCGCTGGGAAGTCCCTGATCGAAAGCGCTGATGTCTTTCATATATTCCGCGACAAGCTCTGTGAAATCGAAGCGGATATCAGCTTCTTCCAGCAACAGTTGAAGCGACTGAAATGCAAGCCCAGGGCAGCGGTCTATCAGCAGTCGTATCTACAGGGCGCCGAGGTTCTCGCCCCCGGCACCGTGGAGGTCCTCGTGACATCGCCGCCCTATCTGAATAACTACCATTACGTGCGGAACACAAGACCGCAGCTCCACTGGCTCGGCCTCGTGGATCACAATGGGGGATTGAAGAAGTTGGAGCAGGAGAATTTCGGGCAGTTTTGGCAAACCGTGCGCAGCGGTCCGCCTGTCAAGCTGGCGTTTTCCTTTCCTGAGCTTGAGCGTGTTCTTGACGCGATCCGGGAACGCAATCCTGAGAGGGGTGTCTACGGCGGGAGCGGATGGGCAAATTATGCGGCTACATACTTCAATGACTGTGCGAGATTCTTCGAAGTCACGCGACGGGTGATGAAGCCCGGTGGCCTAGCCGTGATCGTGATCGGCAACAATATCGTGCAGGGCGTTCACATCGAGACGGACCGATTTCTGGCCCAAATAGCCGAAGTACACGGCTTTCGGCTCGAGCGGATGCACCCAGTCCGCAGCAAACGGACGGGCTCCAGTATCGTAAACTCCTCCGTGCGCGCAGGCGTCACCAAAACGCCAATACAACTCTACGAAACAGCCGTCGAGTTGCGTCTTCCGAAATGAACACGTGTCCCGCCGAGCCGTGCATGCCTCTATCTCTGGCGATTCAGGAATTCCTGGAGCCGCTCTGACACTTCCTCAAAGGACTCTTTCGCCGCGAGTCTCTCAGCCCACACGCGCCCGGGATGGAGGATATCCCAGCGAGGACGCCTCATGGCTCCTCTTCCGGCGCCGGGAGGATGATTGCCGAAGCCGTCGATCACCACGTTCCATACGGGTTGGTGATGCTCCACAAGGAATCGCTCGGCCAGCGTTATCCAGACCGGTTCCACTACCAGATATCGGCATGTGAAGTCCGGCAGTTTGAGGTTTTGCGTCTGCGTGATATTGCCGCTGTGCTGGCGCAGTCTCTGGTACAGTTCGTTGCCCACTCCTGATCGACGCGCGCCTTTCCTTCCCCCGCTCGGTTCTGCTTTGCCGACGTAAATTGGTGGGGCATCCGTTGCTTTCACGAGGGGGTCATAACCTGGGAAGTCGCCATGGTAGTAAATGGCATAGACACCCGATCCTTCGAATAGCTCGCGCGGCGGTAACAGATCGTCCGGTCGTTCGAGAAGGGCCTGAACGACACTCTTCGCCAAATTCGTGTAATCCAGCGGGTTGTATGGTTGCATAATTTACCACCTCGAAGCCAATGATTTCGCCGGTTCCTGCATGTACGCCAATCTCGATATCCCAAGAATCGGCTGGATAGCGGTATAACATGAATCGGACGTTGGTCCGACAGAAAGGCAACAGGAAAAGGCGCTCTGCCCCAGCGAACTCGCAGGAAACCACATGAGGAATGCAATAGTCTGAAGATACGCGCTGGGGTCCGTCTTTCAGCCTTCAGGGTTGCTCGGTTGTGCGGGTAATAATCTCAGGCCCCTTGGCACTACTAAGGGGGAGTTCTGATGAGGTCGAAGCTTGTTTAGCGATTAGGGAGATGAGGGCGGCCAGTTTCCATTGTGGTTGTCGCGGGCGGCTTTCTTTCTTCCGGTTCGTCCGGCACCGCGGGCCGGCTCATCGGCATGCAGCATCGTGCGTCGGAGGCATTCGACAAGCCGCTCGCCATGCTGCCGGGCCGCCTTGTGAGGCTGGGCGAGCATGCCGCGAAAGGCATTCTCGCTTTCCACCATGCGGAAGGATTCGAGTCGGATGGGCTTGCCCCGGTCATCCCGGCCGATGAGAACGAAGTCACGATAGTTCGTGACGAGGACGAGGCCATATTTCTTCCAATAGTTGGAGACCTGCGTGCTCTCGGTGCGTGCGAAGGAATCATCGTCCCAGGGTTTGCACTCGATCACGCCGCGTTCCGGCTTTTGTCCCACCATCGGGTGGGGGTCGTTGGCACGCTGGAACTGATTGGCGGTATAGAGTCCGAAGTCCGGCTCGCCGGCGCCGATGTTCTTAAGCTGGCCCACGCAACGGACACGCGGCTTAAGCTTCCTGCCGATCTCATTGAGCAGACTTTCCAGGGGCCCGTAGTACGATTCTTCGGCTACCCCGCCGCCCGTGCGGTAGATCTCGCCCAAGTCCTTAAGGTAAGTCTCAACAGGATGTGACGCCATACGGTCCTCGCCAACCAGTAATTCGGGCCATCAACAGGCCCCATAATAGTATCGGCACACAAGTCAGGCAAGTTGTAAGGAATTGATGATCTCCTCCGCGTCCCCACGTCAGACCCGAATTCGTGTGATTCGTGCGCCTCGTGGTGTCAAAGGGGGGGCAGGAAGCGCTAAAAAAGGCTCAAATCGTGCCATTTCGGGGTCAAAAAGGGGCAAGAAAGTGAAAGAATGACAGGCGACAAGCGGGAATGCGGCCGGAGGCCGGATAGAAGTGTGAAGGGTCCAGTCGTCTGGCTGGAGGTATTGATGATCAACAACGAATCACACCAATCCTATGAATCTGAATCTGCGAAATCTGGGCAATCTGCGGATGATCTCATACTCTTTCGCATATCTGGCGCGTTTCGCGGTTGAAGAACCTGGATTCCCGCTTTCGCGGGAATGACAGAGCCGTTATCCGCGTTCACCTCTGTTCATCTGCGGTTTCATTCTCTCTGTGTCCCTCCGCACCGTGTGCGGCCGAAGATTATCTTGCGTGACTTCCTTAATCCTTGCGGGACAAGAGGTTATGGCCGTCGGCCGGGGACATTTTTCGTTTGACAAGGCAGCAGCTTTCGTTTATTATGCATCGAAATCGGCAATGCGGTTAACGCGTGGATTAAGAAGGGGTCCCCAAACGCGAAAGAAGGCGTTTGGGGGGCCCAGCCCACCCTACGCGAAGCGATCTGCCCGGCGCTGGCGTGTGGCCAGGGGTGAATGACAAGCGGGACGTTGACTGGACGGGAGTCACAAATATGCCGCATCATTCCAACATTCCATCATTCCAGTATTCCATTATTCCGCTTTCCAAGGGACCAGGCAGCAGGGAACAGGCAGGAGGGAATCATATGGCTGATTATGCAAAACAAAGCCAATTTGGATCGAGCCAATTCAGTGCTAATTGTCGCCTGAGAAACGAGTTATGAAGGAAAAACACGCGTTACGGGGCTACGAAAACAAAGCCAATTTGTCCAGTCTCGCTCGTAGTGTGCCGAAAGGGAGTGTCAAGTGTGAAGTTTCAAGTGTCAAGTCGGAAAAGCCAAGCCTCGCGTCCTCTGACCTCAAACTTCACACTTCAAACTTCACACTTCCTGCGAAACGCCTCCCGGCGTCACTACGAGCGGAGGACCAATTATGCAAAACAAAGCCAATTTCGAGATGGGCGAATGTATGCTAACCGGTGTTCAGGAATAGGGTTATGAGAAGAAGGGCGGATTATGCCTCTGCGAAAACAAAGCCAATTTCCGTCATTTCGGCGGCAAGCCGCAAGGCCAGCAGTCCAGCCGCATCCACGCGTGCTCACGGACCAATCGGGCAACTCGCCTTATCACCACGCCTGGGAGACCAACCTCGTAGTCTGGCTCGTGGCGGCTGCCCCGACGCGCAGCGGCGCTGCGGGCAAACTCGACGTGACATTGGTCAAGGGGATCAAGGACGAGCCGGTGCCTCAGTACGTCTCCCAGGGGGCGCGGGTGAAGCCGGGTGCCGCTTCCCGGCCGAAGCGCAGAGGCGGATTGCCGTTTTCGAACGCGCCGATGTCCGGGGCCCAGTTCCCGCAAGGCTTCGGTCAGCTTGCGCCGGGGGGAAAGCAGTGGACTACGGTCGTCGTCCATGAGGTAATCCACGTTAACGCCCGTGGGACGTCGGCGGACATCGTTCAATACAGTACCGAGATCCACGCTCAACTCGTCCGTCGCGTTGGTACTGATGACGCACCAGAACAGCAATAATGTCCTCATAAGAACCTTCCGATTGACAAGTTCTTGCGGAAGGGCACACTCATCCCCTCGATCATTCCCTGAGCGTGAAGGTTCCCTTCCATTCCATGCGATACGACCGGCAATGAGTCCACAAGGTCGAGTCGAACTCGATGCGGTCGCCAGGCGAGAATCGCTCCCGGCCCCATTGTTTGGCGGTCAACTCCAGGGCCGCGATATTGCGGACGGTCAGGAAGACGCCCGACAGGTTCTTGACGCGCACGGCGGGATCGCTGACAACCGGCTGGCGGCCTGCACCAAGACGGATGCGCAGCGGCTCGCAGCCCGGCACCTGAATCACCCACAGCGCCCGATCCGCCTCCGGCACCGCGCGGTCGCGGTAGAAGGTGTCCTCCGTAACGTCGAGGGCGTAGAGCCCGAGGTAGATCGCCTCCGAGCTCCAGCAGATGTACAGGTCCGCCAGCGGGAACTCCGAGGCCGGCTTGACGAAGCCTCGCTCCCGATCCCAATGCTTGAGGGCACGCGTGGGCGCGAAGTCGCCCAGCGGGTCGCGCGGCGCGGGCGGTACCCCGGCCGAGGCATCCGGGCGAGCAGGTACCGGGCGCAACTTGAGCGATGGCAGATCCATCGAAGCAAAGACATCGGTGACCTCCCCATAAGGACGATCATGGATATCCACCAGGCCGAAGTCGAAGTCCTCGCCGTCGTCGCGGCCCAGCGGCGGCTCGTCGAAGTACTGGAACCAGTCCATGCCGAGCACGTAAGGCGTGCGGGCCAGCGCGACGAGCGTCGTCCGCAGCGCCGCCGCTCGCTCCTGCTGATCGGTCACGACAGGAAAGACGCCTTTGCTGTTGCGGCTGCCGCTGGCGTTCTCGCGCGCCGCCATGTAAATCTCGCTGACGAGGATCGGCTTGCCGGTCAGTTGATGCAGCGTGTCGAGGTAGCAGTGGAGATACGACCCATCGTTCCAGCTTGCGTTCAGATTGGTGGAAACCGCGTCCACCCAGGGTGCGGCGGCACGCGCGACTTCCGGATAATAAAACGATTGATAGCGATCCCCGAGAATCAAGGCGCGCCGGTCGTACTTGCGGATTACGTCGTGAACGAGCTGGTAATAGCGCTGCGCCATCAGGCCCAGGAACTTGCGCATTACCTCGATGCCCCGACCGCCGCCGCGCAGGTACAGCATCCCGCCGTCTTGCAGCTCGCGCCAGTTGTCCGCCTTTTGCGGCTCGAAGTCCCGGAGCAGGCGGGCCCAGTCGTCCTGGTACGTGTCCCGAAGGAGTTGGAGCAGCCGCCGCCGCTGGCCGCTGGTGGGCGCCTGCTCGAGGGTCATTTTCCAAAGCGCCGCATTCCACCAGCCTATCTCGTTGTCGGAGTAGTAGCCGAGCAGTCGCGGGTCGTCACGCAGGGCAAGAATTTGCTCGCGTGCAACCGCGTCCATGCGGGCGATGATATTCGGGTCCCACATGTTCCACCAGGGTATGCCGGCGGTCGAGCCGACATGCAGGACGGGGGTAAGCCAGAGCGACTGCTCCTGCGACTGGCGGAGCGTGGCGAAGTCGCTCCAGCCACCGACGGTGGTGAAGCGCCACGACTTGAGCCTACGCAGCGTGGCGTCGGCCCAGGCCGCCGGCGAGTCGTAATGCCGCCAGGCGGCGTAGCCGGGGTTGTTCGGGTCGAAGGATTCGCGTGATGCGCCTGGTGTGACGACGCAGACGCCGAGAGAGAAGAAGGGCTTGCCCGCCGGCGACACGAGCCACCAGCCGGATTGCTCCTGTCGGATCGAAAACGGTGCGGCGGCCGGGGTGGCCTCCGGAAGGCCCGAGGCATTCGCGGGCGGCGTCGCCGCGATGAGCCAGCACGCCAGAAGCAGGACACCACGTCGGATTAGAAGGTTCATGGATTCCAGCCCTCGCGGAAGAAATAGAGACAGCCTGACGAAGGGGGGCCGTCGGGGTAGGCGGTCCGGGCCATCTGGTCCAGACTCATGATGAGCGTCGCATCTCCGGTATTCAGGTCCATTTTCCAAATGCCTGTTTCCTTGGGCGCGTACTGGTCCGCGTACTTGTCTCCGATACCGACGTACGGCGTTCCGCCGTGCTTCATCCGCTCGAAATCGTGCGTCAGTGCGGAGGCGCCATCAGGCAATGGAGTGTAGAGAGGCCAAGGCAACGTGCGCCGCGCACCCGTCTGGAAGTTATATACCCGGCACACGTAGTGGCGACCGTCGTCCGAGCGGTCATTCCACAGGATTTCGTCCGAGCCGGGCCGCCACTGCAGCCGGGCCCCTTGCTGCCAGTTCCAGGCGGCGGTCTCCCCGATCCGGGTCCATCTGTATCCGTCCTGCAGATCGATGAATCCGATCTCCGCACGGTCGGCCGGTCGAACGTCGCGGTTTTGGCAGTGAACCCTCATGCCGAGCACACAGCGGTCCGTGGGATCAAATTGCCGGCACTGGTAAAAGAAAAACCCGGTGTAATTCGGGCTCTCCCTCGTCCCCGGCTCGGAGATGCGGGCGATCTTCGGATACCGGGCGTTCTCGCCCGCCATCAAATCAGCGAAACTCCAATACGCCGTATACGGCGGATTGTCCTGTGCTCGGGCCTCCGCCGGTGCGATCAAGGCCGCCAACAACACCGTGAGAACGACCTCGCTTCCCCACATTTTCCGGTTCTCATCCATCACTCTTATCTCCGTTCCTGCACTTCCTCGGTCAGTCAATCCCTACGGTCATCTGCTTGAGTGTCCATACGGTCTGTTTTCCCACAGGAGAAGGTTTGCGTATCCAATCCATCAGAATGGGATTGTGCCCCCGCAGGAAGCTCTTCCACACCCACGTGCGGCTGACGGCGCCGATGTGGTCCGTGTCGAGAAGGATGACCTTGCGTCCGTCGCCCGCCGGCGGATCGGACCACTCGGTCGGGGAGATCCAATCAGCAGGACTGTCGAAGAGCTCGGGGTTAGTGGGGCCGCCGCCCGTGATTCCCACTGGGTGACGTTTGGGTTTCGTGTCCTCGTGGTCTTTGATGACCTGGGCAAGGTGGTAATGCCAATCCGCACCGTATTCCGACTCGTTGGAGATTTCGTAGAGCACGTTGTCGAGGTCGTTGACGGTATCGACCACCTTCCTGGCATAGGCTTCCTGAAGCCTCGTGACGGCGGGAGTCTTCCCGGCCATCATGATAAGTGCCAACCCGAAAATGAGAATCTGATGTTTCAACATGTCGTTCTCCAATCGAGAGTTGAGCAGCTCGTCCCCAGGTCCACTTCGCTCCGAATCCGGCTACGGAGCCCGGACGATGTTGCGAATCCGCCGCAATTGTTCGGGTCCGGAGAAGTAGACATCGTTGCCGACGAACGTCGGCCAGCCGACCGGGTCGATCTTGCCCACGACATGCACGCTCGCATCCTTCGGATCGATGCGCACCAGCACGTCCTTCAGGTACGCCCACACAAAACCATCGGGGCCGCGCACGAAGGCATTGTACTCATACGACGGGTCTACCCAGTGCGGCCAATGATCGTCGACCGAGACGGGCGATGGCAGGTCCTTGGCGAACAGCACTTCACCGGTAGTCACGTCCACCCCATAGAGGATGCTGCGGCCGGACTGCTCCGGGTTCGATGTCAATCCGAGCAAGCGCCCGGGGGCAACCTCGGCAACCAGTCCGGTGGTCCGTCCTTTCGCCATCGGCACGATCTCACGCACGATCTTCTCTTCGCTCACGTCGTACACGAACAGTTTGGCCTCCTCCGGCGCTTGATTGTTGTTCAGTTCGTCAGCCGCCCTGATCGTGGAAATGACGATCAGGCGCCCGCCCAGCGAGGGTGCAATCCACTGCACGGCGTAACCGCTCAGCGGCTTCCAGAAGCCGTCCATCTTCTGGGTCTTTGGGTCATACCAGCCCAAGCCGCCGCCGGTGTAGTGGCGTAAGCCGAACCCGCCGAAATAGATCCTGCCATCGGCGCCGAGCGCGGAACTGTGCATGAGCCCCACGCGAGTGGTCTTGTCAAAGTCCCCCAGGTACCGGGGGTTACTTCTCGCATCCGATTGGTCAGGCGCCGGATGGCCGGGAGGTCCACCCTTGCTCAGCGT
>Ga0315291_10001357_pt1 | contig 32746 bp, 29 predicted proteins | sample YL17G12_20_MG_FD_203070 | JGI IMG/M metagenome (GOLD analysis project Ga0315291, IMG submission 203070) | Sediment microbial communities from Yellowstone Lake, YNP, Wyoming, USA - YL17G12_20 | ecosystem: Environmental > Aquatic > Freshwater > Lake > Sediment | place: USA: Wyoming | collected...
GAATGATGGACGCCTGGCGGGCGGGCGACATCGAGACTGTCGGTGCGATTTTCCGCCAGGACGGCCTCGGCCTGCGGGACGACTATAAGATTTCCGGGGCGGAGCTGGAGACCATGTGCGATATCGTGCGGACGGCCGGCGGCGCGCTCGGCGAGCGGATGCTCGGCGGCGGCGATAAAGGGGCCTCCGGTGCTCTGGTCCGGGCCGAAGGCGTGACGGCGGTGCAGAAAGCCGTCGAGGCCGCCTACCCGCGCAGCCGCCCCGCTTATGCGGACAAATATGCCGTGCACATCTGCAAGGTCGTGGATGGCGTCCGCGTGATTGATTATTGATCAGGGATAACGGATGATGGACTATTCATCAATCACCAATCATCATTCATCAATAATCAATGCGAGAGGAGTCTTCACCGCGGAGGTTCTCGGCAACGAGCAGATCGGTGAGTGCTTCTACAGGATGGGCCTGGAGTTCACGGGTGCCGGCGCGATGGCTTTTGCGAAGTTCCGGCCGGGGCAGTTCATTCAAGTGGATGTCTCCTCGGTCGCTTTGCCACCGGAGGACAAGATCCCGCCCTACCTGCGCGACGCCTGCCGGCGAAATATCCTGCTGCGTCGCCCTTTCAGCTTTGCCGACGTTACTGCCGGGTCGGACAGGACTACGGCCGAGCTTCTCTATTGTGCACTTGGACCGGCGTCGTTGCGGATGACCACGCTGGCCGCCGGCGACTCGCTCAGTGTCGTCGGACCGCTGGGCAACGGGTTCTGGGTACCGCAAGGCAAGCGGCTGGCACTGCTGGTTGTGGGCGGCATGGGCGCCCCGCCGATTCGATGCCTCGCGAAGTCCCTGGCAACCGAGCACCCCGATATAGCCGCGATCAGCTTTGTGGGCGCCAAGAGCATTGAGTCCTTGCCTTTCGAGGGCCGGTTCGGTCGGGAGTCCGAAGAAGTATCTCTCTCGATACCCGCGTTCAAGAAGTTCGGTATCCCGTCAGCTATCGCCACCGATGATGGCTCAACGGGCTACCGGGGCTTCATCACCGATCGTCTCGCCCGATGGCTGGACGATGAGAGTGACTGGTCGGCGGAAGGGACTATCATCTATGCGTGTGGCCCCGAGGCTATGCTGGCGGCCGTCGCCCGCGTCGCACGCGAGCGGAACATCGATTGCCAGGTCAGCATGGAGCGGCGGATGGCGTGTGGGATCGGAGTCTGCCAAAGCTGTGCCGTCGAGTGCCGCGAGGAAGGAGCGAAGGAGACCCTCTACAAGCTCTGCTGCCAGGACGGCCCCGTCTTCGACGCCCAAACCGTCGTCTTTGATGTATGAACCGATCCGACGATGCCAAGCCGCCCCCGGGCTGTCTTTGAGGCTGCCGCCGGGCTACTCTTCCATGGCGGTGCACGACAAAACTGTGGCGGGGCCAAGATGCTGTCGGCGATGCTATCAGCTTGGAAGGAGTCCTGGCCTTTGTTTGTCATTTCGACCAAGGCCGAAGGCCGCGCGGAGAAATCTGGCCGCGAATGGGCGCTACGTCATATTCGTAGCCAGATGTCTCGACTCCGCTGCGCTTCGCTCGACATGACAGACGGCGCCGGATTCCCTCGAAATCCAGGTGAAGGCCCCAGGAAACCACGCGTTCTCAACCGCCACTTTTTTGTCGTGCACCCTTCTATCGCGTTCTATTAATTTGTCTCTTTCCAGGGAGGGCGGACACGGGTATATTGGAATCGTGCACTCGTCGGAGGCTCGACGGCACATAGAACAGGAGTTGCACATGAGCTCGATAACGATCGACGACAACGAGTTGAAGGCATTGCTCAAGCAAGCCCTGATCGAGTTGCTCCAGGAAAAAAACGAACTCCTCCATGATGCCCTGGTCGAGGTGGTCGAGGAAATCGGATTGGTGAGAGCCATCCAGGAAGGACAAGCCAGTCCGGTTGCAGACAAGGCGCGAGTGCTCGAGGCACTGGAGCAGGAACCTTGAGGGCTGCGTCGCCTGCATTATAAGGACATCTGCCGGTACCTCCCATGAGGATTTCGGTTTTCCAACGGGGTATCTCAACAGCCAGTGACAAACAGGGACGTGGACATTTCGATTGAGTTCGCGGGGCTGCGGCTGGCGAATCCGGTGTTTACAGCCTCGGGCACCTGCGGCTATGCGGATGAGTTGGCGGACTTCCTGGACCTCCGCTGCCTCGGCGGTTTCATCACCAAGAGCATTACGCTCAAGCCCAGGAAAGGCAATCCTGTGCCCCGGATCGTCGAGACCGACGCGGGGATGCTCAACGCCATCGGTCTGGCGAACATCGGGCTGGAGCGCTTCATCGAAGAGAAGCTGCCCCTTATCGCCCAGATGTCCGTGCCGGTGTTCGTCAATGTCGCGGGCGAGCTGATTGAAGAGTACGTGGCGGTCGTCGAACGATTGGCCGGCGAGCAGGCCCTCGCCGGATTCGAGCTGAACATCAGTTGTCCGAACGTGGCCAAGGGCGGGATCAGCTTTGGCCGGGACCCGGACCAGGTCCGTGAGATCACCTCCGCCGTTCGCCAGGCCGCGGGCCATAAGGTGCTCGTCGTCAAGCTCTCGCCCTGCGTGACGGACATCAGTATCATCGCTCGTGCGGCGGTGGAGGCCGGAGCCGATGCCCTGAGCCTCATCAATACCTTCACGGCGATGGTCATCGATGTCGAGACGCGTACCCCCGCGCTGGCCAACCGTACCGGCGGACTGTCCGGGCCGGCCATCAAGCCTATCGCTGTTTATCTCGTCAACAAGGTCTATAATGAGGTGGCCCGGGAGGCGGGCATTCCCATCCTCGGGTTGGGCGGAATCCGCACGGCCTCGGATGCCATCGAGTTCATCATCGCCGGCGCATCGGCCGTGGCCGTCGGCACGGCCAGTTTCATCCAGCCCGATTCTGCGATGCGCATCGTGGACGGTATCAAGGATTACTGTATCAGGCATGATGTGCCCAGGCTGGCCGACCTCGTCGGTTCCCTGCGGCCGGCAGGCCCGGTCAAAACCCCATAGAATCTGACGATCTCTGATTCGTCGTGTAAGGAGACGCAAAGTATGAAACGTCGTGACTTTTTGAAAGTGGTTGGTGGCGCGACCACGGCAGCATTTTTCTCCGGCTGCGCCACAGCCCCGAAGCGGGCCCGGCGCACCACAAACAAGAAGGACCGACCGAATATCCTCTGGCTCATCTCCGAGGATACGGGCCCGGAACTGGCCTGCTACGGCAACACTGTGGTCAAAACTCCCAACCTCGATCAGTTGGCCGGCGAAGGGGCTTTGTTCACCAATGCCTTCGTCACGGGCCCGGTCTGCTCGGCGTCTCGCTCGGCGTTCATGACCGGGATGTACCAGACCAGCATCGGCGCGCACAACCATCGCAGTCACCGCAACGACGCTTACGCGCTGCCCCACCCGGCACTGCTGATTACCGAGTACTTCCGGCGGGCCGGGTATTTCCGGTGCAACTGTGCGGGCCTGAACTATAAACAGCCCGGCAAGACCGACTGGAACTTCATGACCATGCTTCGGCCGTTTGACGGCACCGACTGGTCGCAGCGCGCGACCGGGCAGCCCTTCTTTGCACAGATGAACTTCAGCCTGACCCATCGGGATTTCCGGCGGGACAAGAAAAACCCGATCGATCCGGACAAGGTCAACCTGCCCCCCTGCTATCCCGATCATCCGCTGGCACGCCGCGACTGGGCGGATTACCTCGAATCGCTCCAGCTCCTCGACACCGAAATCGGTGTCGCCCTCAAGTGGCTGGAGAAGGAAGGTGCCGCCGAGAACACGATCGTCATGTACTTCGGCGATAACGGCCATCCGCACGTCCGCGGCAAGCAATGGCTCTATGAGGGCGGAATCCACATTCCCATGATGGTCCGCTGGCCGAAACACATCAAGCCCGGCACCGTCGCCGAGGACCTGGTCAGCACGGTCGATTTGGCCCCGACGTTCCTCGCCATGGCGGGCATCGAGGTGCCTCAGTACCTGCAGGGGCACTTCTTTGTCAACGCCGGAAAGCGTACGCAACCGTATATTTACGCCGCCCGGGACCGTTGCGACGAGACGGTCGATCGTATCCGCTGTGTGCGCTCGAAACAGTACAAGTACATCCGGAACTACTACCCGGACCGGCCGTACACGCAGTTCAACGCCTACAAGAAGTTCCAGTACCCGGTGCTGACCCTGATGCAGGTCCTAAACAAAGAGGGCAAGCTGACGCCGGAGCAGGCACAGTTCATGGCCCTGACCCGGCCCCAGGAGGAACTCTACGACCTGAAGGCCGATCCGTATGAGCTGCACAATCTCGCGGGAGAGCCGAAGTACAAGAAGATTCTGAAGGAGCACAGCAAAAAACTGGATGAGTGGGTCAAGGCGACCGTCGATAGGGGTGAGAAAGCCGAGAACCCGGAGATCATTGCCTACTGGCAAGAGGAGATGGCCCAATCGTACATACAGCAAATGGAGGAGAGAGGCCTGTCGCCTCGCGTTTCGGATGAGGATTACCTCAAGTGGTGGGAAAAGAGGTTGCTCGGCTAATTATTGCACGGGCCGATGCGATGGGAGGTGAAGATGAATCGGGGCTTGTACAGCCGGGCAGTTGCCGTGGTCGTCGTATTACTCTTGGCCGGCAGCATGCACAGCGCTGAGACACCGCCTTCGCCCGGACGCATGACATATATGCAGGCGAAAGCGAGAGTACCCGACCGGAAACTGCCGGACTTCTGGATCGGCGACGTGAAAGGGCTGACTTCTCGCTTTGACAGTCTCAAGCGAGGCAAGGTTACAGTCCTTGCCACCACGCCGGGCGGCAGACCGCTTCATTTGATCACCTACGGGGACAAAGAAACCGTCGCCCACAAGGCCAACTTCAATTCTGCCATTGGGGGCAACGAACCGGCCGCATACATGGACAAGGCGGCGAGGAAGAAGCCTGTCATCTTGTTCGTCGGTCCCGTGCACGGCCATGAAGTCGAGGGACTGACCGGACTGGTCAACCTGATCTACATCATGGAGACCGGTAAGGACCTGCGAGGCCGCGAGCAGGAGACGCTGCGGCAACTGGGCGAGAAATGCCGGCTTCTGATTATTCCGGCGGGGAACCCGGACGGCACCGCGCGCTTCGAGCCGCGGGCTTTACAGGCGATGGGGGACGACGACGTGCGTTTCTGGGGTCAGGGGACCTGGAAGGATAACACTTTCTGCGATTGGCCCCAGGTCAAGCGTGTGCATCCGCTGGTCGGCGACAACATTGGGTTTCTCGGCTGCTATTTCGATGACGCCGGCGTCAACCCGATGCACGACGAGTGGTTTGCCCCGATGGGGCCGGAGTCGGCTGCTTGTCTCCAGGTGGCCCGCGAGGAAGGGCCCGACCTGGTTGTCTCGCTGCACGGCCACGAATCGAAACCGGCCGTCTACCGCCCGGCATACACCCCCATCGAAATTCAGCAGGACATCCGCGCGCTGGCCCAGGAGTGTTACGCTCTCCTCGATAAGCAGGGCCTGCCTCACGCCGAGCCGTTTGCCGTGAGTCCCGAGGGCGGAAAGCATCCGGAGCCCTTCAATTTGACCAGCGCCTTGTATCACGTAAGTGGCGCGGGCAGTTTCACCTTCGAGTGCCCGCACGGCATCCAGGGCAACTGCGAAGTCACACTCGATCAAATCCTGGATATCCAGTTGTCGCTCTACGAGGCTATGTTACAGCACGAGATCAGCAAGAAGCACTGAGCATCGCCTACAACATGAGAGCCTCTCTCACCTGGCGATATTCGTTCTCAACCATCTCCCTGGCGGGCGGGATCAACGCGGCCCAGTTAGTCTCGACGCGCTGCCGAAGCCAGTCCCTGCCCTCCGCAAAGCCAAACTGGCGGACGCGAAACACGTAATAGAGCCAGTAGGCAGGCTTGACGATTTGAGACATCGCATCGGCATTCGACACACACACTTCCTCGGGCAGTCCGTTTCCGATCCGCACCGGCGCAGAATGCGATGCAATGCACTTCGCCACGCGTTCCGTCCGCTCAGAAGGGTAGGCTTTCTCCTGCAATACTCTTCGAGCGATCTCCGCACTCAAGGCAGGATGCCTGGGCAGAGCCGCGAAGTCTGCACGGCGGAAATGTCATGCAGCCAGCCTGCTAACTCAATAATCTTCAGGTCGGCGCCGAGAGCCCTACCCAACCTCTTGGCGTACTCAGCCACGACGGACAGATGCTGTTCAAAGAACGCTGGGCCAAAGGCGTTCTTGCTGCTGTTGCACTCATCGAACACGTACTGCCTTACTGTTTCTATGATCATTCGACCAACCAAGTTGTTGGGACAGTTTGCTCCCCTCTCGCAGGAACCGGCACCCATGCTCCTCCAGATACTTGAGGAGAGCCCGACGTTTCATACAGCGATCCCGACCTCCGTGAAATCGCCGAACGCTGATTTCATCGCTGCACGCTCAGTCTGGAATTGTCAGGTCACGGCCGACAGAGAAGCCATCATTGTCCGCTGGTTTCGATGGATGAACGCGTCGCGCTGCGCCAAGAGTTGCTCGGAGAAACGGTCGCTGACCCCCTGAACTTTGGTGGGGGAAGGTGCCTGACCTTTGCCAGCCTCGTACGAATAGGAGGCTTCTTCGACCAAGTCCAACAGATACTGGTTGCTGCGATGCGTGATGGAGCGGAGGAACCGCTCGTAGGCGTCAAGGTCCGGCAAGGGCGGAAAAAGCCGTCGTAGAACCCAGTGCTCCTGCCACGCCCAACTCAACTGGTTCTTCAATGAGGCCGGTCCATTGATCCAGTCGGTCGTCGCTACGCTGATCGCGTTGAAGAACTCCTCCATTCGAGGATCCAGGAAATCGTAGTCCGGGTTGGTCGAGTCGCCTCGCAGCCGGCCTTCCCCGGCCAAGGACGCTTCGATGGGCGTCCCGGCGTAAGGCACCATGCGACAGAAATGCGCCGCGGCTAAGCCGTCACCTGTGATCTCACGCAGGAAAAAGACGTTGGCCCGAACGGTCTCAAATGTGCTCGACGGATCAAACATCATGAACCCGTAGCCTAACGACAGGCGCAACCCGTGCAGAATAGCTGCCGCGCGAAGATTGTCTTCGACGGTCAGGCCCTTGGCGAATGTGCTCAGTCCCGTAGCGTTTCCGGACTCCAAGCCCAGATAGACCATGTAAAGACCGGAGTCGCGAAGCCGCCCAAACAACTCGGGTTCGACTTCGTCGGCGCGACAACTGATCTTCCAGATGACGCGACCAACCAGGCCCTCCGTCCGGAGCGCGTTCGTAAACTGATCGAGCCATCGCCGGCCAAAGGTTCCCCAGACCGGGAAATCGTCATCCTGGAACGGGAATATGGAGACGCCCTGCTCCAAATGCAGGACCCGCATTTCCTCCGCTACTGTCGACGGCTTCCGCACGCGAACCTTCTTCCCCCGCGTTGTTCCGTAGAACTGCCGGATGGAGCAAAAGGAGCAGTTGCGGACGCAACCGCGACTGGCCAGCATGGGACTGGCCTTCTTGCCCAGCGTGGCCGCATCTTCAAACGGACGCACCGGATACGGCAGTTCATCGAGGTCGGCGATGAGCGCACGCGGCAACGGCGCGATGGACCGCTCTCCATCCCGATACGCGAGTCCTGCCACTTGGTGCCAATCCCGGCCTTGCGCCAGACACTGCATCAGCTCGGCAAGGGTCAGTTCGCCTTCGCACCGCGCGATGCTGTCCAGTCCAGGGATGGCTTGCAGCATGTCTTCATAACGCAGGCTTGGATAGTGTCCTCCGGCGCAGAAATGACAGTCCACACCATTCTCCCGAAGGTAGGAGACCAACTGGCGAAACTCTGGCAGGTAGTACTGGAAGATCAGCGAGAAGCCAACCAACAGGGGGTCAGCGGCACGGACAGCTTCCAGGATCGACTCCGGCCCTTGCCGAAAATCAATGATCCGTGCGGCGACACCGCGATCCTGCAGCGTCGAAGCCAAGTAGCCCAGCCCGAGATTGGTCTGGTCTTGAAAGCCAATGAGAACTGCGCCGCCGGATGTCATAACTCATAGGCGCACGAGCCCCTCACCGTGGCCCTCTCCCCATCGGAACCATCCGATGGGGAGAGGGAATGCTTGGGCGATGAGGCTACTTCGCGACTCCCCCTATGATCTCTTGCAGGTGGCCGACAGCCTTCAACTGGGCATCAAGCAGGACCTTCTGCGCCTCCAGCGTGCTCTTCGCCAGGTCCAACTGGACTCCAGCCAAACGGTTTGACGCCGTTCGGTCGAGGCGGCTGACGATCAACTCCCACATCGGGCCGGGGTCACCTGGATCCGGCCAAGGCCAGCGCCAGCGAAACAATGGGTTGATAGCCTGTACATCGATCTTCTCTTGTGCCATGCTGTGCTCCTTTCTTTGTCGATGAGCCTTCCTGTTTCTATGTGGGGACGATCTTGCTCTCTCCAAGACGTCCATACGCCGGTTGTTGGGCCAACTGATGACCCGACTAAAGTACGTCGCGCATCTCCAGTTCAATCTCCCTGCGGCAAATACGGACTACTTCTTTCTGTATGATAGGTTGTCGTCTTCTCTTGTTCTCCGTGCTAAGCTCAATCCTATCAACTCACTACCGACTATCCGCCGATCTCCTTCCGGCTCACACAGACCGCATAACCCGGCCCACAGTCATCTACCGGGGCTTCGCATAGCGGGGCCTCCCGTGTTCAATACGGGCGTCTAAATCATGGTCGTACGGAGGTCTTTGTGACCGAGAAGTCCCTGGATCGTGCAACCGTCGCAGCCCGTCTCAAAGAGATGTGTCACGAAGGAGTGGCGGAAGGTATGACCGCCGACAGGCCTGGAGGCACCAACTACAGCGGTCTCCCTGTCTGTCTGTGGAGAGACCACCTGCGCCGCAGGCACTCGGCTCGGACCCTCTATTTCACGGACCTCAAACATCCGCGTCTCCTTCGCTTGCTCGGAGGATGATAGCATGACACGCAGGGGAAAGCAAGAGGGCCGACGAAAAGAATTTCGCATTATTAGCGCGTTGATTACCGCAGATGGATCATTGATGATTCCACGTTCCACGGTGCCCCCCCTTCGTCCTGCTGGTAGCCGCAAGAGCGGAAAAGGATTGAGGGCCAGGGGCGCATTCCCGTGCACGGGCGTGGAGATTGCTTCGTCGGCCCTTGGCCGTTTCGCAATAACAGGGGCCAGTTTTGACGTTGATGTCCCGGGAGAATTAGGGTATTCTGGGTACACTCGGCGGGCCGGTGGCCCTCTGGATTTACGATTCTTTTTGCCCGGCACGCAAGGCCAAATCGTAAATGGTAAATTGAACATAGTAAATCTCAAGGGGATAGCGCGATGGCGAAGGATATGGAACAACTGTACCAGGAACGTTTGAAGCGGTACGTCACGGCGATGCGGAATGAGAAGCCGGACATGATTCCGATGCGGCCGTTCGTTGCCGAGTTCACGGCCAAGTACGCCGGCTACACGTGCCAGGACGTGGCCCACGATTACAGCAAGGCGTTCGAGGCGGCCGTCAAGACCGCCAAAGATTTTCAGTGGGACGCGGTCGTCGCGAATATGGTCTATGTCTGGACGGGTCTGGCCCAGGCGGCCGGACTGCGCTACTACGGCATCCCAGGCATCGGCATTCCCCACACGGTCGGCTTCAACTACATCGAGCCGCCCGAAGATAAGGCGTTCATGCACGAGGATGAGTACGACGCGCTGATCGACGACCCCACGGCGTTTCTCTATAACACGTGGCTGCCACGGGTCTCGACCGAGATCAGCAAGATCGGCGAAGCTTCGACCTACCGCAATAATCTCGCGCTGGTAAAAAGTGCGATGGCCATGTTGCAATACTTCTACGCCTTCGGCCCGCAGGTGGGCCGGCTGCGGTCGGAGTGCGGCACGGCGTCCGCCATCGCTGGCATCTTCAAGGCCCCGTTCGACATCCTCGCCGACAAGCTGCGCGGCTACCTGGGGCTGACGATGGACATGCACACGCAGCCGAAGAAGGTGCTCAAAGCCTGCGAGGCGCTCATGCCGCACCTCGTCCACGTGGGCCTGACCACCTGCGACCCGAGCAAGCAAGTGCCCATCGGCTACTGGATGCACCGGGGCTGCGTGCCGTTCGTCAATCCGCAGCAATTCGAGTCCCATTACTGGCCCACGCTCAAACCCTGCATCGAAGAGTTCTGGAAGAATGGCCACCAGACGCTCTTCTACGCCGAGGGCAGGTGGAAGCATCACTTCGACACCTTCCGCGAGCTGCCCGACCGCAGCATCGTCTTCCACTGCGACCAGGACGACATCTTCGAGGTTCATCGCAAGCTGCACGACAAGTTTGCCCTCAGCGGCGGTATCCCGAACGTGACGCTGAGCTGGGGCCAGCCGCAGGAGGTGCGGGAGTTCGTGCTGCGGGTCATCAAGGAGGTGGCCAAGGACGGCGGCTACATCATGGACGCCGGTGCGATCATGCAGGACGACACGAGCATCGAGAACATGAAGATGATGACGCAGGTCTGCCGCGAGCACGGTGTGTACGCCTCCGGCAGCTACAAGACGCCGACCGACACGCCGCCAGCGGATCTGCCGTCGTCCGTGGAGTCACGCCAGAAGGTCACCGGTATGGCGGGCCGGGCGACGCCGCGCGTGAAGCCGGGCGTCTGCTTCCCGTGGGACCAGCGCGTCAAAGACCTCCCGGAGATCACCGGCGATAAGGCGATGGTCCGCAGAGTCTGGGAGGACGTCGATACATTAGGTAACATGTACATCTGGCAGATGCTGCTATCGTTCTGAGACGGAGATGAACATGGCACTGGATCGGCGTCAGTTTCTGGGCTCGACGACAAAGGCGTTGTTTGCGGCTGCCGTAGGCGAATCTCTCGTCTCGACCAGCCGGGGCGACGAGAATGGCGTTCCCGAACCGACGAAGAAAGTGCTCGTGGGGGCCCATCCGTGGGTTTATGCGGCCACGCAGCCCAAATACGATATCTACCCGATCCTCGACCCAATCTTCGCGGACATGAGCTACGCGGGTCTGGACGGGATCGAGCTGATGCACACGGCCCTGCGACCGCCGGACGCGTTCGAGCGCATTCGTGAGTTGTCGCGGAAATACGCCCTGCCGGTCATTGGCACATCGTTTGAGGGTGCCATGTGGGACCGTGCGCAACACGAGGCCGTGTTCGAGGATGCGCGGATCGTCGTGACCCGGCTGGCGGAGTTGGGCGGACGGACCTTGGGCACCTCGGTCGGCAAAGCGCCCCAGCCCAAGACGCCGGCACAGTTGGATGCCCAAGCGGAACTGCTACGCGGCATCATGGCGCTATGCCGCCGGTATGGCGTGGTCCTGAACCTGCACAATCACACCTACGAAGTGGAAAACGACATGCACGACCTGCGCGGGACGCTGGAGCGGATTCCGGATGTCAAGCTGGGCCCGGACCTTAACTGGCTCGTCCGGGGCGGCGTCGATCCCGTGAAGTTCATCGAGACCTACGGGGACCGAATCGTGTTCCTGCACCTGCGGGACCAGAAAGCGGACGGCAAGTGGTCCGAGGCCATGGGCGAAGGCAATATGGATTACGTCGCCATCGGCAAAGCTCTCCAAAAGGTCAAATTCTCCGGCGACGCCGTCATCGAGCTGGCCCACGAAGGGAACTTCAAACCGACCCGGCCGCTGCGCGAGAGCCTGAAGATGAGCCGGGCCTATGTCAAACAGACGCTCGGGTTCTAACCCACTACGGAGGACACGCATGAATCGCAGGAATCTGACGCGACGTGATTTCCTGGCCCGCACCGCCGCCGGCGCGGGCATGGCAGTGCCCTACCTGGTCCGGTCTTCGGCGTTGGGCAAGGCGGGGAAGGTCGCCGCCAGCGAGCGCATCACGCTGGGCATGATCGGCACGGGCGACCACGGGCGGGGAGTGAATCTCAGTACGTTCCTCACCTTTTCCGATGCCCGGGTCGTCGCCGTCTGCGATGCGGTCCGCGAGCAGCGGGAACTCGCACGCGGGATGGTTAACAGCAAGTACGGCAACCAAGATTGCGCAGTCTACGGTGACTTCCGCGAGGTTCTGGCTCGCCCGGACATCGACGCGGTGATGATTTCCACGCCGGACCACTGGCATGTGCCGATCTCCATTGCTGCCGCCCAAGCGGGCAAGGATGTCGAGTGCGAAAAGCCGACGCTGACAGTCGAGCAGGGTCGCCGGCTCGTCGAGACGATGAAGCGGTACAATCGCGTCTTCCAGTGGTCGACGGAGGACCGGGCGGTCGACGTCTATCATCGGATGTGCGAGCTGGTTCGTAACGGCCGCATCGGCAAGATTCACACAATCAAGGTGGAACTGCCGAGTGGCCCGGCCCAGCCTGGGAACCCTCAGCCGATGCCCGTGCCGGACGGGTTCGATTACGACATGTGGCTTGGACCCGCCCCTTGGGCCCCCTACACGAAAGATCGCTGCCTGTACAACTTTCGCTGGCTGCTCGATTATTCGGGCGGCGAGCTGACCGACTGGGGCGCCCACCTGCTCGACGGCGCCCAATGGGGCAACAACACGGAACACACCGGCCCTGTCGAGGTCGAAGGCAAAGGCGTGTTCTGGCGAGAGGGGCTGTACAACACGGCCAAAGAGTTCCACATTGAGTACACCTATGCCGACGGTGTGAAACTGATCGTGAATTCGGGCACGCCGAGCCTGCGGTTCGAAGGCACCGACGGCTGGATCGGCAACCGCGGCTGGCGCGCCCCCCTGCAGGCGGAGCCCGCCTCCATTCTGGACTCCGTGATCGGGCCGAATGAGATTCATCTCTATACCGCGCAGAGCGAGCAGCGTAACTTCCTCGATTGCGTCAAATCCCGGCAGGAGTGCTATTTCCCGCCGGAGATTGGCCAGCGCTGCTTCACGATCGCCCATATCGGCAATATCGCCATGATGCTGGGCAGGAAGCTGAAATGGAATCCCGAGACGGAGCGATTTACCAATGACGATGAGGCCAACCGCATGCTCGGCCGCGCCATGCGCAGCCCGTGGCATTTACTGTGAAGATTCGTTTAAGTGAGAGGGTAGACACCATGACACGAGTATCTGACCGTTCGCCGGGACGTGTATGGGTAATCACAACAATCATTGCTCCATTGCTCCTTTGGGGCAGCGCTGCGCTGAGCAAGGATTGCAGCGAGTGCCACAAGCTCCAGTTCTCGGGCAATGATTTCTCCGCGTGGCGGAGCGACACGGGCCAGTGGCAGGTCGTGGGAGATGCGGGCTTGAATCCCGGTAACGAGAAGCTTCTGGCGTCCCAGCCCGGCACCGGCACGATCCTCAATGGTCCGACGGGCCGGAGCGTCAATCTCTTCAGCAAGCAGGAATTTGGCGACGTCCGCGCCCATCTCGAGTTCATGGTGTCCAAGGACTCGAACTCCGGCGTGTACCTCATGGGGCGGTACGAGATTCAGGTCTATGACAGTTGGCAGAAATCCTCGGAGTACCCCGGCATCGAGTGTGGCGGGATTTACCAGCGCTGGGACGACAACCGGAATCCGCAGGGCTTTGAGGGCCATTCGCCGCGCGTCAATGCCTCGAAGCCGCCGGGCCAATGGCAGACATTCGATATCGTCTTTCGGGCTCCCCGCTTTGACAAGGCCAGCCGCAAGATTGCCAATGCCCGGTTCGAGAAGGTCGTGCATAACGGTATTCTCGTCCATCGCGATATCGAGTTGACCGGGCCGACGCGGGCCAGTGCTTGGGATGATGAGAAGACACTGGGGCCATTGATGCTCCAGGGCGACCACGGCCCCGTCGCCTACCGCAATATCTGGGTCGCTCCCGCCGGGCCGAATCCCTTCTTCGCCATGGATACCGCCACCAAGGACGCCAATCATAAAACAGCCGAGGAGCAGGCGAAAATGCTCAAGGAACTGGGTTATGCTGGGATCGGGATCGGCTACGAGGGGACGAGCTCGCTGGCGGAAACGGTCAAGCAACTCGATAAACGCGATTTGCAGCTTTTCGCCGCGTATGCCGGTATCAACATCGATCGGGGCGGGCAAGCCTACGATTCTTCCCTGAAAGACGCCTTGAAGATTCTCGACGGGCGCAACACGATCCTGTGGCTGTTCGCCCAGAGCAAAGAGCACAAGTGCTCGGCACCGGAAGGCGATGCGCGTGCGGTAGAGATCCTCCGCGACCTCGCCGACGCCGCTGCGCAATACAAGGTGCGAATTGCCCTGTATCCGCATCAAGGCTTCTGGCTCGAAACCATCGAGGACGCGGTGCGCGTCGCGGAGAAAGTGGGCCGCCCCAACGTGGGGGTCACCTTCAACCTGTGCCACTGGCTGCGGGTCAGTCAGAACCGGGATGCCAAATCGGCCATCGAACGGGCGATGCCGCGTCTATTTGTTGTGAATATCAATGGGGCCGATACCGACGGCCGGGATTGGAACACCTTGATTCAAACGCTCGATCGCGGTACTTTCGATATGCGCGGGTTCCTGGAGACCCTCCGGGACGCCGGATACACCGGCCCCATAGGCTTCCAGGGCTACGGTATCGGCGGCGATGTGCACGAGAACCTCAAACGCACGATGGCGGCGTGGGAGAAGCACTCCCAGGTTCTGCGGGGCGACGTGAAGCCGTTTGGAGAACCGAAGAAGGCGCAATGAAGCAGGCGGCTCCAGCAGCCTGCAGGTCCCATGAGTCCTATGGGTCCTACAGGTCTGATGGGACCGATGGGAAAAACGATGGAGACTTTGAAGCTTCTGCGTGATTATTTTCCGACCGCGATTTACACGGGCAAGTGCCTGGTCTTCATCAGTGAGGACTGGCGGGTCGAGCTGACGGAGCACAAGGACAGCGATTTCAGCAAGAGTTCAACCCAACCCTCGATCATCCGGGTGCGCATCTTCCGCAAGGCCCTCAGCGGCGAGTTCGTGGGCGGATTCTATGAGGACTTTCAACTGCCCTCTCTCGGTGAACTCGCTGAGCAGATCGAGAAGTACGTGCAACAGGCCATCGGCTCGAACCTGCGGGAGAACGCCGAGTAGTTGCGGGCGCGAAGCGGTCAAATCCCGCTCTCTATACGCATGTGGCAGAAACGCGAGTGGATTTGATGTCCAAGCCGGCTATCCAGGAAAATGCGGACGGCGTGACTTTCACAGCCAAGATTGTCCCCGGCAGCAGCAGGACGATGGTTTCGGGCGTACTGGACACGATGATCAAGATCCGGGTGGCGGCGGCACCGGAAAAGGGCAAAGCCAACCAGTGTCTCATCGCGTTTTTGGCCGGGCAGTTGGGCGTGAAGAAGAACGCCATCGAGATCATCGCCGGTCAGACCAGTCCGATCAAGCAGATCCGGGTCGCCGGGCTCTCGGCAGCGGACCTTCTGGACAGACTCGGGTTAAGCGAACAGGACCCTTCGTAACCGCAGGCCCGATGCGGATGGACACCACCCGTTGCCATTTTGGCCCAGGCCAGAAGGCCGCCTTTTTGTCATTTCGACCAAGGCCGAAGGCCGCGCGGAGAAATCTGGCCGCGAAGGGGCGCTACGTCAGATTCGGAGCCAGATGTCTCGACTACGCTGGCGCTCCGCTCGACATGACAAACGGTGAACTGCTCATGTGCAGCGCGTATCAGCCTGTTCCAGGATCACTGGGTCTGCTCGGGCAATTTCTTCAGGCGGATGTTTTTGACCGCGCCGGTTGTGACCCAAGTCGCGATGCCAAGCGGCTGCGACAGGTCCATCTCCGGCCGGATGTCGATTTTGCGACCCGTAACGTCGACGTCCACGAGGTCCTGGTCATCCAGCCACACCTGAATCCGATTCGGCACGACGCGAAGCCGAACGTGATACCATTTGCCGTTCTCAAAACGAATCATCCGGGTGGTCTCATTTTCCGAGGCGTCAAAGTGGTCGAGACTGGACAGGCCGCACAAACTGCCGCCCCAGCCGCCCAGAATCAGCGTGCACGGATTCTCCCCCACCGGGAAGGTCAGGCCGCAGAAGAAATCGTTACCCTGAGCACGCATGGCATCGAGCGTGATCTCGTAGTTCATCCGCACGACCGGGCCGGTCCACGCGATGCCGGTGGCATAGCTGCCCATCTCCAGGTAGATCGCCCCATCCTTGACGTGAACGTTGCCTTGCCCGCCGAAATCCGTCACTTTCCATGGGCCGAGCGTCTGACCATCGAAAAGACTGATCTCTTCGCCCGGCACAGGAGCGGACCCCGTCTTTGGCTCCGGCTCCTTCGCTGCCGGAACGGGGGCGGGCGCCGCCGGCTGAACGGTCGCAGGTGCAGCCGACTGGGACTGACCGGCACTAGGCTGTTTTTCCGTCGGGATCTTCCGCCTGCCGCAACAACACCCGGCGTCCAGCAGCAAGCCGGCGGCAAGAAGAACGACCCAAATCGTTATGCGACCGGGGTTTAGCACCACGAGGCAAGCACGGTGCACGGTTCGAAACCAATCGGCAGGACCACGCAGGCTCATATTGTCCTCCTAACAAGGCAAATTTTCTTGGAATAGATTAAGCAGCCGGCTAAAATTGCACAAGACGCAATCGGTGGAGCCGGTCATTTTGTGGGAACCGTTCGGGCAAGAGCCTCAAGACCGAAGAACAATCTGACGATAAGGAACGTATAAATAAGTACTTACGTGCAGCCTTCATCATCGGGCGATCACCTCAACAGCGCTAAATCAACTGCGGCACGGCAGGGAACAAATGGGACAGGGCCAATGAGAAGAACCCTTCTTGGTATCGTCATACTTTCGGCTATTTTCCCCTGTCTGGCTTTCGCCCAGTTGGCGAATGCCTACAAATCGGGATTGCGTGTAACCTCTCTCGATCAGGTGCTCCGCCTGCAGGAAGACCAGATCGACTTAGCCACGGCTACCCTGATTTCGTCGGAGTATTGGAGCGACATGGTGCCCGGGCGTCGTTACCTCGAGCAGTTGGACGCCATGGCATTGGAGATTCAGTCGCGGCTGCGGCGACAGGGACTGCGTGCCGATTTCCGGGCCATTCCGATTATCAATCAGTATCTGTTCGAGGAGCTCGGCTTCAAGACCATCTCCCATGCCAACGACCCCAACGACCTGTTTCTCCACTCCGTGATGGATCGACGGCAAGGCTACTGCCTGAGCCTGTCTATCCTTTATCTGTCGTTGGCCGAGCGTTTGGGCCTGGACCTCTACGGGGTGGTCGTTCCGGGCCACTTCTTCGTGCGCTACGATTCAGGTCGCGTTCGATTCAATATCGAGACGACGAGCAGCGGCGCCAGCGTGGCGGACGACCACTACATGACGAAGTTCAGCGTGCCACAGAATGGCCGCGATTCGATTTACATGAAGAGCCTGAACAAGCGTCAGACCATCGGCTGCTTCTTCAACAATCTCGGGAACGTCTACAGTGAGATCGGGAATATCGATATGGCCCTGGTTGCCTTGGAAAGGGCCGTGGCCATTAATCCGACGCTTTCGGAATCCCGGGCCAATTTGGGTAATATTTACCTGCAAAAGGGTCGGCTGAACGATGCGATTCAGCAGTACCAGGCTGCCTTGGCGGTGAATCCCGGCGACCCCAAAACGTACAACAACATCGGCAATGCCTACATGGCTCTGGACCATCTGAATGATGCCGGCTCCTCGTATCGGCAGGCCATACAACTGGACCCGAATTTCGCCGATGCGTACCGCAACCTGGCCCTGTTCTACACCCGGCTGGAGAAATACCCCGACGCGATTTCTCAGTTGAACCACGCTTTGGCTCTCGACAGCCAGAACCATCAGGTGTACAGCCAGCTCGGCGAGCTGTATTATCGCATGGGCGACTACGACAAGGGTCTGGCACAATTCCGCAAGGCCTTGAGCCTCAAGCCGGATTCGGCGGAGGCATACTATGGCTTGGGCATCTGCTATGGCAAGCTGGGCCAGACATCAGATGAGATTCAGGCCTATACCCAGGCTTTGTTGCTGAAGCCCGATCTGCTGGGCGCGCTTGTCGATCTGGGCACGGCCTACTTCAATGAAGAGAACTATGGTCTGGCCGCCCAATTCTACAAGCAGGCCGTGGCCATCAAGCCGGACGATGCGAGGATTCTCTTTAACCTGGGCTCGGCCTACCTCAAGCAGAACAACTTCGACCAGGCCGTCAAGGCCTACCTACAGGTGATCAAGATCGACCCGAAAGTGGGTGATGCCTATCACGGGCTGGCGTATGGCTACTACATGCTCGAACAGTATGACCTTGCCTGGAATCACGTGAACACAGCCAAGAAACTCGGAGTAAAGGTGCCCGAGGACCTGTTCCGGGCGATCCAGAGCAGGGCGAAGATAAAATGAGCAGAAATTCTCAACAGCACCTTGACACAATGTGCACCCGTCGTTAGAATAGGAGTGCACGATGGGAGTAGGCAGTCCGACTGCTTGAGTGTGGGCAATCCCAGCAGAAAGCCAATTATTGGAATCATCGGCGGCATTGCTTCCGGAAAAAGCACCGTTGCCAGGGAGTTCGGAAAACTGGGGTGCGCGGTCATCAGCGCCGATGCAATTGCTCACGAGTTGCTCCAGGAAAAACCGGTTCGTGACGAGATCACGGGGTTGTTCGGCCCAGAGGTCTTGAATGCGTGCGGCGCGATTGATTGCCGCAGACTCGCGGAGATCGTCTTCTCGGATCAGCAGAAACTATCCGCCTTGAACAAAGTGATCCATCCCCGTGTCTTGGAGCGAACCGAGGAGTTGATTTCGCAGTACAATCATTGTACACATGCCAAAGCGATTGTACTCGATATGCCCCTGCTGATTGAAGTTGGATGGGCGGATCGTTGCGACCGGCTGATTTTCGTCAAGTGCGATCGCAGGCGACGAGCCGGGAGGGCCAAACGGGCAGGCCTTATGGATGAGCAGGAAATCAAAATTCGCGAAAATTTTCAGATTTCTGTGGACAAGAAGGCAAAGCTGGCCGATAATACCATAGACAACAATTCTGACTTCTCGACATTAGTCAGGCAAATCAACGAGATCTTCTCTGACATAGCAAGAAGCAGTTAGTCTCGTTTACTGGAAGTCGTGCTGCTTGCTGCCATCTTGTGGGGCCGTACTTCTTCGTGGTGTAGCGTAAGGCCCGAATCCCACAGGAACCCCGAGAGAAGAAGAGGTTTCACGTCGGCTACAGGCGTGTTGTCCGCATCTGTCGGGCAGGCTCACACCTGCACAAACAGGGGCAAGGGTGACAATGAAGTTCACGTAACAGCAAAAAAGGAGTAGTTATGGCGAAGGCCAAGACAACCAAGAGGAAAAGGGGCACGAAGAGGGCTCCTGCCGAAGAAGAGATGGCGATGGAACAGCCAGAGACGTTGGATCCCGCAGCGACCACGGCGGACGCCGGGGACGACGATCCCGCCCCGACCGTTGTCTCGGACACGATGGAAGCGACAGAGGCTCCGGCGGAAACAGGCGAGCTCCCGGAGGACATCGAGGCCGCCGAGGAGATCGAAGTCTCTGATGAAGAGTCTACGCACGCCAAGTACGAGCGCATCAAAAAAGGCAATCTGTACCTGACGGATTTGCAGCGGCTCACCGTGTCGGAGCTGCACGAGATGGCGAAGAAGGAGGGCATCACGGACTACAGTGCGCTGAAGAAACAGGATCTGATCTTTCGGATTCTGAAGGAGCGCATCCGTCAGAACGGCCTGATGTATGGCGAGGGCGTTCTCGAGGTCCTTCCCGACGGTTACGGCTTCCTCCGCAACCCGGATTACAATTACCTGTCCTCGTCGGACGACATTTACGTGTCCCCGTCCCAGATTCGACGCTTCGGTCTGCGGACCGGCAATATCGTTTCCGGACAAATCCGACCGCCAAAAGATTCGGAGAAGTACTTTGCCCTGCTGCGCGTCGAGGCGATCAACTTCGAGAATCCCGACCTGCTGGCGGACAAGATCGTCTTCAGCGATCTGACGCCGCTGCACCCGGAGCAGCGGCTGATCCTCGAGACGACCAGCGATGAGCTGAACATGCGGATCATCGACCTTGTGACGCCGGTGGGCAAGGGCCAGCGCGGCCTGATCGTCGCTCCGCCGCGTACCGGCAAGACGATCCTGCTGCAGAAGATGGCCAACGCCATCAGTACCAACCATCCGGAGGTCAAGCTGATCGTGCTGCTGATCGACGAGCGGCCGGAAGAGGTCACCGAAATGGAGCGCAAGACCGCCGAGAACGTCGAGGTCATCAGCTCCACGTTCGACGAGCCCGCCTCACGCCATTGCCAGGTGGCCGAGATCGTCATCGAGAAGGCCAAGCGCATGGTCGAATACGGCACGGATGTCGTGATCCTGCTCGACTCGATCACCCGTCTGGCGCGGGCGTACAACAATGAGACGCCGCACTCCGGCCGTATTCTGACCGGTGGTGTAGACGCGGGTGCCATGCAGATGCCCAAGAAATTCTTCGGGGCCGCTCGAAAAATCGAAGAAGGCGGCTCGCTGAGCATTTTCGCCACCGCCCTGATCGACACCGGCTCGAAGATGGACGAAGTGATCTTCGAGGAGTTCAAAGCGACCGGCAACATGGAGCTGCATCTGGACCGGCGGCTGGTCGACCGCAGAGTCTGGCCGGCCATCGAGATCAGCCGCAGCGGAACCCGAAGGGAAGAGCTGCTGCTCGACCCGAAGGAATTGGAGCTCGTTTACCGTCTGCGCCGGGTCCTCAGCGACCTGAACCCCGTCGAGGCGGTCGAACTGCTCAAGAACCGGCTGTCGAAGACGCGGAGCAACGCCGAGTTCCTGATGACCATGAACCTGGACTAACGAGTCCTTCGCCCGGCTTGGAGGGCCGCCCTCTACGGCGGCGCGAACTCTTTACAGGGTGCCCATAGGATATTAACATACCTTCCGGCAGACACGTGTCTGCCGGAATTTTTTTGGTGGTGATGGAGACGGACGCGTCATGGCAGAACTGTTGTCCAAGGTTTACGATCCGAAGACCATCGAAGAGCAGGTCAATGAACTGTGGCTGTCGAGGTCCTATTTTCATGCCGAGCCATCCCGCAACGGGCAGAAGCGCAAGGCGTTTACGATCGTCATCCCCCCGCCGAACGTGACGGCGGCTTTGCACCTGGGCCATGCCCTGAATAACACGCTCCAGGATATCCTTATCCGGTTTCGCCGGATGCAGCAGTACGAAACACTCTGGATGCCCGGCACGGACCACGCCGGCATTGCCACACAGACCGTGGTGGAAAAACGCATCCTCGCCGAGGAAGGCAAGCGACGCACCGATTTTCCGCGGGACGAGTTCGTCCGCCGCATTCAGGCCTGGAAGGATGAATACGAGGCCACGATCCTCGGCCAGCTCAAGGCGATGGGCTGCTCCTGCGATTGGCAGCGCACGCGCTTCACGATGGACGAGGTGTGCGCCAGGGCCGTCCGGGCGGCATTTTTCAAACTCTTCCGGGACGGGCTGATCTATCGCGGCAAACGCCTCGTCAACTGGGACCCGGCCACGCAGACGGTCCTCGCCGATGACGAAGTCGAACACGAGACTATCCAGGGTCATTTCTGGTACCTGAAGTATCCGCTCGTCGAGCCGGTCGAGATCGACGGACAACAAATTGAGCATGTGACGGTGGCCACAACGCGGCCGGAGACCATGCTGGGCGATACGGCGGTAGCCATGAATCCGGCCGACCCGCGGGCCCCCTACCTCGTGGGTAAGCAGGTCTGCCTGCCTATCGTCGGGCGGGTCATCCCCATCATCGCCGACGAGCACGTCGTGCTGCCTGATCCGCAGAGCGAGGACGAGAAGGCACGATTCTCCACGGGCTTTCTGAAGGTCACGCCCGCCCACGACCCGGACGACTGGGAGATCGGCAAGCGACACCATCTGCCCGTCGTCAACGTGATGGCGCCCGATGGCTCCATCAGCGACAGATACGGTTGGGCCGACTGGGACCAGATCAAGAACCCGGATGTGGAAAACCTCCTTGGCATGGATCGGTTTGAAGCACGCAAGGCCATTGAGGAGTGGTTCCGCCAGGAGAATCTGCTGGAGGAGGTGCGGGACTACACGCATGAGGTGGGCCACAGCTATCGCAGTCATGTTCCGATCGAGCCGTACCTGTCCGATCAATGGTACATCGCCGTCAAGCAGCCTATCGACCACCTTGCCGAGAAACTCGGTGAAGGCCTGATTGAAGGAACCGATGTGCCTGTGAATTCCCTCGCCGGCCTGGCCCTCAAGCCTTTGCTTGACGGCCGCCTGCGATTCATCCCCGAGCGCTACGCCAGGACCTATCAGGCATGGCTGGAGAATCTGCGAGACTGGCCGATCAGCCGCCAACTCTGGTGGGGCCACCGCATCCCGGTCTGGTCGAAGAAGAGTGGGCACGCAGCCGACCTGCCATCGGGCACGCGCGACCGAATTCATTCTATCACAGCCGATACAGATGATGGCCCGATGACATTTGTCTGTGTCGCGCCGGGCAATGCGGACGTTGAGAAAGATCTGGAAGCACAAGGATGGAAGCGTGACAGCGATGTACTCGACACGTGGTTCTCCTCGGCTCTGTGGCCGTTCAGCACATTGGGTTGGCCGGAGAATACGCCGGAGTTGAGGACGTTCTATCCGGGGGATGTCCTTTGCACGGCCCGCGAAATCATTACCCTGTGGGTCTCGCGCATGGTGATGATGGGCCAGTACTGCGTCGGCGATATCCCCTTCCGCGATGTCTACATCCATGCCATGATCCAGGACGGCGAGGGCCGCAAGATGTCCAAGAGTCTGGGCAACGGCATCGACCCGCTGGTGGCGATTGACAGCCACGGCGCCGATGCGATGCGCTTCACACTGGCGAGCATGACCACGGATACGCAGGATATCCGCATGCCGGTCGTCCCGATGACGTTGCCGGACGGCCGCCAGGTCAACACCTCGCCCAAGTTCGACATCGGCCGCAACTTCTGCAACAAGCTATGGAACGCGTCGCGGTTCGCCATGATGAACCTGGAGGGCCTCGACCCCGCCGGGTTCGATGCCGGCAGGATGGATATTACCGACCAGTGGATCCTGTCCCGCCTGGCCGCGACCCGCGATGAAGTCACCGATTCCTTGAACGCCTTCAAGTTCAGCGAGCCCCTCGCCCAGTTGTATCGCTTCTTCTGGAATGACTTTTGTGACTGGTACCTGGAGTGGATCAAGCCCCGCATGAGGGACGATGCCGACCGGGCCGTCGCCCAGAATGTGCTGGCGTTCGTGCTCGACTATACCTTGCGTCTGCTCCATCCTTTCGTGCCCTTCATCACCGAAGGCATATACCAAAAGCTCAATGAAATGGCTCCCACTCGCACGCTCCGAGGACTGGCCGCAGCGGAGCACGCACAAGCCCTGACCATCACCCGATGGCCCGACAGTCTGGGACACGTGAAGAACGTCTCCGTCGAAGGGCAGATCCAACTGGTCCAGGAGGTGGTCCGGGCCATTCGCGACATCAGGAGTAACTACAACATCACCCCGGCCCAGAGACTCTCGGCCTCCGCCGCCGCCCCCATGCGAATGGCGGATACGCTGAACGCGAACAGCCATCTGGTGTGCCAACTGGCCGGGCTGGACAGCTTTCAGGCGGCCGAGAACACCCCCAAGCCGAACAATGCCGCCACGGCTATAGTAGAAGAAGCTCAAGTATATGTGCATAATGTCATCGATCCCGAGGCGGAACGGGCCCGCCTTGAAAAGCAAAGACAGGAAATCGAGCAGGCAAAAAAGGTGGTCGAGAGCAAGCTGGCCAACGCGAATTTTGTGGCGAGAGCCAAGCCCGAAGTGGTCGCGCAGGCGCGGGAACGGCTCCAGCAGCTTCAGGAACAGTTACAGGCCGTCGAGAGACATCTCGGCGAGCTCGGCAGGCGATAGATAAGGGGGACCGAAATGGAAGTGGAAGTTGAACTGTCGCGGATCATCATCAATGAGACTTCCGACCAGCAGATCATCGTTCTGAAGGAGCGTCACGGCACGCGCGGGTTTCCGATCGTGATCGGCATCGTGGAAATTTTCGCCATTGATCGTCGGTTAAAGGGAATCAAGCCGCCCCGGCCCATGACCCACGACCTGCTGGCCAACGTGATCGAGAGCCTCGGTGCGAAAGTCGAGCGGATTGTGATCGACGACCTTCGCAATCACACGTTTTTCGCCAAGATTCACCTGAACATTGACGGCCGCGCGATCCAGGTGGATTCCCGGCCCTCCGATGCCATCGCCCTCTGTGCCGCTCTCGAGGCCCCTATTTTTGTGGCCGAGCACGTTTTTGATCTGACGAATCAGTAAAGAACGTGGCCACGACAAGTAGCGCGACCGCAACACACAGCATCGCATCGGCCAGGTTGAAGGTATGCCAGTGCCGGCCGGGCCAATACACCACATCAATGAAATCACGGACCTGACCGTGATTGAAGAGTCTGTCCCACAGGTTGCCGCTGACACCCGCCCCGAAAAGTCCCAGTGCCACTTGAATTAAGCGCTGCCGTGCTCCACCGAAGAAGAAAACGCCGAGGATGACGAGCAGAGCTATCAGGGAGACGCCAATCAGGAACGTCTGGCGACCGGAGGCAATTCCAAATGCCGCACCAGTGTTCAGGGCCAAGCGGAATGCCAGAAAGCCGTCGATAATCGCCGTCCCCTGCCCCGGTTTGTTCTCCAGCCAGGCGAACACGGCTTGCTTGGCCCACAGGTCCCACGCCAGGCCCACCAACAGGATGGGCCAGAAAACCAGGTGTGCCGCCAGATCGGGCAGCTCCGCCTTGCGGCGGTCTGCCACTTCGCAGCCTGAGATGGCCGGATCGGTTCTCTCTTCCTTGCTCACGTCCATGGCTTCAATCACTCAATCCCTGCAGAGGGCTCTGCGATTTCGATTGTTCGCGAATCAGTTTTTCCAATATCGTATGCCGCGGCTGGTCGGGCTTGATGGTCAGCGAGCGCCGCCAATGCTCGAGGGCTTTCGCCTGCCAGCGGCGGTCCGCCGTCTGGCGGGCCTTGAGCATGCAGGCGACACCGAGGCCGCGATGCGTCTCCCAGTCATTGGGATCACAGTCTATCGACTTCTGGTACATCTGTATAGCCTGGTCGGTATTTCCGAGCTTAATGAAGCAATAGCCGAGGTCGCGGAACGCCACGCCATTTTCCGGCCGCATTTGCGCTACGGAAACCAGCACCTGCTTAGCTCGATCGTACTGCCCTGCCTTCATATAGGCTACGCCCAAGGACAGCAGCACGTTCGGATCCTCTCCGTTCAGCGCCAGCAGACGCCGGTAGACTTGAATCGCCTGCTCGTAATCCTTCTGCCCCTCGTAGACGCGGGCCAGCAGCGGCAGGACCTCTCGCGGCCGGTCCGCCTGCTCGGCCAGCTCACAGTACGCCAGCGACTTGACATACGCCCCGGCCTTCAGATGACATTCGGCAGCGCCGAGAACGGCCTCGAACCGCTTCGGATCCAGCTCGACGGCTCGGGCATACGCGCCCGCCGCCTCCGGGTATCTCTCGAGCTTCTCACACGTCTTGGCAAGGTTCAGGTGGTCCTCGAACGACCAGGGATCAAGCCGCGCCGCCTGCCGAAACGCGGCCAGCGCTTTCTCGTGATCTCCCAGCGCCTCATAAGCCTTGCCCAATTCCGAGTACGCCAGGGCGAAGCTGGGGTCGGCCGCAATCACGGTGTTCAACTTCTTGACGGCCAGCTCTTCCTGACCCAATTCGCGGAGGGCCACGGCATCCACGTACAGGTCAACGACCGGCTGTCGCTCGGAGCATCCCAGCAGCGAGCAAAGGCCCACCAATGAGACAGCCAGCCAAACCGCCGCAACTCTGTTCTTACGCTCGGACACCAATAGGCTGCCTTTCCGACCTGAGGCGATGTCCGGCCATCGTTCACATCCGCCATCATGCCTCGTGCCGACCGCCGGATTATACCAACACCTCCCGCCCGGTAAAAGCCCCCAAAGGGGCGCCGGCTCCATATCATTACGGGACAGGCAAACATTGACACGCACTTCGCCCACCTATAGTATAGTGAATCCTTAGGCCATCTGGCGGGACCGAGCTGCGCCTCGCCCGTATCGTTGCTATTTGAAAGGCACGTTCTACATGACGAAAGACAAGATCGCGCTGAAGAAAAGGCCTTGTGTTCTCATTATCCGTGACGGCTGGGGCCATAATCCGGATCCGAACGAGGACCCGTACAACGCCATCAAGCGGGCTCACACGCCGGCGGACGACATGCTGATGGCGGAGTACCCCCACTGCCTGATTCACACGTACGGGGAATACGTCGGCCTGCCCGACGGGACCATGGGCAACAGCGAGGTGGGTCACCAGAACATCGGGGCCGGACGGGTGGTTCCCCAGGAGTCGGTTCGACTCACACACGCCATACGCGACGGGTCGTTCTTCGAGAATGAGCAATTCCTCAAGGTCATCGATTTCGTCAAGAAGCACCAGGGCAAGATACACTTCATGGGCCTGTGCAGCGATATCGGGGTCCATTCGCTCCTCGGTCATCTCTACGGCCTGCTGGAGCTGGCCCAGCGTAACGACCTGAAGGACGTCTTCATCCATGCCTTTACCGACGGGCGGGATTCACCGCCCGACAGCGGGCTCGGATACATTACGGACGTGGAGAAGAAAGCGGCCGAGATCGGCGTGGGCAAGATCGCCATGGTCATGGGCCGATTCTACGCGATGGACCGCGACAGCCGCTGGGATCGCGTGCAGAAGGCCTATGAATGCCTCCGCTTCGGCAAGGGTCTGAAGGCACACAGCGCCACCGAGGCGGTCAAGAGCAGTTACGAGAAGAACGTGACCGATGAGTTTGTCGAGCCGACGGCGATCGTGAACGAGGACAATCAGCCGATTGCCACGATCGGGGACGGCGACGGCGTCATCTTCTTCAACTTCCGCGGCGACCGGCCCCGCGAGATCACACGTGCCTTTGTGGAACCCGATTTCAAGGAGTTCCCGCGACCTACAAAGCCCGACGTGTATTACGTCTGCCTGACGGAGTACGATGCGACCATCCCCGCGCCGGTGGCGTTCCCGAAGCCGCCGAAGATGAAGAATATCCTCGCGGCCTATTGGAGTTCCCTGGGGTTGAAACAGTTCCGCTGCGCCGAGACGGAGAAATACGCCCATGTGACGTTCTTTTTCAATGATTACACGGAGAAGCCGTTCAAGGGCGAGGACCGCCAGATTGTGCCGTCGCCCAAGGTTCGCACGTACGATTTGAAGCCGGAGATGAGTGCCTACGAGGTGGCGAACGTGGTGCTCGAGCGGCTGGATTCCGACAAGTACGACGTGATGGTCGTCAACTTCGCCAATCCGGACATGGTAGGCCATACCGGCGATCTGTCGGCGGCCATCAAGGCGGCCGAGACCGTCGATGAGTGCGTGGGCAAGATTCTCAACAAAGTCAAGAGTATGGGCGGCGCGGCGATTGTGACCGCCGACCATGGCAACTTCGAGAAGATGATCGATGGGTCGCCGGAGAGCCCGCACACAGCGCACACGGTGGGCGATGTGCCGCTGGTCGTTTTCGATGATCGGTGCAAGGGCGCGCGGCTGCGCGAGGGAGGCACGCTGGCCGACATCGGCCCGACCCTCCTGGCCATGATGGGCCTGCCACAGCCGCCGGAAATGACCGGCCGCAGCCTGCTCCAGGAGTAAGGCCGGACCATCTCCGCTATCCGGGTGGTATGGGTTTGAGGGGCCGAATGAATTTCCGGCTGTGTCGCGGCGGGAATCCGTCCGTATCCAACCATGGGCCACGCACCATCGGACGATGGAAACTGTATCAAATGTATGGGCCGAATAATTCACCTTGACCGGAATATGGTAAACCTGATCGCCGCAGGCGAGGTCATCGAGCGCCCGGCGAGCGTGGTCAAGGAATTGGTGGAAAACAGTATTGATGCGGGCGCTACGGAGGTCATGGTGGCCGCCGAAGACGGCGGGCGCAAGCTCCTCTCCATCACCGACAATGGTTCCGGCATGGATGCCGAGGACCTGGCGGCAGCCTTCGAGTCCCATGCGACGAGCAAGATCAAAGAGGTCGCCGACCTCCAGAATATCGCTACCCTCGGGTTCCGGGGCGAGGCCTTGGCGAGCATCGCTGCTGTCGCGCGGGTCCGCGCGGTCAGCCGGATGCGGGATTCCGATCAGGCGCATTGTATCGAGATCGATTGCGGCGACGGAAGCCCCGTCAGCCCGTGCAGCGGCGACTTCGGCACCACGATTCAGGTCCGGGACCTGTTCTATCGAACGCCCGCCCGCCGCAAGTTCCTGCGGACGGCCAATACCGAGCTGGGTCACATCAGCGAGCAGTTTGCCCGCATCGCCCTGCCCCAGATTCATCTGGACCTGACGCTGATTCACAACGGCAAAGAGCTGCACCGGCTGCCGAGAACCGAGAGCCTCCAGCAGCGGGTCAGCCAGCTTTTTCCCATGCTGATATCGGGGCCCGGCGATCTGATTGAGACCGCCAGCGACGAAAAGGGCATCCGCATCCGCACGTTGCTCGGCCGCCCCCACATCTCACGAACGAGCAACCAGTTTCAGTACACGTTTCTGAACGGCCGATTCATTCGCGACAAGTTCATCTCTCATGCCATCAAGGAAGCCTACCGGGGGCTGCTCGATGCGAACCGCTTTCCCGTCGTCTTCCTCTTCATGGAGATGCCCTGCAGCGATTACGACGTGAACGTGCATCCGACGAAAGTCGAGGTACGTTTCTACAATGCGAACCTGGTCCATTCGCAGGTGCTCGGCGTCTTGCGCGAGCAATTGCTGGGAACGGACTTGAATGCGGTCGCCCAGTTGCCCACGCAAGAGCTGGCTCAGGCAGGCGACGACAGCGCCAGCCAGCAGGTCAGAAGGCAGCAGATTGCGGATGCAATGGCCGAGTTCTTCAAGAAGCACCGGTCGGCCCACCAGCAGCAGTTTGACTTGCGGCCGGAGAGCGGCTCGGAGCCCAGAGGGCCGGAACATAAGAGAACTGTATCCGACAAGCCTCGACCCGCACCCTCCCCACAGTTGGAGGACAACAAGTACATCCAGATCCATGACAGCTATATCGTCGAGCAAACCGACGAGGGGTTTGTCATCATCGATCAGCACGCGCTGCACGAGCGGATGCTCTATGAAACCCTGCAGCGGCGGTTGCAGCGCGACAGCCTCGAGTCACAGCGGCTGCTCCTGCCCGAGAGTTTTGAAGTCACCGATGCCCAGGCGGGAGCCATCGAGGCGCACACCGACCTGCTGACACAGTTGGGAGTCGAGCTGACGCCGTTCGGCCCGAGGGTATACGCCGTGCAGACCTTCCCCACTCTGCTGGCCAATGTTGAGCCGGTTGAGTTCGTCCGGGACCTTATTGATATGCTTGTGGAGCGGGGTGATACGGTGGCCAGGCAAGACCTTTTCAACGACATCCTGAGCATGGCGGCCTGCAAAGCCGCCATTAAAGCCGGACAAAGGCTCAGCGACAGTGAGATACGGGAATTGCTGGCCGACCGCAAGCGTTTCGAATCGACGACTCGATGTCCGCACGGCCGGCCGACAACAATCGCATTTTCGATCAGTGAGCTGGAGAAGCAGTTCAAGAGGACTTGATGAGAAAGTGGTGGCTCTTATCCGCGCTCCTTGTGCTGTGGCTTGCTTCGGGTTATGTGATGCTGGAGCCGCGCGAGGCGAATGTACGCCCCGGAGTCAGGTGTTCGCAGCAGCCGTTGCGCATTGTCTCGCTGGCACCGAATCTCACCGAGATACTCTTTGCCCTCGGGCTTGGTGAGAACGTCAGCGGCCTGACGCAGGACAGCGACTATCCGCCCGCCGCCCTGGCCAAGCCGAAGGTAGGGACGTTCTGGCAGCCGAGCATCGAAGCGGTGATCGCCGCCAAGCCGGATCTGGTCGTGACCTTGGCCCTCGAGCAACAGAAAGAGCTTGCGAGAAGACTCGGGCGAATGGGCTATCGTTGCCTGACGGTTGATATTGAGAAGACGGACGATCTCTTCCAGGCAATCTCCGCCATCGGCGATGCGGCCGGCGTGAAGGAGCACGCCCGGGAGCTCTCCGAACGTATCAGGACGGAGATCCACCGGCTCCAGGCGGTGACGGCCGCTATGCCGAAGACGAAGGTCCTCTGGGTCGTTCAACGAGAGCCGCTGCGTGTGGCCGGCAGAGATACGTTCATCAATGAGATGATCGAGTTGGCGGGAGGTGAGAACGCCATCGGCCCGACCCTTCACAAGTATCCGTCCATTGGGGCCGAACAGGTCATCGCGGCCGGTCCCGAGGTCATCATCGAGCCTGTTATGGTACGTGCCTCCCCGGGCCAGCAACACGGGCAGGTATCTTCATACTGGCGCCGATACGCGAATGTGCCGGCCGTTACTCATGGGCGGATCTACGTGGTGGATGACGATGTGGTCTCCCGGCCCGGCCCCAGACTACCTGCGGGCGTCGCACTGGTCGCAAAGTGTCTGCGCCCGGAGCTATTTGGAGAGTGAGACTGTGCCTCGGACCCTTTCGCCCGGAATCCTGCTGACCAGAACCGTCGTAGCAGCCGTACTGCTCGTCCTGGTGATGTTCGGATGCTCGCTGATTGGTCCGCAGAGCATTTCTCTCAAGGCGGTTGCCGCCGGGCCGACAAGTCTCACGGGGCCGAATCCCGACTACGAGATTTTCCTGCACGTCCGAATCCCGCGGATTCTCCTGGCCGCTTTGGTGGGGGCTGCACTGGGCAGTTCGGGCGTGATTTTCCAGGCGCTGCTGCGCAACCCGTTAGCCGACCCGTACATTCTCGGCATTTCCAGCGGTGCGGGCCTCGGCACGATGCTGGCGGTGATCGGCGGCTTTGGCTGGACCCTGTGGGGTCGCTCGCCGATCGCGGTATTCGCCTTCATCGGGGCTCTGGGCACCGTATGGCTCGTCTGGGGGATCGGCCGCCTTACGGGTAAGTATCACGTCGCCGGACTGCTTCTGGCCGGGGTGGTGGTGAATGCCTTTTTCTCGGCGTTGATTATGTTCCTGGCTTCCATCGCGAAAAGCCAGCAGATTCATGCCACGATGTTCTGGCTCATGGGCAATATGATGGAGGAGGATTTCCTTGTCCTCTGGGTCGGCGCCGGTTGCATCGTGGCGGGTATAGTCGCCCTTTTCCTCCTCAGCTCGCAGCTTAACATCATCAGTGTCGGCCACCACGACGCCAAGAGCATTGGCGTGCCGGTTGGGCGAATCGAGTTCGCTGCTTTCGCCATCTCAGCGTTCATCACGGCCGTCGCGGTCAGCCTGAGCGGCCTTATCGGCTTTGTAGGTCTCATTATCCCCCATGCAATTCGTCTCTTGTTCGGGCCCGACCATCGCCAATTGCTGCCTCTGAGCGGCCTGGCAGGCGCCATCTTCCTGGTCGTGGCGGACACTATCGCCCGCACCATCGTGGCACCCGCACAGTTACCAGTGGGCGTCATTACGGCGATGGTAGGCGGCCCATTTTTCCTGATCCTGTTGGTCAGATACAGTAGAAAGGTATACTGGCTGGCATGACGGCAGTGATTCAAGCAGAACATATCTCGTTCCGTTACGGCCCGGATCAGCCGGTTTTGCAGGACATCAGCTTCCCGGTCCAAACCGGGACCTTCCTGGCCATCGCGGGCCCCAATGGGGTCGGCAAAAGCACCCTACTCAACATCCTGGCAGGCCTCCTCCAGCCCCAGTCGGGCGAAGTCCTGTTGGAGGGCATGAGCCTGCGGTCCTGCAAGGTGCAGGATCGGGCGCGCAGGATCGCCGTGGTCCAACAGGAGTCCGTCCCTGTCTTTGCCTTCTCCGTGGCGGAGACGGTCCTGATGGCAAGGACGCCTTATTTCGGCCGGTTGGGCTTTGAGAGCGAGACTGATAGAGAGCTTGTGAGGCAGGCCCTTGAGCTGACCGGCACGGCTGGGTTTGCCTCCCGGCCGCTGGGCAGTCTCAGTGCCGGCGAGCGTCAGCGGGTTTTCATCGCACGAGCCCTGGCTCAGGATACGCCGATTCTGCTCCTGGATGAGCCGACTTCTTTCCTGGATTTGAAACATCAGGTCAGAATTTACGATTTGCTGAAATCAATCCAGCTTGAGAGGCATACTACGATTGTCGCGGTTACCCACGATATCAATCTGGCCGCCCAGTATTGTGATGAGGCATTGCTGCTCTATCCCCGTGGCGGCCGGCCTGCAGAATACCCCCATTTTCGCATCGGAAAAACAGCCGACATTCTCACCCCTGAAGAGATTGAACGTGCCTTCGATGTTCGCATAATTTCGGGGGTAGTGGGCAATGAGAGGTTCCTAATCCCCTTAGGTGCAAGGGCAAAGGATTCGGACTCCGCGGGCCGGGCGGGATAACAGCTCCTCTCGCCATGAGCTGCTAAGTCTTGTGCCACAAAAGGCTTACGCATAGGCTGCAAAATCTTTCCTGAGGAACAGTGCATCCGCAGATTTTTTTGCCTCCCATAGTTTTTTTGCCTCGCGATTAGGCTATGGCGAGAAAGTAGTTTATGGTATAATTATCTGTTCTATAGATATGGTCACATTATCAACCCATGAGAGGTAAGGACGGAAGTGACAGAGAAACGAAAGAAAACACCCAAGAAGGACACCAAGGAACAGGCACCCAAGACACGCCTCAGTTCTGCCGAGATCGAGCATTTCAAGGAACTATTGTTCCAAAAGCGAA
>Ga0315291_10001358_pt1 | contig 32675 bp, 30 predicted proteins | sample YL17G12_20_MG_FD_203070 | JGI IMG/M metagenome (GOLD analysis project Ga0315291, IMG submission 203070) | Sediment microbial communities from Yellowstone Lake, YNP, Wyoming, USA - YL17G12_20 | ecosystem: Environmental > Aquatic > Freshwater > Lake > Sediment | place: USA: Wyoming | collected...
GCCTGAACGCTCTGCGGCGAGCGCTCGAAGGCATCGACGCGCGCCTTTGCGTCCATACCCTGGAAGAGCCTCGCCAGCAACTTGTCGTCGGCGCGAGCGATGAGGGCCGCCGTCACCTCGGGAGACTTCGCGAGCATCTCGATCCGCTGCTCGGGAGCCAGATTCTCGAAGAAACGGGCCGTGAAGTTGACCCTTTCCATCTCGGCGACCACCGCAACCGGTGCCTTTTCCATGACGGCTACCGTCTCGCTGCGGTCGAGGAGCTTCATGAGATCGTTTCTGCACGCGGCTTCCGTCCTCGCGACGAAGTCCATCCGTTCCTGGATCGGAGCCTGCTTCGCGATCGCGGCCAGATCGACGTCCGGGGCCTTCCGGAGCTTCTCGGCCTTCTGGTCCAAGGTGAACTGCGAGTACCGCTCGGCCGTCACACCGATGCTCTTGCAAACGGCTGCCTGAACGCTCTGCGGCGAGCGCTCGAAGGCATCGACGCGCGCCTTTGCGTCCATACCCTGGAAGAGCCTCGCCAGCAACTTGTCGTCGGCGCGAGCGATGAGGGCCGCCGTCACCTCGGGAGACTGGGCGAGCGTTCTCGCCTGGAGATCCCCCGTCGTCCTCTCGAACATTGCGGCCTTTTCGTCTGGAGACATCATCGCGAAGGCTGCGGCCGCGGCGGCCTCTTCGTCCTTCAGCATGACGTCCTTGTCGGTGATCTGCTCACTGCGGTACTTCTTCGCGACGCCGATCGCGCCCGACGTATCCTCCTTGGAAACGGGAGGATACATGAAGGCGAAATAGGCGATCACGATCGCGGCGACGATCACCAATCCGCCCACCAGCAGTCTGTTCCTGCTCATCTCCTACCTCCTCTGGTTGAGAGTCCCGATACCTGCGTTCCGATTTACATTCTAACTACAAAACGAGAGGCGAAAAGTTGGTGTCGATTTTCGGGTTACCCTATTCTCGTCCCTTTACAATCGTATGCTCGAATATCCTGCTGCCATCGGCGCTGACGGTGACGTTCACGGACGGGTGCGCGCCCGCTTCGTCCCTGAATATGACGGTGAAGCCGCAGCCAGAAGCTGTCTTGAACGCGACGCCCCCGGCGTCCGTCCGGATATCATAGCTGCCGCACGAGGGAGCGGCGAAGCTTTCGACCGGCAGCCGCCCGGCGGGCGACAGCACGACCTCGATTTCCCGCGGCGCGTTGAGATCAAGCGCGACGGTCAGCGAGTTATCCCGGTACTGGGCGGCGACCCGGCCCGATATGCCGCCTGCCTCGATGGAAACGGATTCCGAGGCGATGACATCGCCTGCGCCGCGTCTCCCGGCGAGCGTGCCGTACAGATCTTTCCGGTCCAGCTCGCTCACCTGCGGCATCGCGCGGAGCAGGATGATGAGGGCGACAAGGCCGAACGCGATCCCCGCCACGAATGAGCACGCGACCTTCATGCGCGGCGTGAGTATATCGAGAAAGCGCCAGCGTTCGGCGCGGCGCGCCCCGCGGAGCGCTTCCCGCTCGGCGACTGCCGCCATGATCGTGCGTTTCATATCGGGCGGGGGCATGACGTCCCCCGCGGCCGCGAATATGCCGGCAATGCCGCGGAGTTCGTCGTAGGCGCGCCGGGCCTCCTCGCTCGCGGCAAGGAAGGAACGGAGCGCGGCGCTCCCATCAGGCGTGTTCACCCCGTCCAGCTCCTTGTTCATGAGCTCGATGTAGCGCTCTTCGATCATGGCGCATACCCCATTTGGAGGAGCGAGTCCCTCAGCAGCCTCCGGCCCGTAAAAAGTCTCGATTTGACCGTTTTCTCGGGGATACCGAGAATGTCGCTTATCGCCTCGTAGGAAAGCCCGTGGAAATGCCTGAGGATGAGAACGGTGCGGTAATCGAGGGAGAGCTCCATGAGCGCCCGCTGGAGGTGGGCGCTCGTCTCGTTCTGCACGTATTCGGTTTCGGGATTCCGGAATTGAATGCACGTCTCGTCGTCGAGCTCGACGGTGCGGCTCCTGCGCCGCGCGACGGTGATCGCCTCGTTGACGGCGATCTTGTAAAGCCAGCTGAAGATATCGTGAGATGGATCGTACCGGTCGAGCCTTTCGTACACCTTGATAAACGTGTTCTGCGTGATGTCCATGGCGTCCTCGTAATCGTTCACGATCCTGAATGCCGCGTTGAAAATCGCCTTTCCGTACTCCTCCACGATCGAGTCGAAAGCCTTGTTGTCGATCTTCACTTCTTTCATCGACGATCCTGGCTTTGTCTGATGGTACTACAAACGGGGCGTTGAAAAGTTGGTGCGGAATATGCCGTGGATTGAGAAATTGCCCTGGACGTAAGAGTGCATTCTATGCATGACCTCCCCGGTCACCGGGGAAGGCTCCCCATTCATTCGATCGTGAAGACGAGATCGAATCCCGCAATGTGAAAAATTTCCCTGATGTGCCGGTTCATGCCCGTGATCGCGATAGCATGCCCCGATTCGCTCAGGCGTTTCTGCGTTGCGAGGAGAATCCCGAGTCCCGCGCTCGAGATGTAATTGAGTCCGCTGAAATCGATTATGCATGATTCGACGACGGCGTCAAGGGCTTTTCGCGCCCTGTCCGCCTGGGAGGCGTCGAGTCTACCCTGGAATACGATGCGGCCGGCCTCGGTGCGGGTCACGTCAAACATGCGTATCCTCCAGATTCTTGACCGCGGTGACGTGGAGCGTTCGGTCGCGGTATTCATAGGTGAGCGAATCGAACATGCTTCTCACGAGATGGATGCCAAGGCCCCCGACCGGTCGCTCTGCGAGGGGAAGGAGCACGGTGGGGGATGTTTCGGCGGCAGGATCGGCCGGGTCGACGTCGAAATCGGTGAGGGCGATGAGCAGGCGGCCGCCGTCGAGCTCGAGGCGCACCGCGATCTGCTCCGCACCGCCCGTATTGTGGCGCACGAGATTCGTGAAGAGCTCCTCGACGGCAAGCTGCACCGCGAAGGCCGTCGCCTCGTCGAGGGGACGTGAACGGGCGAAGCGCTCAACGAACGAAAAGAGCGCTTCGAGGGCGTCGAGGTTTCGTGCAAACTCTGCTTCCATAGCGTTTCGGCGCGGCGAGCCGGACGCCGGGAATGGGAGCTCTTCCGTTTCCTTCAGCGCGCGACTCGCTCGAGTATCAAGCTTGAATGCGGGGCCTATTTTATGGCATTGAGAGAAGAAAATCAAATGGTTATGTGATATGCGGGGTTTCCGGCGGGGAGCCGGGTCATTCAATCGAACCCTGGCGGAAATGCCTTTTGCGGTGGCTCTTCTCGAGACCGAAGAGGCTCCGACACGCCGCCCACGCGCCCGATCGGCCGCTACGGGTGCGTCAGCGCATCGAGCCGCTTCCGCGCATCGGCGATTTCGGGCACTCCCCGGGCGGCGTACGCGGCGAAGGAGAGGTAGCGTTCATACTGCTCGATCGCCTTCTCACGCATGCCGCGTGCCTCGAAGAGCCTGGCGAGCCGGTAATTGTACCTCGGATTGTAAATGCGTCTGAGGGGACCCGAGCGGTCGAACGTGACGAGACGCTCATACTCGGCCGCGGCCTTATCGACATCCCCCTTACGAACGTAGGCGCGCGCCAGGACGTCGATGTCGAACGGGAAATTATGCAGGGCACATTGGTCGGGGAGCATTCTCGGCGGTGAAGCAGCGGGAGGTGACTCGAGGAACCGAATGGCACCCTCGATGTCCCCCTCGGCGAGCATGAGCTCGCCCCGCAGTATGAATCTCCCGAAGCTCAGCTGCACGGCGCCCGGCGGATCCTGTGCCGCGAGCGTATCGCATGCCGCCTCGAATGCGCGGAGCTCGGCCGCGGCGGGCTCGAGCGCGCCCCTCTTGATATCGATGAGACACCGGGTCCCCGAATAGCCGAAAGCGACATACGCGGGATAGCCTGGAGACACCCTCTCCATGCTCGCGCGCCATTCCTCCACTTTGCTCGCGGCGGTCGCGTAGTCCCCTGTCTGATAGGCGGACAAGGCAAACCGAAGGTCCTCTCCGAAGGCGGCTGCCAGGTTCCCGCCGGATTCGTAAAGAGCACGGGCTTTCCGATGGGCTGCCACGGCCCCCGGATAGTTCTCGAGCATCGACAGATAAGATGCCCGCCAGCTTTCGGCCATTCCTTTCATGACGACCGTGGGAGCTCCCCCGATATACATATCGAGCCATGCGAAGGCGCTGTCCATCTTCCCTTCGACTCCATATATGTAGAATATCCCCACCATCGAGGCGACGAAATCCGGCCGTGCGCGCAGCGCACGCTGATACTGCTCGATCGCCTCATCGAGCCTCCCCATCCTGAAGAGGAGCTCGCCCATGGAGTCGAACGGATTGGCGTCGCCGGGAGCGAGCGCCGCGTAGCGCTCGAGGCTTTCCATCGCCTTCGAATAATCTCCCGACGCCATGTATACGTAGGCCAGTCCGTTCGCCGCGAGGGCGTAGGTCGGATCCAATGCCAGTGCCCTCTCGAGGCACCGCACGGCCTCGGCGGACCTTCCTTCGCGGCCATAGAGTTCGCTCACGTACACGCACACCCTCTTTTCCTTCGGGTACTTGCGCATGAGCTCCTCCGCAACTGAAATGCTCTTTCCCTTGTTGTTCTCGATCTTGTCGGCCGTGAACATCTCGCCGTACAGCCGCTCACGCTCCGTCGCCCGCCAAGCGAACCGTCCGGCCCGCCGAAACGCCTCCATCTCGGCGGCGACGTCTTCCTGCCGGTCGCAGACGAGACCCAGGTACTGGTACGCGGAGAAGAACGTCGAGTCGAGCGCCACGGCCCGTTCGAAGAGCTCGCGGGCCTGCTGATCGTAGATTTTTTCGTAGGCGTCGCGGCCTCGGAGAAAGAGCTCGTATGCCTCCATCGACGAGGTGGTCACCTCGGTGACCGGCTCAATCGTTCTCTGGATCGTGCTCTGGGAGAGCCCCGCGCCCTTCGAGAGCTGCCTGGTGAGCGCGTCGATCTGGCGCTGGAGGATGCTCGCCACGCCCTCTCCCGTGGCACTCGCCGAACAGAGCAGCTCCTTGGTGTGGACGTCGAGAAGCTTCGCTTCGGTGCTGAAGGTGTTGCCGCCCTTCGTGAAGGTGCCGATGACCATGGCGTCTATGCCGTCGAGACTGCAGAGCTCGAATCCGAGATCCCGGTCGATCGTCTCCGCCTTACCCCGGCCGAGCTGCTTGAGGAGATCGTGCATCCTCTCCCACGTCGTCACCTGGAGGAGCCGCGATTGCTCGAGGCTCGTGATGAGGAGGTTCGGAATGGCCTTCGACAGGTAATCGTACGAGGGATCGCCGGTGAGATTTTCGAAGCTGATGACGGCGATGGGTTTCGGCGCCGCCGCGAGCTTTCGCTCGGAGAGAAACGGACGAAGGACGATCACCCCGACGACGATCGCCGCGACGATTGCGACGGAAGCGAGCGGCACGGCGAGGCGGCGCGTCGCGCTCTTCGGCGCGAGGGAGCGGGCCGGGGCTTCGGACGCCGGCCGGGGGGCGGGAGTGCCTGCGGAACCGCTCGCCGCGAGACCGCGCGAGAGCCGCGTGAAATCGCTCAGCATCTCGTCCGCGTGCTGGTAGCGCTCGGCCGGATCCTTCGCGAGCGCCTTCATGATGATCCGCTCGAGCTCCATCGGCACGCCGCTGCGAAGCGCGGTCGGCGGCTCGGGCTCGTCGTGCAGGATCGAGTAGATCACCGCATGTTCGTGCTCTCCCCTGAAGGGCAACCGACCAGTCACCATCTCGTACAGAACCGCGCCGAACGACCAGATGTCGCTGCGATGGTCGGTCTGCTCTCCTCGAGCCTGCTCGGGGGACATGTACTGAACGGTGCCGAGGGTCGTCCCTTCCCTGGTGAGCCTCGTAGCATCGGGAAGCTTCGCCAGTCCGAAATCGAGCAGCTTCACCTCGCCGCGCGCGGTGATCATGATATTGGCCGGCTTGACATCCCTGTGCGTGATTCCCGCTTCATGGGCCTGCTTGAGGCCCTCGGCGATCTGGAGTGCGATGTCGATCAGATCTGCGATCCCGAGAGGGCCCCGCTCGAGGCGTTCCTTGAGCGTTTCGCCCTCGTAGTAGGCCATGGCGATGAACACCTGGCCGTCCCCGGTCTCGGCTATCTCGTGAATGGCGCAAATATTGCGGTGATCGAGCTTGGAGGCGGCCCGCGCCTCGTGCAGGAAACGCTCCCTCGCGGCGGGATCTTTCGCCAGAGCGGGGGGCAGGAACTTGAGAGCCACCATCCGGCCGAGACTCATGTCCTCGGCCCTGTAAACGACACCCATTCCGCCTTCGCCGAGCGCCTCGAGTATCTTGTAGTGCGAAAGGATTTTGCCGATCATGCTCAACTTCCGTTGAATCCTGCCATTCCATGCAGACGCAAGTGCCCGCGCGACTCAACTGATGCTACACCTTTGCACTGGGCTCGGCAAGCGGCATTACCACGCCACCAACGCGCTATTATGCACCGCCACAGCTCTGCCGGTCGCCTCTCGGGTGAGCCTGGAACTCCGCGCACATGACCTCATTATCCGCCCGCGCCATCGGCCCGATGATTCCTCCGCAGAACCTCCCGGCAGCTCGATGACGCCGGATCGCTGGCGGCCCGGCTTGACACGGATTCGAACTTCCTATGTAACTCCTTCCTGTTGCGCGGGCGGAAAAGGAGCTGTATATTGCGATGGTCAGTTTGGCAAGGGGCTTTCAAATGGAAATCGTCTCTTGCCAGATGCGGATCGCGAAAGCCGGTTCTGTTGTCCCTGTCAACCACATCCGACCACCTGTCCCGGTCGCAGCATCTCCTACACCGCGGCAAGAAGCGCTCGTCGCGTAGCGGCGTCCGCCATTCGGTCGATAGAATACCGAGGAGCTCCCATGAATATCCTGCTCGTTAGCCCGCCGGCCGGCATTTCGTATGCCAGCATCGGCATAAGCCGTCCCCCGCTCGGTCTCGCCTATATTGCGGCGGTCGCGAGGACCGACCACGAGGTGCGAATCGTCGATTTCAACGTGGAGCGGAAAAACTGGAAGAAGTTCCCCTACGGTGCATTCGACGTCGTCGGCATCTCGGTCGATACGTCGCGATACCACGTTTCTCTCAAGATCGCCGAGCGCGCAAAGCTCCAGGGCGCTACGGTCGTGATGGGCGGGCCGCACGTGAGTTTCATGGACGAGGAGGCGCTCAAGAGCGGCGCCGCGGACTACGTCGTGCGCAACGAGGGAGAATACTCCTTCCTCTCGCTCATCGACTATCTCTCCGGCAGGAAGCCGTTCGGTGAAGTGCGTGGAGTCTCCTGTTTCGTAAACGGCGTCTGCACGAGAACCCCCGACGCTCCCTTTATTCAGGATCTCGACGCCATGCCGTTTCCGGCGCGGGATCTCCTGCCCCTCGACCGATACCGGGAAAAGATGAACGGGCGAGCGACGACCACGCTGGCGACCTCGCGCGGATGCCCGTTCAACTGCCATTTCTGCTCATCGTCGCAGTTCTTCGGCGTCCGGTGGAGGGCCCGCTCGACCGAGAACGTCCTCGAGGAGATGGAGCTCCTGTACCGCACGCACGGGTACCGGGCGCTCTCGTTCGTCGAGGACAACTTCACCTTCAGCCCCGAGCGCGCGGTCGCGATCGCCGAAAAGATCATCGCGAAAGGCTGGGATTTGAAATGGGGCGCGTGGTCGCGTGTCGACACGATCGTGAAACACCCCGAGATGGTGCGGACGATGGCGAAAGCCGGCTTCACATGGACCTTCGTCGGATTCGAGAGCGGCAGCCAGGAGGTGCTGGACGAATACGGCAAGAGGGCGGTCGTTGAGGACTCCCTGCGCGCCATGAGGATTCTCAAGCAAAACGGCGTCGGCGTGACGGGCAGCTTCATCCTCGGCGCTCCCGCCGAGACGAAAGGCATGATGAAGGAGACCGTGCGCTTCGCGAAGGCGCTCAATCCCCACCGCGTTCAATTCACGATTCTGACGCCCTTCCCCGGAACGAAGCTGTACGAAGGGGTGCGCAACCGGCTTCTCACGAAAGACTGGCGGCACTACACGGGAACCTGCCCGACCATTCGGCTCGATCACCTGTCGTCGAGCGAAATGAAAAGACAGCTTGTCAAGGCGTACTTCTCGTTCTACGGGCGCGTGAAACAGGCCTTCGCCAATATGCCCTATTTCGCGAAGATCCTATCGAGCTCCTTCAACCTGCTTACATACCGGCTGGCCGCCGTGTGCAGGCTCATGTTTGTGACAGCCACGGTCAATCTATTCAAGAGACTCATTGGCGGTTGACGGCAAAGGTCCGCCTTCGAGCCTCTACCGAATGAGCACCATCTTCCGCGAGGTCGTTTCCTTCCCCGCCGTGAGGCGATAGAAATAGACTCCGGTGCCGACCCCGCGCTTGTGATCGTCGAGCCCGGCCCACACCGCCGCGTGCGATCCCGCGGGTTGGCTCTCGTCGACGAGCCGCGCGATCCTTCTCCCCGATGAATCGAATATCTCCAGCACGACTCCGCATCTCTCGGGCAAATAGTACCGGATCGTCGTCGACGGGTTGAAGGGGTTCGGATGATTCTGATACAGGGTCAGCGGCAGAGTCGGAGTCGAAATCGCCTCCGTCTCGAAGAGAACGTTCCGGCCCGTGCCCTCGCACACCTCGACGCGGTAGCGATATTCGGTCCCCGGCTCCACGCGGGCATCCTTGAAGGTGAAGGAGAGCGCATCCCTCTCGATCGCGGCGTCGGGAATCTCGGCGAATACTCCACTGGGGCCTTCCGCCCTGGAGACGATGAAGCGCTTGTCGTCCCCGGCTTCCGAGAGCCGCCACGCAATCTCGATCTCGCCGAGCGAGTACGAAGCGGCGAAGCTCTGGAGCAAGGTGCCGACCTTGACGTCTTCCGGCCTGAGCAGCGCCGCCGCCGACGTGTTCCCGTGCCGGTCGACCGCGACGAGCTTGTAGAAGTAGCTGTACGCATGCACCCAGCTTCCATCAAAGAGCGCCGTCTCGCCCGTCGTCCCGATCCTGTTCGACTCATCGGGCGTAAACAGTGCGTCGTTTCCGCGGTGGACGTCGTATTTCCAGAGATCCCCGGCGCCGTTCGGCGTCCACGCGAGACTCAGCCCGTGCGGAGAAGCGGTCTCGGCTCCCGCGAACCCCGTTGTCACGGGGGGCGCCAGATTGTCCACCGAATATGCGCTGTCGCAGTTCGAGACGATCACGATGCTCGCGGTCGGCGTATGCGCCGTGACAACGTAGGTTTCCCAGGGAGCGCCGCCCTCGGTCGAATCATTCGCCGTCGGCACGGCGAAGTAGTAAACGGTATCCTGCTTCGCCGCATGAAGACCGAGAGATTCCCAATCGCCGGGGGGGAATCCGAGGGCCGCGGCCTGGGCTCGAGAGATTCGTGCGCCGGGAGTCTTCGCGGCCTCCTCGAAGAAGCTGAAGAGCGACACCCCCGCCGTCGGCGATGCGCCTTCCGTGTCGAGCAAGCCGCCTCCGGGGGAGCGTATCTCTCTCCACACATTGTAGCCGGTTATCGTATAGTCCTTCTCCTGCTTGATATCGTGCGACGATGCCTTCATCGTGATCCTGACATAACCGCCCTGGTCGTTCGGCGCGTCGTGACACGATACGATTGACGGCTCGGGATTCCCCCACAGTCCCTCCGCGCTGATGCGCTGGGCATAGGTATCGAACTTGTTCCCGCTGCGCGCGTCCCGCCATCCCATGATTCCTCCCCCCTGCCCGTCTCCGACGAGACAAATGCCCTCCTGGTTATTGAGAGCCCGGCAGATAGCAACGCCGTTCCCTGTCCAAAGAGCGTCACCGTTTGCGTCGATTCTCTGAGCATAGAGATCGGTCTGCCCGCTGCGCCAATCCTGCCAGGCGATAACTGCTCCGCCGCTGCCGTCGGGAATGGTCTGGGGATTCTCCGGGCCGTTCACACCGGTGCATATGGGAACCCCGCTCCAAAGCCACATTGAGTACCCGTATTGATTGAGCTTCTGCGCGTACATTCCAGGAGCACCCTCCCGTTGATCTCCGAACAGAAGGATGGCCCCTCCAGCGCCGTCAGGAACGATATCAATAGCCACTTCATGGTACGATTCCGTGGCTATGTCCACGCCGTCCGCTAACCAATCAGCATATCCATACTGATCGATCCGTTGCGCGTAGACATCATAGTCGGTGCCGTTGCGAAGATCGATCCATGTAACGTAGGCTCCGAAGTCGCCGTCGCTCGCCAGTCGCGGGCGCCACTGATAGTTGCGCTCGGCACAGGCCAGGTTACCATCGTCGTCCCAGAGCGCGGCTCCGGTGCCGTCGATTCTCTGAATGTAGATGTCCGCATCCGTGCCGCGATTGTCCTCCCATGCGAGAATCGCTCCGGAGGCCCCGTCCGGGATGATCGCGACACTCCACTGGTTGCCGGCGGCCGTGCAGACGGGAAGGCCATCCGCCGTCCAAAGCGCATTGCCATCCCCGTCGAACGCCTGAGCATAGATGTCGTCGTTACTGGTTCCCGCACGGCCGTCGATCCACGCAATAATGGCCCCGCCGGAGACGCCGCTCGGGACTATCTGGGGGTCGGACCGTTCACCGGAGACCCCACTGACGGGAATGCCGTCCGGCGCCCAGAGAGCATTCCCCTCCGCGTCGATCCTCTGGGCGTAGACGTCCCACGTGCCGCTCCGTCTATCCCTCCATACGAGAATGGCCCCCCCGGCGCCATCCGAGATCATTCGGATGTTGTCCTGGTCGTCCGCGGCGGTACAGATCGCCACTCCGTCCGCTGTCCAGAGCGGGAGTGCCGTTGAATCTACTTTCTGAACGAATATGTCGCAGTTCCCATTTCGATTGTCGGCCCATGCAACGATCGTCGTGGCATCGGCCCCCATTACGAGTGTGGGACCACTGTACCGATCTCCCACGTTGCAGATCACCGCTCCATCCTTCACGTATTCCGCATGAGCGGGCGAAGCGCCCATGACGAAAACGAGGAGCATGAAAACGGCGAGTGAACTCGCGAGCCTTCCCATGATCGAACCTCCCTTATAAAGGTTACGAGAGCCCCACGATGCCGAGATGCTTTTCAACGAGTTGAGGCGGCACGGATGAACTGCCCTCCATTGTGTATGACAAGGGAGCAAAGAACAATGACATAGATTCTTGGAGAGAAATGGTTGACGCTGTCGCAAAGAATTCGAACCTTCGCGAAGGTCCCGATTGATGCGGCATTTCTGGACACAGGGGCTGCCCCGATCTACCAGCAAATCGCGCCTAAAGCGGTTCAGCTTCAACGGCTTGGCATGAGTAACTCGGCGATTGCTAGGAGGCTCGGAGTCACCGACAAGACGGTGGCGAAGGGTGTTGCTTGGCTTCTATGCGGTCAATATCTTCGCGATGACTAGGAAAATGTAGCGCTTCTGAGGGTGCGTGGAATCACTCTATCTGCCATTACGCTCAGTCGTTTCGTCGTTTGTGCCATGTCCAACCTCCGACCCGGAATGCCCGAGTTTGCCCGAGTGATTCTTGGGTGCCGGCCGTGTATGTCAGTTAAACGCGCAGACGTGGGATTCTGTTCCTATGCTCTGAAATGGAGGACGCCGTCGCATATTTCCGCCGCCCTTCATTGTTACCTCATCCGATTGTCTGTAACTTTTGAGCCCCAAATATCTACTATCACTATAGGAGGACGATGAGATGCGTTTCCAGGAACTCTACAAATCTTACGCACCGGAAATTTGCCGCTTCGCTTATTGGCTCGCGGGTAAACGATATAGACGCGAGGCAATTGATGGGATCGGCCCCGGCCTCTATACTCTAATTGAGGGGGTGGTTCCATGAACAACATCGCGAGAAGATTCCTGACGCCGCTCCTTGTCATATTCCTCGCCGGATCGTTCGCGGGATGCTACACACTCCTGAAACACTCGGGAGTGGCCGACGATTCGGAGGATTCGGAGGATACCCGGATCATTTACTATGAGTCGTTTCCACCGATCATCGTCGAGCCGTGGCCGATAATAGATCCGCCGCCGCCGCCGCCACCCCCGCCGCCGCCACCACCGCCGCCCCCTGATCGGCACGAACCACCGCCGCCGCCGCCACCGACGCGGCCGATCGATCCCAAGCAGCCCGAGAAGCCAGCGACGGAAGTGAAGGAGAAGGAGCCTCCGGGAAGGAAGACCCTCGAGATGGAATCGACCAAAACCCCGTGACAGAAAGAGAAGAAGGGCTCGTTATGAAGAAACACATTCGATGCGCCATCCTCGCCGCGGCGGCGGCTCTGATGCTCGCCGCCCCGTTCGCGGCCCACTCCCAGATACTGGCCGGCCTATCCCTCGAGAGGCTCGGGGTCCTCTCCACGATGGGGACCGGCGCGCGCCCCTTCGCGATGGGAGGCGCCTACACCGCGGCGGGCAACGACGTTTTCTCCCTGCTCTACAATCCGGCAGGACTGGCGGAGATGCGGCGGGGAGAGGTTTCGATCGGTTTCCATCAGCGGTCGGACGAGATCACGAACACGTATCTGGATCTGAGCGCGACTCAGTCGAGCTCGCATACGTCCCTCGGGCACATCGCCGCCGCCTATCCGCTGCCCACGTACCGGGGGAGCCTCGTTCTCGCTTTCGGCGTCTTCGAGGCGGGGACGTCGAATCTCGAGTCGGTCAAGAACGCCTACCTTTCCGACATTCCCGCGACGGCCGAGAACCGGTTCATCCAGTCGGGCACCATCTACCAGTACCAGTTCGGCCTCGGGGTCGATCTTTCCCCGAGGATCTCCCTCGGAGCGAGCCTCGTGCTCTGGGACGAGGAGATCGATACGGAGGAGGGCATTGACTACGCGGACGCGGACTCGTCGGCCTTCTGGACCGACGACGTGACGATGGACCTCGACGGGGTGAGCTTCAACGTGGGGCTGCTCATGAGGGTCAGCGACAACGTCAGGGCGGGATTCTCGTTCACGAGCCCCGCGTGGCTCACCTATACCGGGGAGGGCGTGACGAGGTACGTCGGGGATTACGCGGGAGGTGGGGGCTGGACGACCGATCCCTACAGTGCGCTCATCGATGAGGAGTACACCCTTCCTATGGGATTCAGCGGCGGCCTCGCGATCACGGCGGGCCCGCTGACGCTCGCCGCCGACCTCTCCTACTGCGATTACTCGCAGACGGAGTACAACGGCCTCGCGATCACGAGCGAGCTCGACCCGGGCATGGAGCACGTGCTGGGTGCGACCCTGGACTTCCGCGTCGGCGCCGAGGCGACCCTGCCTCAGGCGCCGGTCAGGTTCCGCGCGGGCTTCGCGTACGTGCCGCTCGAGGTCTCGACTATCGAGGAGGTCGCCTACATCGCCGACGATACGCCGAGGGCGATCGTCGCCGATTTCAAGGCTGAGCGTGAGCGGAAGTTCTTCACCTTCGGTGTCGGGGGTACGATCGACCGCGTGCTCACCCTCGATCTCGGCGTCGCCATTGGCGGCTGGGAAAAGGTGACGGCAAGAGACGCGGGAAAGGTCCTGACGCAGGAACGCTCGACGACGGATGTCGTTCTCTCCGGGGCGTACCGCTTCTAGGCGGCGCCCGTCAATCCGGTTTTCGCCTGATCCCCTGAGGAGCATCGCGATGACCGTGAGCAGGATCGCGATGATCCGCCGCGCAAAAGGTTCGCCTTCTGTTTTGAAATGGTGGACACGTACGCAAAGAATTCGAACCTTTGCGGCGATTCCGATTGAGGCGGCGATTCTGGACACGGACGCCCCGCCTGTCTACCAGCAGATCGCGCCTAAGGCGGTTCAACTTCAACAGCTTGGGATGAGTGACTCGGCGATCGCCAAGAGGCTCGGAATCACAGACAAGACAGCGGCCAAAGCTATAGAGTGGCTCTGGCGCGTCCGGCATCGGCCCGACGGTTAGCAAAGACGTCCTGCAATCGACCCTTTGCGTAGAGGAATTTGGCGGGGGAAGGTCATTGATCGGTTACCCCATTTTCACCTTCTCGATATTTGGCAATTTCGTCTCGGACCTGTTATCATCCGTCTCGTATCCGGCTCCCAAGGATATCTGCCTATGACTCATACTGTCTCTGTATTCTGGAGTGTTCCTGCGGCCGACCTCCTCGATCGGTTGCGGACGACGCCGGCCGGTCTCGTCGCCATCGAGGCCGCGGAGCACCTTGCGCGTTACGGCGCCAACCTTTGTGATCATAGCTATTGGAGTGATCGTCGGCGTCGTGGCGCGCACGAAGTGGATATCCGGCGAGGGATCTTCGGGAGAGGGATGGAAAAAAAGATTGCGCTAATTGCCGTCCCGACAGACGGATATGAAGAAATGAGAAGCCGTGTTCTCGATGCGCCGGCTCTCCATTGAACAGTCAGATGTGAGAAGTCGGCCAAAGGAGCATGAAAGTGAAGGAAACTTAAAGAAAGGGAGGTTTGCCATGCGTACGTGGCGGCGAGCGTTCATCTTCATTTTGATATTGTTTGCAGCCACCCCTGCGTTCTCGCAGAAGAAGGTCAAGGATCTGAAGTTTCACCACATGCAAGAGTACTGCTGGATGCGGCTGGCCCAGATAGTGCCCGAGGTCACGGACCGGGTTATCTTGCCAATCGGAACGGTGGAATCACATGGCGCTTGCGCAATCGGCGCCGACGATTACATACCGGAGAATCTGGCCGAACGAATCTACGGCGATGTGAATGCCCTCATCGCCCCGCCGATCAACTACGGTTTCACGGGCGCTTCCGTCTCACAGTTTCCCGGCTCCATCACCGTCCGCGAAGAGATCTTCGAGCAGTATATTTATGACGTCCTCAAGCACCTCGTCCGTTCGGGCTTCAAGAACATACTCATCATCAACGGCCACGGCGGCAACACCGAACCGACGAAACGGGCTTACACCCGGCTCAATGCCGAAACCGGCGCCCGCTTCATGATCGTCGACTGGTGGCAGATTGCTTGGAATCTCGCCGAGGAAGTCTACAAGCAGAAACCCATTCAGTCCGGCCATGGGGACCTGGAGGAGGCGGCCCTTGTCCTATCCTACAACCCGGATCTTGTCGACAGGGAGATGTACGAGCGACTCGGCAAAGACAACGTCGGGCGCCACGGAGCCGATCCGGGATACGCCCTGATGCCCGCGTGGGCGACGACCCGCTACCCTGAGGAAGGTGCGGGCTACCTGGATTTCGATGTGAAGAAGGCCGAGGAATATACGAAGAAGAAGGCCGATCATATCGCCAAGACCTTCAACGAGGCCGTGAGGCGATGGGAAACGATGGAGAGCTGGAAATAGTGCATGAAGGCCATACACTGTAGGGCGTAAGCCAAAGCGGTTGTAGTCCTGCGAGTATTCAGCGAATTCGCTCAGGGGCGCTCCAAGTCGGAGATTGTCACACGATTGAACGAAGAAGGTGTTCCCGGGCGTGTCAAAGCGGGCAGAGGTTGGTCTCCCTCGACGGTGACACGGATGCTCACCAACACTGACCTTCCTCCAATAAACTTCTCTACGCGAAAGGTCCGTCTTCCCAGCAATGAAGTCCAGCGAAGTATGGCGTATTGAAATGGTAGACACTGTCGCAAAGAATTCGAACCCTTGCGGAGATCCTAATTGATACAGCAATTCTGCACACGGGCAGCATGCCTGTCTAAAGGCAAATCGCGCCTAAGGCGCTTCAACTGTCCCGAATTATGCTGAATTCCCCGTCCGTCCGGATGAAGCCGATCACAACCGCCATGCGGTGATGTTGACATGAAAGCGGATTTCCTATACAAGATGCTCCTCGATCTCGACGATCGCCGCGGCGAAGCCGAGGGCGCCGACGGCGTTGGAACCGCGCAAGCTCGACGATGGGGGGCGGTAGGTTGCACAGACGGGCGCGCGGAACCGATTTCAAATCGATCGCCATATGGACAAGAGTTCAGGGATTGGAGCTGATCGACAACGGCCGATCCGACGAATCTCTCGACGAGCCGATTATGCCGGGACGGCGGGAAGGATTTCTATCTGAGCAGCACCATTTTGCGCGAGACGCTCGTCTTCCCCACCTGGAGCCGGTAGAGATAGATCCCCGACGACGCCGCGTTTCCAGCGCCGTCCAATCCGTTCCAATCGATCGTATGCGTGCCGCTGGAGAATCGCTCGCCGTCGAAAAGCCGCGTCACGAGATGCCCTGAAACGTCGTATATCTCGAGCGTGACGGCACGAGCCTCGGGGAGCGTGAAGGAGATCGTCGTTCTCGGATTGAATGGGTTCGGAACATTCTGATGAAGCGCGAGCGCCGCCGCCGGGATCGCGATTCTATCGGACGTAAAGAGGGTCTGTCTCTCGCCTCCCGCGGAGTATTCGACCCTGTAAATGTATCCGTGCCCGGGCTCCGCACCCGAATCGAGGTAGCGATAGCTCAAGCGCGCCACCTCGCTCGGTGTCCCTGAGAGCGCCTCGAACGCCCCGCCGTCAGCGGAGCGCGACACTAAGAACTGGGCGCCGGGATCGACCTCTGAGAGAGTCCACTCGAGCTCGACCGAGCCGTTGACGACCGAGACATCATGCGTCTGAAGGAGAGTGGCGATCGCGGCGTCGAACAGGAACTTCCGGCTTGAGCTTTCGATCCAAGGGCATCCCATCTCGCAATCAGGGATATCCTGAGCGACGAGCACGTACTCCGTGCCGTCGGTCATGGGGCCATTGAGCGTGAGATCGAACACCCCATCCGAGATCCGCTGTGACGCCACGACGTCGAGCGCCTCGACGGTGCTCCCATTGACAAAGAGATGGAAATTGTCGGTGTATGGTTCGCCGTAGGTGCCGATGCACGTGCCGAAGTCGACACGGACCTTCGTATAGGTGAGGGGCTGCACCGTCTGGATGCGCGGCCAACACCCGCACATGTAGGCGCACTGATTGAGCGCAAGGTAGCCCGAAACCTCCATGGGATAGATGGGAAACCCCTCTTCGCAGCTTGCGTACTGCTTGAAATACGGAGCGGCCGTCGGATGCTCGTTAATCGTGAAATAGCCGCGGGCTTCAGTCGAGAACACATAAAAGACCTGTCGATGCGTCCAAACCCAGTCCGTCTGGCACGGCCCGAATACGGCGCTTACCCCGCCCTGAAGATATCCGAGCTCAAGCGAGATGTCGGGATTGGCGTGCACCTCCCCGGGGTAGGCGCCCGAAGGATATCCCAGGCTGAACTCGATCCCCTTGAGCCCAACATCCGAAGGTTTGACCCACACCCACACGTCGACCATATAGACATCCCCGCCCGTGAAGGTGTTGACATCGCAGTGCATCGGATCAGCGTACGTGGCTATGTAGCATGGCGTCGCGGCGTTCCCCGCAGCAAACGGCCCCCAGGCAAACGCGAGAACGGCGGCGACAATGAAGATTCTCGAATAGATGGCTTCCTCCTCCTGGCTTCTATCGATTCTTGAACAGAGCTTTCAGCTTGCCCCACGAACAGCCGGGCGCATTATCCAGCGGATGGAACCGCACTTCGACGTTGTCGACATACGCGTTATTGTAGGATCCGTCGACGCGTGTGAAGACGACGGTCACCTCCATTCTCCTCGTCCCCTTCGGAACGAACCCGTGCACGAGACGCGGGAGCAATGCGGTCAAGCTGTCCCGATCCGCGACAGTCACCGGAGCGATCGCGTTCGTTTCCACCGCGTCACCGGATGCGTTCTTCAGGGAAAGCGCTATCGAGACAAAATCGGCGTCGGATCCGAATCCGCCGAGATACGCGTTCATTATATAGATCATGCCGAGGCTGCTGTCGATAAACTGCCAGAGCTCGGACGGCACGTCGATGGCCTGGAAGATCGTCGATACGGTTGCATCGGGTCCCCCGGCGAAGAACTGCTCCCCCGCGTCATGGGGAATCGGATCGGTCACGGCAGGAAAATCCCCCGGTGTTCCATAGGCGACTACCGTCGCTGCGCCCGTCGCGGTCCATCCGGGTATAAACACGATCGTCATGCCGTCCGGCGACGCCAAGCCATCCTCGGCCCCCGGGTTGTTCAGGAGATTCTGATAGAAAAACCAGTTCCCCCGAGCCGGTGTGATTGCGAAACAGCACGCCGCGCAGAGGGAAACGAAAAATACGGCTGATTTCCGTTTCATGGAAATCGCCCTTCCACTCGCCTAACCGATTGATTTTCAAGGGAAAAGTATTATCAATCGATCGATGGGTGTCCCCTTTCAAAAGCCTCGGATCAAACCGCCTAGCCTGATAATAGTATAGCATTTAAAGACCTTATTGTCTCTCCCTTTTATCGCATTCGGGGGATCGCGCGGCCGGTTGCGAGCCCATGTTTGCGAGCTGCGTTCGCATTGCCTGATATAGGACGGGAAAAGAGTCTAGCCTATACCCAAAGAGATCCCGCCAGCGGCTATCGGATGCCATGCTCGCCGAGCCGCAAACGCGAGCAGGGGGGAGACAACGAAGGGTGGCAAGCGGCGGAGGCAAGACGTCAGCATGCCCGGCGCATCGCCCCGACGGCGATGAAAGCAAATGGCTCAAGGCGTATGGATTCGGGTGCACGAATGCTCGCCATGGCAGTTGAAAAAGAAGTAGTGGACACGTACGCAAAGAATTCGAACCTTCGCGCAGGTCCCGATTGACGCGGCAATTCTGGACACGGACGCCCCGCCTATCTACCAACAAATCGCGTCTAAGGCGATTCAACTTCAACAAGTTGGGATGAGCAACTCGGCGATCGCAAAGAGGCTTGGAATCACCGACAAGACGGTGGCCAAAGCTATAGCATGGCTTAGGCGCGTCGGGCATCGGATCGGCGGTTAGAAGGATGTACTGCGTTTGACCCCTTGTGTGGAAGGGACGAGTGAGGGTAGGTCACTTCCCCCTACCCGATTTCGGCAGGAACGAATGACGGTCGATTGTGTAAAATGCTTGTGATTTCAATAACATAATGGAGGAGACGCCCATGAAAAGACTGCTGCTTGCTGCTGTGATCTTATTGATCGACTGCAGCTTATACGGTCAAACGGATGAATCCGGATCGCCGCTGCTGAAGGGTCCGTACCTCGGACAGAAACCGCCCGGAATAACCCCCGAAGTCTTCGCGCCGGGGTTTGTATCCACGCCCGCTCACGAATTCTCGTGCTCCTTCACGCCGGACGGAAAGGAATTCTACTTCGCCAGAAGGGATCCGAACCTCAATTACCCGGTCGTCATGGCCACGAAGCTGCTCGACGGAAAATGGACGAAGCCCGCGATCGTCCCGTTCGTCGAGGGGGGGATGTCATTCGAGCCGATCGTAACGCCCGATGGTCGAAGGCTCTATTTCATGTCCGGGAAACCCGTCCCGGGACAGACCGGCCCCCCGATGAACATATTCTATGTGGATCGCGAGGGGGATAGCTGGAGCGCGGCGAAGAACGCGGGGGCTCCATTCAACCCGGCAAAGGTGATGTTCATTTCCTCGACATCCGACGGGACGATATACACGACCGACATATCGGAAGGACCCGGCAGCGAACGCATCGCGGTCGCGCGCAAGATCGACGGGGAGTATAAGACGCTTGAGAGGATGGGCCCGCCGGTGAACGCCGGGACGCAGAGCATGTATCCGTTCATAGCGCCCGACGGGAGCTATCTGGTATTCAATTCGAGAAGACCGAGCGAAAAGACAAAGAGCGTCCTTTCGGTGTCGTTCAGAACGCCGGATGGTGGCTGGAGCGAACCGCGGGTGATCGATCTCGGCGCAGAGGCGGGAACGCCGTTTGTTTCAAGGGACGGAAAGTTCCTCTTCTTTACTTCGGGCGAAAGAGGCAAGAGCGATATCTACTGGGTCTCGGCCGAAGTTATAGAGGCGCTGCGGCCCGAGTGATAGAGGAGCTTCGGCCGAAGCAATGATCAGGCATATATCGATTGAGTTGAAATGGTGGACACGTACGCAAAGAATTCGAACCTTTGCGGAGGTCCCTATTGAAGCGGCGATTCTGGACACGGACGCCCCGCCTATCTACCAACAAATCGCGTCTAAGGCGATTCAACTTCAACAAGTTGGGATGAGCAACTCGGCGATCGCCAGGAGGCTCGGTATCAGTGACAAGACGGTGGCAAAGGCTCTGGCCTGGCTTCGACGCGTCGAACGGTGCCCCGGCGATTGATAATATGCACATCACACGTTATTCCACGATAGATCACTTTCCCGCCGGCCATCCTGTGGAAGTGGATGCTGCGACCTGATCTCCCAGAATGGATCCGAGTTATCGGGGGCGGACCCTATCTTAGGAGCACCATCTTTTTCGTCTGAATGAATGATCCCGCCATGAGTCGATAGAAATAGATGCCGCTCGCGACAGTGTTCCCTTTGTCATCTCTTCCGTTCCAGGTCACGACATGGCTTCCCGCGTCGAATCTCCCTTCCACCACTGTCCGAATACGCTGCCCCGAGACTGTGCATATCGTGAGGCGCACGTCGGTGGGCGCTCGGAGGCCGAAGCAAATCCGCGTGGTCGGATTGAAGGGATTCGGGAAGTTCTGCGAGAGGTAGGTGACACCCGGCGCCTCGGCTCCCGTCACCGCATCCGGCGTTAAGAGTGCGAAACCGCTCTCATTGCCATGCACGTCGATCGCCGAGACCTTGTAGTACCATCCGCTTGCCGGGCTCCATTCCCCATCGAAGCAGCTCGTATCGATCGGTGAGGCAATACGGTTCTCGGGCTGAGGGATGAAATCCACGGAGAGGCCTCGATAGACGGCATAGTGCGAAAGGTCGGGAGCGGTATTCGAATTCCATTTTAGCCGTAAACCCGGCGGATCATCCTCTACTCCCCCCGCGAGTCCACTCGGAGGCATTGGCGCGAGATTATCAATTGAAGAGCCGCTGTCGGGAGTCGAGATCCAGAAGGTCTCCGGATCGGATGTGTGGGCGATGACCTGAAAGTAGCTTAACGCCGGGCCTGCGGCAGTGGAGTCCGAGAGTGTCTGCACGGTGTCGGCGTATTGAAGGGTGCCGATCGCCTCGATAGAGTCGATCAATTCCCATCGAAAGTCCGGCTCGTCGCTGCGCCGCCAGATTGTATATCGGGAGATCGTCGCATCGGGGAGCGCGTCGAGCCTGCTCGCGTCCCAGACGATCTCGACAAAGCCTCCCTGATCGATCGAGATGTCGCGCACGTGAGCGATGTCGGCCGCGGGGTATCCCCAATATCCGTGCCGCTCCATCCTCTGGGCGTATATGTCATGGAGGCTGACGATGCTGCGCCTGTCATACCAGACGACAATCGCTCCGCCGGCGCCGTCGGATGCGATTCTACCCAACTCCTGCGCGTTCGTTGCCGTGCAGACGGCCTCGCCGTCTGCGGTCCAGAGAGCGCTCCCGGAAGAATCCATTCGCTGCGCGAAGTAGTCTCCATTCGGGTCGAAGCGATAGTCCTTCCAGGTGATGATCGCTCCGCTCGCGTCATCGGAAACGATTTGGGGATACCACTGGATCCCGGATGCCATGCAGACGGGGACGCCCCCCGGCGTCCATAGGACGGTCCCGGCTCCATTCACCCGCTGCGCGTAGATATCCGCATTGCTCGCCGAGACGCGGTTATCCGACCATGTTATGACGGCGCCGCCGGCGCCGTCGGATACCAGGTTGCAGCTCTCTTGAACGTCGTTCTCGGTGCAGATAGGAATGCCGTTTGCCGTCCACAAAACGCTTCCCGATGCGTCCACTCGCTGGGCATAGATGTTCCAGTATATCGGATAGGCTGCAATGCGATAATCCTGCCAGGCCAGGATGGCGCCGCTCGAGCCGTCGGATACGATTTGCGCTGCGATCTGATCATACGCGGCCGTGCAGACGGGGAAACCGTTCGCCGTCCACAGGACGTTTCCCGCAGCATCCACCCGCTGGGCATAGATGTCATAATTCCCGTCGCGAAAATCATTCCACGCGATGATGGCGCCGCCGGCGCCGTCCGAGGCGATCGAGGTTGTTGATTGTATGGTCCCGGCGGCCGAGACAACGATGCCATTATCGGTCCACAGGCGGTTTCCCGCGGCATCGAGGCGTTGGGCGTATACGCCGGCGCCGCTCCCGCTCCAGGCGATGACGGCGCCGTTCGAGCCGTCGGACACGATTTGAGGAAGATACCGGGAAGCTATCTGGAGGCTGACCGCGACACCCCCTGCGGTCCATAAAACGTCACCGGAAGCATCAACCCGTTGAAGAAAGATGTCCGCCCGGGAAATGCGCTTGTCTTCCCAAAGGATGATCGCCCCTCCAGCGCCATCGGAGACGACCTGGGGATATGATTGATCGTATGCCGCCGTGCAAATGGCGATCCCATTCGTCGCCCACAGCGCGTGTCCGGCGGCGTCTATCCGCTGGGCATAAATATCGGAAGACGTGCCGTTCCGGTAATCCGCCCAAGCGACAATCGCACCGCCCGCGCCATCGGCCGCGATTTCCGGATTTGCCTGACGCGCATCTGCCGTGCAGAGGGCGACGCCGTTTTCGATCCATTGGGCCTGAAGTGTGGGGACGTACAGGATAGACAGCATGAGAATGCAGAGCACAACCGATTTCATTAGACGCCTCATGGGATCGTCTCCCGCGAGTCTGCGGTGAAAATCCTCCGAGCCGCAGCGTCGTCTGATTGCATTCACTTGAGACTGGAGCTGTTTGCATTATATCACACGTGAGTAGCCGGAATCAACAAAGCGAACGCGGCGTGGGGGGAAGCGAGTGTGTTTTCGGTTTCAACTAAGGACGCGGACATTCTTCGGGTCAGTTGAGAAAGAAGTTGTGGACACGCTCGCAAAGAATTGGAACCTCTGCGGAGGTGGCATTGCAGGTGGCTCTTCTGGAAACCGCAGAACCTCCGAAATACCAGCAGATCGCAGAAAAGGCTTTGCATTTGAATCAATTGGGGCTCAGCAACGAGGCCATTGCAAGGCAGATCGGTGTTGACGGAAAGACTGTCGCGAAGGCGTTGAACTGGATTCTGGACAGATCTCAAGCAACTAGCTCATCACTGATCGATCCGCGGGAATGACAGCATCCCAATTGCTTTCTTCAAGCAGCAGATGTATAATGAAATCGGATCAGCTTCCCCTGGGCATGATTGCGAAGTAATCTCCTGATGTAGTTTTCGGCGGGTTCCGGTATCCCCAGCGGAAGGCCTCCGATGACACTCTCGCAAGTCAAGTACGCGGCTCTCTGCCTCACCCACAACTGCAACCTGCGCTGCACGTACTGCTACGCCGGCGAGAAGATCAACAAGCGCATGTCGCTCGAGACGGCTCGCCGGACCGTGGATTTCCTCGCCACGCAGTCCAATGGCTCCTGTGTAATCACGTTCTTCGGCGGCGAGCCGATGCTCGAGTTTCCGCTCATTCGACGGATTGTCGCCTTTTCCCGGGAGCGTTATGGGCGGAGCATACAGTTCCGGATGTCAACCAATGGCACGCTCGTCGACAGGGAGCTCCTCGAGTTCTGCCGGGATCACGAGATGTTCTTCGTTCTCAGCATCGACGGCAATCAGGTCCAGCACGACCGCATTCGCAGATTCGCCGATGGTGGGGGATCGTACGAGCGCATCGCCGAGCGCGTATCCGATATCCTCAAGTTCAACCCATACACCATCGCCGTCTCCGTGGTCGTGCCGGAGACGGTCCCCTTCGTCGCCGAGGGCGCGAGGCATCTGTTCGCATTCGGATTCCGATACGTGCTTCAGACGCTCGATTACTGTGCACCGTGGCGGAGCGGTGACCTGCGGAGCCTGAAGAAACAGTATGGCTCGCTCTCGCGGTTCTATTTCGAATCCCTCTCGAAGGGCCGCAAACTTTATTACAGCCCGTTCGACGAGCGCATCAAGACGTGGGCGCAGAAGCCCTACGGGAAGGGCGACCTGTGCGACCTGGCCAACACGCAGATCGCGATCGCCGCGTCCGGCAGGATCTACCCCTGCGTGCAGTTCATCGGTACGGATGATGCCTCGTATCTCGACAATTCGATCGGTGACGTGCGCGATGGTTTCGATGAATCCCGACGCGCTTGGTTCGTCGCAGAGAATTACCGGGATAAGGAGGCGTGCGCCGGTTGCGCGCTCGCCGGACGGTGCGCGACCTACTGCGGATGCGTCAACTGGCGGGCAACCGGGAGCCTGGCTGCCCTTCCGCCGATCATCTGCGAGCACGAGCGCATGCTCATGCCGATCGTCGACAAGCTCGCGAATAGACTATGGAAGCATGACGTTGCCTTGTTCGAAAGGAAGTTCTACGATAAGGCATTCCCCCTGTCGTCATACATTGAGGACTGCATGATCAGTAGGAGGGGAGCCGATGTTGCGGATTAAGCGAGTCGTATTGTACTCCGTGCCGAAGTACCCACGAGAGGTATTCAAGCCGTGGAGAGAGCCGGCCGCGGTGACGGTGATGAAGAGAGGAGCTGTGTCCGCTGCGCTGCTCGCTATCCTTGAGTCGTGCGACGAGGGGGTAGGAGTGACCGGTCCCCCGCCGGTCCCGCCGGATTTAATGACCGAGAACGAGGCCCGAGCGGTTATCACGAATGTCTTTACCGACAACGGGATTACACTGACGCCCGATGTCACCCTTTCCATTATAGGTAATCACAGCGATACGACCGATGTCGTGCTCGATGGGTACAACGATTCGCTGAGAGTCGGTTACGAATATGTGACCGGCACTGATGTTTCCAGCTTTACGGAGGATCTGATTGCGCAGCTCGATGCTGATGCCGCCAACTCTGGCCCGTACATCAAGGCAACTACAGCTGTTCGGGATGACCAGGCCAGTAGGCTGGAACGGACCATGCAGGCGTTCATCGACACGCTGAAAGCACACGGAAAAATCTGATCAAGGGCAGGCGGCCAAGGTCAGCGCATTCATGAGGATCGTTTCGTCCTCGCCGCCGATGATGGCGCCCTTCGCGGAGCTTCCCTAGATGCATCGCAGGTTTGAGATGTCCGCGGGGGGAGCCGTTCCTAACGACTTCCGTCGAAGGGAGTTGCCGTCGAATTTGGGCCGCCTCCGCTTTTGGCACCACTCTGAGAGTCTGACCCACGGCAATTGCAGAAGAAGTGGTGGACCCGCTCGCAAAGAATTCGAACCTTTGCGGAGATCCCCTTCGAGGCGGCGATTCTGGATAGGGCTCCACAGCCAGTCTACCAACGAATCGCGCCTAAGGCCTTTCAACTTCAGAAACTGGGGCTCAGCAATTCGTCGATTGCCCAGAGGCTCGGAGTCAGCGACAAGACTGCGGTCAAGGCCATTACTTGGTGTCGGCGCATGCACCGTTGCCCCGACGCATAGCGAGACGCGGACCTCCAAGCCGTCCATGCTATACGGATAGTCGGCCGGAGGCGACCGCCAGAGCTCATACGCCTGGCATCACGCTGATTGAACCCCGCCCAGCCGCTCCATCGACCGCTGGGCGGTCTTGACAGCGAAACGAACCTCCTCTACATTGAAGCGAGTACCTCGGGGGCCTCTGCTCTCTCGACGTCGGCACGATACTCGGTCTGTTCCGCGTTGCGGGGCTTTGAAGGTAGCCCTGGGATGTCCGTCTCGGGTTCATGCATTTTCCTTCAATCCTCAAGGAGGTCGCGTATGAAGTCCCACAGCGCTTCTTGGTTGTTGCTATGCGTCGCGCTCGTGACGTTCGGCTGTGCGAAGGGGGATACCGGCCCAACGGGCCCGAGAGGCGCCACCGGCTCGGCCAACGTGATCTACTCGGACTGGTACAGCCCGTCGACATGGGACGCCGAAACCGAATTCGGCATAGCGCAACGCACCTACACGATGACCGCCACGTCGCTCACTCAGGAGATCATCGATGGGGGCGTGGTGCAGGTCTACATGCGGTTCGTGGGACTCAATCCTGCGATCGTCCAGTTGCCGTTTGTGATCCCCGACGTGGGGTACAGCATGTACTTCCGCGCCGCAGCCGGCTCCATCAAGGTCGTGTACTACAACCCTGCGGCCCGGACGACGACTCCGGTCATTCTACCCAGCACGAATCAAGTCCGCTACGTTCTGATCCCTGGCGGAGCGCTGGCTGCCTCGATGCAAGCCGACGGTTCGACATGCGAGCAGGAGATCGCCGGCCTGAAGTCCATGTCGTACTCGGAGGTGTGCCGCAAGTACAATGTCCCCGAATGAGCGAGGTGCGGCGGCGAGGCCGTCGCGTGCAGTCCAACGGACATGAGGAGGCCCGGGCGTTTCAAAGCCCGGGCCTCATGCATTGCCGGTCCAGAACTCGATCGCCGCTGCGCGCCGCGATTCCCTTGTCCTCCGCTGACCCGCCGCCGACCGGTGGCGGATTGAATGGTGGACACGCTCGCAAAGAATTCGAACCCTGACGGAGATGGCATTCGAAGCGGTCCTCTTGGAGACCGCGAAACCTCGAAAATATCAGCAGATCGCGGAAAAGGCTCTACAATTGAACAAGTTGGGACTCTGCAATAAGGCAATTGCCCGGCATCTCGGCATCGACGGCAAGACCGTCGCGAAGGCGCTGCGCTGGATGCCGGGCAGATCTTAAGCGCCTCGCGGCAAAATGAAAGAAGCGGGAACGACGCATTGGATCCCTCCCAACACAGGCGCCACTAATGAAAGCGGTTTTTCCGCGTTGCCCGGCGGCTACCGTTACAACGATGGGCATTTCGACAATACGGGTCGCTACGTCATCTTTTGGGCTTCTACGGAGTACGGTGCTTACGACGCGTGGGGCCGGGGCCTGGATTGCGATCATTCAGCTATCGCCCGGCACAACCACAATATGCGCTACGGCTTCTCGGTTCGCTGTGTGAAGGATTAGACTATAGATCGACGTGGTAATCCGCGCCGGGTCATTCGATCGAACCGGAATTCGATTGCTAAGAAGTGGATACTGTCGCAAAGAAGCGGAGCGATGCCCCTGTTTATTGCCTAATTTATACAGAAGTATTAATAATGCAGCTCATTTTATAACAATTGGTTGCAACGGAATTACAAGTTTAGTAGATTGCCCTCCTAAATATACTAGACAAATCTACCAAAAACGAATACACTGTGGCTACTATGAAAGAAATTGAACGGCACTTCACTCGACTATTGGCATCCCGGCTGCGCGAGCAGCTCAATTTCATTCAGGTGGTCGTCGGCCCGAGGCAGGTCGGTAAAACCACGGGGCTCCAGCAAATTGTCGCACGTTGGGAGGGCCCCTCGCTCATGGTCACGGCGGATGAGATCGTTACTCCCGACAGGGAGTGGATCGCGGTGCATTGGGAAAAGGCCAGACGAATGGGCGACGGCGTCCTCCTCGTGATCGATGAAGTTCAAAAGATTCCCCACTGGAGCTCGGTTATCAAGCACATGTTCGATCAGGACCGCAAGTCCAAGAGACTCAAAGTCGTCTTGTTGGGATCGGCCAGCCTGTCCCTTCAGCGGGGACTCGGTGAAAGCCTGGCCGGGAGATACGAGGTCATCACTGCCGATCACTGGGATCTCGGCGAGTGCAGGGAGGCTTTTGGATGGGGACTCGACGAGTTCCTGAAGTTCGGCGGATATCCGGCAGCCGCATTGTTGTGTCACGACGTTCCGAGGTGGCAGAAGTATCTGCGGGACTCGATTATTGAACCAGTGCTCATCAAAGACATACTGGGTCTCAGTTCCGTCCAGAAGCCGGCGCTCTTCCGCCAGACGTTCGAGCTTGCGATGGCATATCCAGCCCAAGAGGTGTCACTTCAGAAACTCCTGGGCCAGCTTCAGGAAACCGGGAATGTGAACACGATCAAGCACTACTTGGATCTGTTGCAGGGGGCGTTTCTCATTCGCACACTTCATAAATACAGCGGCTCGGAAGTGAGGACGCGTGCTTCCAGCCCGAAGCTGGTGCCGCTGAACAACGCTCTGGTTCACGCCTTCCGGTCGCCCGAAGAGGTCGACGCAAATCCTCAGTGGTATGGCCGGGTTTTCGAGGCTGCTGTCGGTGCGGCGCTGTTGCGTTCCAGCGGGCAGGTCTATTACTGGCGAGAAGGGAAGTTCGAGGTCGACTTTGTCGTCGAGCTGAGAGGGAAGATATACGCGATTGAAGTGAAGTCGAGTGCTTCGGGGACGCTACGGGGGCTGGAGAGATTCGTGCAGCGCCATCCCGGCTGCATACCGCTCGTCGTCGACCGCGAGAAAGCAATTAAGCTTCTCGAATCGCCGAACAGTGACGACTATCTTCTGACTGCAGGACTTCGATGAGTCCGCGAGGCGCCGCGCGTAACGGGCCAACTGGATGGTGGTGGACACGTACGCAAAGAATTCGAACCTTTTCGGAGATCCCCTTCGAAGTGGCTCTTCTGATAACAGCGGAGCCTCCGAAGTATCAGCAGATCGCTGAAAAGGCATTGCACTTGAATCAGTTGGGACTTGCCAACGAGGCCATTGCGCGGCAATTGGGTGTTGACGGCAAGACCGTTGCGAAGGCGCTGAGGTGGATGGAGGGTTGATTCTGTCGATACTGAAATGAGTGCCCCCAATTCGCTGGTATCATGCTATACTCCCACAGTTCTTTGGGGGAGGAAAATACAATGAGAAGACATGCTTATGTTGCGCTGGTCACAGCTCTAATTGTTCTGCCGGCGGTGGACGCGGGTTGTTCACCGCGCGGGAATCCTTGGACGGTAGTCACCGTGCGCGAACCACGCCCCGGGGAAATAGCATTCGAGAACGCGAGCCGATACCTCCGGCCCTCGGAGGACGCGAATAACGTCCCGGGACCCGACTCACTCGTGGCTCATGTGCGTTCAGACGAGCACTATCACTCATACATCGAGGTTGAGAATCTCCGAACGGGGAAGTCAAATCGTTTGAATACCGGCAACTCCTTTCTGCCACAGTGGTCCCCGGACGGCAAGTACATTGCTTGTGTGGTGTGGAAATCACGGTTCCTGACTGGTGAACTCGCGGTGGCGAAGGTCGACAGTGGCAGTATCGTGCTCGATCCTCGAGCAAGGGCGTCAGTGGCAATCATGAAGTGGTCTCCGGATGGCCACAGAATCGCTGTGGAAGGGCCCATCCACTCGCGCCCGCGTGTGATGCTATACACAATGTCGTTCCCCGAGGGAAAGGTTCAGGTTCTTGATACGGTTGAGGTGCTGGCGGACTATGAGTTCTCATGGAGCCCGGATGGGCGTTGGATAGTCTTCTCGCGACCGACGAAACTGGACAACTTGGGTGAAGTCATTGTTGCCGCGGACTTATGGATCGCCGACGCCAAAACAGGTGGCACGTGGCCGTTACTCGAGACCCCGGAGTCGGTAGAATCAAACCCATTGTGGGTCACCAACGATGCGATTCAAGTCGATCGCGCTCATTCGGATGGCAGAGAAGTCGGCGCAACGCAACGTGTGATCATCGAGTTGTCGAGGGGAAGATAGTTCGGCCCAGAGGAGAGGTGTCTATTTCGCGCGGTTGCAGGTGGGCCAACAGGCGGTGGTACGAAAGCTCGTCATTCTCCGATGAGGCGCTGCTCAGTCGGGGCATCGTCCTGAGCGTGGATATACCGAACACTTGAAAGAATTGGTGGACACTGTCGCAAAGAATTCGAACCTTTTCGGAGATTCCGATTGAGGCGGAAATTCTGGACACGGGCGCCGTGCCCGTCTACCAGCAAATCGCGGCTAAGGCGTTCCAACTTCAACGGCTTGGAATGAGCAATACGTCGATCGCCGGAAGGCTTGGAGTCACCGACACGATGGTGGCCAAAGCGATAGAATGGCTTCGGCGCGTCCAGCATCGGCCCGACGGCTAGAAAGACTGGCACATTGCGGCTAGATCTGGCCCAAGGTCGGGGGCAAGAGCCTCACTCCTGTTTCCGACCTCCGATCAGTACTTCTTCTCCCAAATTTTAGCAATCTCAACAATCACTTGGACCGCCATTTTCATGTCCTGCACGGCAATCCATTCGAGTTGCGAGTGGAAGCTGTGTTCGCCCGCGAAGATGTTCGGGGTGGGCAATCCCATAAATGACAATCTCGAGCCGTCGGTCCCGCCGCGAATGGGATGCATGATCGGCTTGATCCCGAGATTCTTCATCGCCTGAACCGCATACTTTTTCACCTTCGGATGCTTCATCAGGACTTCGCGCATATTTCTGTACTGATTGATTATCTTGATTTCATACTTTGAGCCGGGAAATTTCGCCGCGGCTTTCGTCGCAAGCTTCTCGAGCAGTCTTTCATACTCTTTCAGCTTCGGCGTCTCAAAATCCCTGATGATTATCTTGAGGGTGGTCGCTTCCTCGAGACCGGTTATGGTCGTGCAGTGAACGTAGCCTTGCCGCTTATCCGTGGTTTCGGGCGACAGCCTCTTCTTCGGCAAGCTTTCCAAGAATGCGGCGGCTATTTTGGTCGAATTGATCATCTTGTTCTTCGCATAGCCGGGATGAATGTTCTTGCCGATGAATTTGAGCACTACCATATCGGCGCTGAAAGTCTCCGACTCGACCTCTCCTCTGCTGGAGCCGTCAACCGTATATGCATATTTCGCCCCGAGCTTTTTCAGGTCGATCTTCTCCGTTCCCCTCCCGACTTCCTCATCCGGAGTGAAACAGATCTTTATCGGACCGTGTTTGACTTCGGGATGGGTGATCAGATAGTGTGCGGCATCCATTATTTCGGCGATGCCGGCCTTATTGTCCGCGCCGAGCAGTGTCGTCCCGTCCGTCGTGATGATGTCGAATCCCTTCATGCTCTTGAGATCGGGGTTCTCGCTCACCTTTATCGCCCGCCCGCCTTTGGGCAGCCGGATATCGCCGCCTTTGTAGTTGCGGTGAACGATCGGTTTGACGCTCTTTCCCGATACCGCGGGAGAAGTGTCGACGTGCGCAATGAAAGTGATCGGCGGCACTTTCTTCGGTGAATTCGCGGGAAGCGTCGCCGTGACATAGCCCCATTTATCCATTGCGGCATCTTTCAATCCCATCTTCTTGCATTCTTTGGCAAGATCGGCGGAAAGCTTCTTCTGTTTTTCCGTGCTCGGAAAGGAAGTCGATTCCTCGTCGGATTGGGTGTCGTATTTGACGTATCGCAAGAAACGATCGACGCACGTGTATGTGTATTTCGGATCGAACATAATCCCTCCTGATCGAACGCGCTGGTTTTCCCGGCTCAATACTGAGGCATGGATTCTATGGTGATCTCGAACATACGTCAACCATTCCGTCGTCATGTACCGAATCAGCTTCCGGAAGAAGGCAAAGGCTCCCGGTGAAAGCTTGACCCGGAATTGGATTTCCCATAAAATTCATACTCATTTCATAATCGCACAGAGAAGAAATAGAAAGGAGCGACATCCCTGCTCCGGAGAACCTCTTTCGTCTACATCGCGCTCTTGTCGACGATGGCGCTGCTGCTCGCCGCTGGCGACACGACGTCCGTGCGCGCCGCGCCCCGGACAGCTGCGACGTCGCCCGGCACGCGCACGCTCTACCTGATTCGCCACGGTCTCTATGACGAGGATGATCCGCGCGACGAGGCCGTCGGCAAGGGCCTGACCGAGACCGGGCGCGCGCAGGCGCGGATAACGGGCGAGCGGCTGGCTGCCATGGGCGTACCGTTCGACACCCTCTGGACGAGCCCCTTGACGCGCGCGCGGGAGACGGCCGCCGTCATCGCTCGGGCGATGCCCGGCCTGACGCCGCAGCTCGCGCCCGATCTGGCGGAGTGCACGCCGGTCAGCCGGCGGCAGGACGTGATGGCCACCGTGGCGGCCGATGAAGCCGAGGCGTGCGGCGCGCAGATGGAGCGAGCGTTCGCGCGCTTCTTCACGCCTTCGCCCGCCGGGGACCGGCACGAGCTGCTCGTCTGCCACGGCAACGTCATCCGCTGGCTGTGGTGCCGCGCTCTGGGGGTCGAAACCGCCGCGTGGCTCGGAATGACGATCGCCAACTGCAGCATCACCGTGATTCAGGTGAAGCCTGACGGCACCTGCAAGCTGTACGTCTTCGGCGACGCCGCGCACCTGCCGGTCGAACTGCAGACCTACCCGGGCGGCACGTTCGCTCCATGGCGGCTGCGGACACCCTGGAACCTGGATCCGTTCTAGGGTGTCAGGTCAAATTTCCTATGAATTGCGCAGTCCCAGGAGCTCCCGCCCGCGGACGTTCTGCGCGCGGAGCGCGGCGCTCTCCGCACAAAGCAGGATGGCGACTGCCGCCGCGATGATGAGGACGCCGCGTTTCATGAAGGAAAAATATCACAAAGAAGGCCGACCCACTAACAAGAATCGCCTACCGCGCGAGCACGAGCTTGGATCTCGCGAGGATGCGTCCGCCGCTCTTGAGGACCGCGAGGTACACGCCGGACGGGAGCGTCGCTCCGCGGCGGTCCGCGCCGCTCCAGCGGATCCTCGCCTCGCCGCCGGCGTCGGTGCGCGCCTCGAGGTCGCAGAGAGAATGCCCGGCGACGTCGTAGATCGAAACGGTTACGATCTCCCCCGGCTCGCCCCTCGCGGAGATCTCGGTCTCCGGGTTGAACGGGTTCGGGCTCGAGGAGAGGGATGGAGACACGTGCTCCGGCGCACCCAACGCTCCCGCGGGGCCGTCTCCCGGGGTGGCGTTTCGCTCGGAGAAGGTCAACGCCCCGTTGCGGCGTGACTTTCCCGTGCCCCTGCCCTCTCCCTCTTCGTAGGGCGGGGGGGCGTCCGTCAG
>Ga0315291_10001359_pt1 | contig 32668 bp, 21 predicted proteins | sample YL17G12_20_MG_FD_203070 | JGI IMG/M metagenome (GOLD analysis project Ga0315291, IMG submission 203070) | Sediment microbial communities from Yellowstone Lake, YNP, Wyoming, USA - YL17G12_20 | ecosystem: Environmental > Aquatic > Freshwater > Lake > Sediment | place: USA: Wyoming | collected...
TCCTGACGCGCGAGAACTTTGCCAAACGGTACGACCGCGGCGACCCCATCTGGCTGCACGAGTTCCTCTACGCGCTGATGCAGGGGTACGACGCCGTGATGCTCCAGACTGACGTCCAACTGGGAGGAACCGAGCAACTGTTCAACCTGATGGTCGGCCGGAAACTGCAAGAATTCTTCGGCCAGCGGCCCCAGGTTTGCATCACCTTCCCCATCCTCGTGGGCACCGACGGAACCCAGCGCATGTCCAAGAGCACGGGGAATTACGTCGGTATAGACGAGCCGCCGGAGGTCAAGTACGGCAAGACCATGTCCATCCCTGACTCGGCCATGCACAACTGGTTCGAACTGGTCACGCGCTGGCGTCCAGCGCAAACCAACGAACTGTTGGGCGCAGTCGAACAGGGTGAGGTGCACCCCATGGAGGCCAAGAAGCAACTGGCCTGGGAAATCGTAGCCATGTTCGATGGGGACGAGGCCGCCGACAGGGCCACCGCCCACTTCGAGCGGGTGCACCAGCAGCGGGAATTGCCCGCAGAGATGCCTACCCACGCGCTGGCCGGCCCCGTGCGCGTGGTGGACGTCATCTTCGCGGCGGGGTTTGCGCGCAGCAAGAGCGACGCCCGCCGGCTGGTGCAACAGGGCGCAGTCAAACTGGACGGCCAACCGGTCAGCAACATCGAGGCCCAGGTCGAAGCCGGGGCAGAGCGCGTGCTCCAGGTGGGAAAGCGGTTCTTCTTGCGGCTGACGCCAGGAGACAAGGCTGCATAACACGCAACACGCAACACGGTTCACATGTTGCGTGTTGCGTACTTACGCACTGCGTTTACGCCACTTTTCCAGCCGCTCGATGATCTCCCGCTCGTAGCCGTGGCCTTGGGGCTGGAACCACCCGCCCTCGACCTCCTCCGGCAGGTAGCGTTGCTCCACCCAGCCCTCAGGATAGGCGTGGGGATACTTGTACCCCTCGTGTTCACCCAGCGTGCGCTTGTAGTGTTCGCGCAGCGTGCCGCGGAAAACGTCGCTCTTATCGCGCAGGTAGATCGGCACCGGGCCGGTCCCGTGCTCCTCGATCTGCGCCAGCGCCCCCCAGTAGGCCCCGGCCGAGTTGGACTTGGGCGCGGTGGCCAGGTGCAAGGTGGCCAGCGCCAGGTGATACTGCCCTTCCGGCATCCCCACCCACTCGAAGGCCTGCGCGCAGGCGTTGACGACGACGATGCCGTTGGGGTCGGCCAGGCCAATGTCTTCGGCTGCCAGGATGTAGAGCCGGCGCAGGATGAACCGGGGATCCTCTCCCGCGGCGACCATCTTCGCCAGCCAGTAGAGCGCCGCGTCGGGGTCGCTGCCCCGCACCGACTTGATGAAGGCGGAGATCGTGTCGTAGTGCTCGTCGCCCGTCTTGTCGTAGCGGAGCGCACGCTGCTGGATCGAATCTTCGGCCACGGCCAGCGTGATGTGGATGCAGCCATCGTCGTCCGGGCGCGTGCTTTCGGCGGCCAGTTCCAGCGCATTGAGCGCGGCCCGGGCATCACCCCCTGCGATGTTGACCAGGTGGGCCAGCGCGTCGTCGTCCACCTGGACCTGGCGAGCACCGTACCCCCGCTCCGGGTCACCCAGGGCATGGCGCAGGAGCGCCGTCACTTCGTCGTCGGTGAGCAACTTGAACTGGAACACGCGGGAGCGGGAGACGAGAGGGGCGATCACGCCAAAGTACGGGTTCTCGGTCGTTGCACCGATGAGCACGATCGTCCCATCCTCGACGTGAGGCAACAAGGCGTCCTGCTGGGCGCGGTTCCACCGGTGGATCTCGTCCACCAGCAGGATCGTACGCCGTCCATACATCCCACGTCGCTCCTTGGCCTGGTGGATAACCTGACGCAATTCAGCCACGCCCGCCAGCACCGCGCTGATGGTCTCGAAATGGCTGGCCGTCGTGTTGGCGATGACCATCGCTAACGTCGTCTTGCCCGTGCCCGGCGGTCCCCAAAAGATCAGCGACGAGAACAACCGGTCGGCCTCAATGGCCCGGCGCAGCAGCCGCCCTGGGCCCACGATGTGCTCCTGGCCGACGAACTCGTCCAACGAGCGCGGGCGCATGCGCGCTGCCAACGGCGCTTCGCGGCGGATTTGCTCCTTCCGGCTGTGCTCAAATAAATCCATCTACCTGCCCACGAACGTGTAGGCCGCCGCCAGGCGGTCTGCCAGCGGGGCGACGATCTGCGGGAACAATCCGATGCCCACGCACGCCACGATCGCCACCACAATGACCACCGCGGTCAGCCAGCCTTCGGGAGAACTCGGAACGCTGCGATCCTTTTGGCGCGCCAGCAGCGCCCACAGTGCCCGCCACACCCCCGCCATCACACCCGCACTCGCCAGCAGAATCCACAAGGCAGCACCTGGGCTTGACGATGCCAGGGCACGACAGAGGGCCCAACGCCAGGCAAAGCCAGCGCTGACCGGCAACCCAGCGACCGAAAGTCCTCCAAAGATCAATGCCGCCGTGCTCCACGGTGCCTGCCATCCCAACCCACGCAGTGCCTCAAATGCATCGTCGCCACCGCTGCGTGCCCGCAGGCCACTCAGGCCGGCTGCCATCAGGATCAGGCCGAAGGGACGCACCATCAGCGACAGGACCGCCAACGTCAACCCTGCCCCGCTGTTCAAGCCCAGGGCAATCAGTGCGCTGCCGCTATCTATCAACGCGGCATACCCCATCAGCGGCCCCACGCGGCGCTGAGACGGTGCCAGCAGCCCCCCCACGATGACCATCGCGATACCTGCCATGTAGACGAGAGACTCGAAGCGAGGATGGCTGCGCAGCCAGGGATAGGTCTTTAGAAAATCGAGCAACAGGAACCACACCGCCCCGTTGCCAATCGTGAGCACAAACGTACCTGCCAACGGTACGCTGTCGCTGGTCACAGCCGGCACCCAGGTATGGAAAGGCACAACCCCCAACAGCAACGCAAAGGACAGGGCCAGCAGTGTGGCAGCGACGCGCAACAGATCCGTGTCGTTGGGCGTCAGTGCGTACCGCTCCAACAGCCAGTGGGTGACCAACAGGCCCGGCAAGGCCAGGGTGGTGAACGATAGGTAGCGCAACCCACCCCGAGTCGGCACACCTCCCTCGGCTTGCAGCGCAAAGACGGACAGAGCGGCGGCAATCTCAATGAGCAGCGCTGCGTAGACGAGAGGCCGGATCAACAGTGCCCCATTCAGCAGGCTGAGCAACCCCAGGCCCATAGGCAGGATCAGGGGCTGCTGTTCTATGCGCCAGGCCAGGAAGAAAATGCCGGCGGACGTCAGAAACAAGAACGCCATGGCGATCCGGTCGGACTGCTCCAGCACCAGCTCGCGCCCAAAGATGGTCACCACCTCACCCATGGCGATCTGGCGACCTCCCCAGATGTGGACTGGCTGATCCAGCGGCAGCGTAAGGACGGCGATGCCCAACGCCAGCGTGGTGCCGACGGCCAGCAACGCCGAGATAGAAGTCCAGCGGAGGAGGAGATATATGACCCCCGCCATCAGCAGCGGGAGAACCAGCAGCAGCAGTGGACCTGCGATCACGGTTGCCTCACCTCGTCGCCGGTGGTAATCTGGGCCGCCCGCAGATAGGCCGTGGCCAGCGCGATGAGAAAACTGACCGCCCCCAGCAATCCGGCCACGGCCAGGCTCGGCTCAAGCGCCACGTAGAACAGATCAAAGCCGGACAGAAAAGTCAACAATCCCAGTCCTACCTGCATCGGATTCTCGCTCAACCCGATCAACAACAGGCCGAGCCCGGCCAACAGGTAACATGCCAACGTGATATCGTTGGGAACTTCAGGTAACGGCATGCGCAGCGCAGCCGTGTACGCGGCCACCGAGACCAGCAACCCGGCCAGCAGGCAGAACGATGCGCGGGCAGATATGACCCACCGGTGCCAGCGTTGAGGCGATGAAGCGCTGTTGGTCGCCGGAGACTGCTCGAGCAGGCTGGCACGCCGCTCCGTCAGGTAGAATACCATGCAGATCATCCACCCGGTCAACCCCTTGACGGCAGCCACTTCCAGTCGAATCAGCCGCGTCAACAACAGCACCACGAAAAAGTACTGGGCGATGAGAGCGGTCATGTTCAGCCGCCAGTCTCGGCTGACCACCAGGAGGCTGGCCGTGACAAATATGCCGGCTACGGCCGGCATAGCAGCCAGGAACGAAACGCGCGCCAGAAGATCAACGAGTGTTGGCATTACCGACTACCCCACACCAGCAGGAGCAGGAGAAACAGCAACCATGACCACAACAATGCCCCCCTGCCTCCCACCACTTCGCCGGCTGCCCACAGCACGCTCAAACCACGCTCCAATGCGCCTATGATCGCCCGATAGAGCCACTCCAGGCACAACAAATCGTGAATCGCGCTGAGCACCAGCTCCATCTTGGAGCGTATGGCCCCCTCCTGCCAGGCCAGTGCCCCCCCAGCGGCCAGCGCCCCCGCCCACAACAACCACCCGGCCCAACCTGGCAGGGCAAGCAGTTGGCCGAGCGAGGGAGCCCGGACGCCGACGACGAGGAGCGGAGGGTATAAGCCGGCCAAAACCAGCAATAGCGCTGGCACCCCCAACCCAATTCCACGGACGATCATCACCCAGCGGCGGTCAGGCACAGGCAAAGCCGGCGGGGCCAGCAGCCGGCGCACGAGCGCCGGGACCAGGAACATGTACCCGCAGAAAAATGCCCCTCCCCATCCGAGATGGCCACCCCGCACGAGCCCTCCGACCATGGTCGCCGCCGGTACAAACCCCACCGTGAGCGGCAGGCCCAGGAGCGCCAACGCTCCGAGTAATCCGGGGATGCTCCACCATAGGGCCTCCCGCCGCAGGCCATCGCCCAGCAGCATCACCCCGACCGCCAGGACCCAGGCTGTGCCGCCAACCGCAACCACGGCCACACCGCTCTCGCCCGCCACTCCAGCGGCCAACAGCACCGCTCCAGTCGCCGCCATACCGATCCACGACCAACTGCGGCGCATAGACCCACAGGACCAGGCCAGGAAGCCACCCAGCCCCAGGTTGATCGCTGCCAGAGCCAGTACCCACGGGCCGCCAGGAATAGGGCCACCATTGACCACAGCCAAACGCAGCCACAGCCCCCAGCCCAGGATGGGCCCCAGCGCAAAGGGGATGAGCAGAGAGAGGGCAACCCCAGAGTTGTCCAGCATGGAGAGGTAGAACGGGTACGCCCACAGCCGCAGAAGGCCAGCCAGCGCCCACAGCGTCAACTGTACACGGCTGGCGGTCGTCAACGACCACAACGCGCTGCCCATCCCGCGGCCCGCCAGCGCCGCTCCCCCCCACAAGAGCAAGGTCGCCAGACCGCCGAATATCAGGCTCCGCACCGCCATGCGCACCGAACCCCCGGATACAACCTGCCCCGCAGCCAGCAGTAGATCATAGATCGCCCAACAGATCAGCGTAGTGAGGAGATTGGCGGCCCACAGGGCTGCACAGCCGGCAGCGAGCAGAACAAGCAGCGTGGCCATCATGCGGGGATGGGGCTGGTTCGTGCGGCTGAGCTCTACGAGGATGACACTACAACTCACCAGCGCCAGGGCGAACGCCAACGGCTGCACCATGGCATCGTTCTGGACCACCAACGTGGTGCCGAACAGGAACGACGGTCGCCACAACGACGGGATCAGTGCCTCCGGCGGGATCCAGCGGCTCACCAGGATCGTGACGGCGACGAGGCCAACCATCGCCAGGGCCACGAGGCGAGTATGGGGGCGAACCCGGGGCAGGAGGGACAACCCCACCGTTCCACCTGCGCCCACCAACGGCAGGATGATCGTCAGAATAGGGAGCAATGGCATTCTGCTATTTTTTCAGAAAATCGCGCAACTTGCGGGCGTGCGTAGGATGCCGGAGCCGGCTGAGCGCCTGGGCCTCTATCTGGCGTATCCGCTCACGGGTCACCCCCAGTTTCTTGCCTACTTCCTCAAGCGTGTACGTTTCGCCGTCTACCAGCCCATAACGCAGTTGCAGAATGCGCACTTCCCGCGGTGGGAGGTCCTGGAGAATGCCCTGGAGCAGGTCCCGCAACATCGTAGAGGTAACCTCCTCATCCGGAGCGAGGCCGTCCTCATCTTCGATGAAATCGCCCAACTCGCTCTCCCCTTCGTCGTCCGTGGGCATCTCCAGTGAAAGAGGGCGACGCGCCACCCTCAGCATCTCCTCTGCCTTGCGCGTGGGGATATCGAGCGCATCGGCCAGCTCCTCAGACGTGGGTTCACGTCCCAGTTCCTGCGTCAGGCGATGGGAGGTTCGCAGCAGTTTGTTGATCTGGTCTCCCATGTGAACCGGCACGCGGATCGTGCGGCTCTGATCGGCGATCGCGCGCGTGACCGCCTGCCGGATCCACCACGTCGCGTAGGTCGAGAACTTGTGCCCCAGTTGGTAGTTGAATTTGTTGGCGGCACGGATGAGCCCGATATTACCTTCCTGAATCAGGTCCAGGAAAGGCACGCCACGGCCAATGTACTTTTTGGCCACGCTGATCACCAGGCGAGAGTTGGCGCGAATGAGGTGCTCGCGAGCCGCCAGGCCATCCATCACCTTCTTCATCAATTCGGCTCGCTCCTCAAGGTTGAGACCGTTCCCGTCCAGCTTCTTCTTGGCGGACTGGCCAGTCTCCATACGCTTGGCCAGGGCGACTTCCTCTTCAGCCGTGAGCAGTGGCACCCGCCCGATTTCCTTCAGATATAGACCGATGGTGTCATCTATTGCAATCGTATCGAAATATGCTTCCTGATCCGCTACCACATCAACCTGCTCCACTTCCTCGGGTGCCCCGCCTTCCTGCTTTTCCCGCTCCTCCGGTGTACCTACCTCTATACCAGCCTCCATCAATGTGGCTAACACATCCTCCAGTTCCTCCAGGTTTTCTTCAGCCTGAGGAAAAGCAGCCAAAATGTCTTCGTACGTGACGAAGCCCTGCTCAGATGCCTTGGTCAGCAGGTATTCTTCACCGCTTACCTCTTCTTCAGTTTCGATTAGACCATTCTCCCGATACGCTTTCATCTTCCGCTCGGCAATTTATGAGCACAATGCTTGGGACCAACCATAGCCCAAGCAGTGTGCTCTCATATCTGACCTAGTAACGGCGCATGCGTCCCCGCCACGTGTTACTATACCACATTTCCATGTCACTTGTCAACCCCCAAAATACCTGTCTTGACACTTACCAACGTCACACACACATTGACATCTCTCCAGGCGTAGGCTATACTTGTCCACAACTCACCCAATCAGGAGGCCATCGGTGAAGACATTGAAGTGGTACAATTCCATCACGATCAACATATACTGGCTGGGACTGACGATGGTCTCGCAGAGCAACGGGCTCATCCTGCCGCTGCTGGTGCAAAAGTTCGTCGGCCCCCAGCAGCAGGGTACCGCCTTCGGCAACCTGCGCCTCTACACCCTGATGGTTGCCCTGTTAGTCCAGGCGCTGATGGGGATGCTTTCGGATCGCAGCACGCTGCGCTGGGGGCGGCGGCGCCCGTTCATCCTGGTCGGCACATTACTGAACATGGCGTTCATCATTGCCATCGGCGCCTCCCCCAGTTACTGGTTCCTGTTCGGAGCAGCCGTGCTCTCGCAGATTGCGTCCAACATCGCCCATGGCGCAGAACAGGGGCTGATCCCTGACCTGGTACCGGAAAACCAGCGCGGCCGTTTCTCCGGCGTCAAGTCCGTCATGGAACTGGTGCCCGTCATTATCGTCGCCTTCACCGTCGGCAAACTGATCGCGGCCGGGCAGATGTGGGCGGGAATCCTGGTGGCCATCGGCATCCTGTTCCTGAGCATGGCCATCACCATGTTCGTGCGCGAAGAACCGCTGCGTGAATCTCCCGGCCGGTTGGATTGGCAACCGTTCGGTCGCCTGGTGGCGATGACGCTGGTCTTCCTGGTCGTCATTCTGGGCCTGGGAGAGGCGGTCAAGGGCGCAAGCCGACTCCTGAACGGCGTCAGTTCGGTGCCCGTGCTCCTGATCGTGATGGGAAGCCTGGGCCTGGTCGCGATGGCCGTTGCCACCATCGCCGGTGTGTGGGCCAGTGTGCGCATCAGCATCGGCACCCGGTCAGCCCGCCAGTATTCTTCATTTCCCTGGTGGGTGGTCAACCGGCTGGCCTTCTTGATTGGTGCCACAAACCTCTCCGGTTTCGCAGTGTACTTTCTTCAGGCCCGGCTGGGCCTGAAGGGGGAAGCCGCCGCAGGGCCAGCCTCACAGTTGATGATGGTCGTCGGCGTCCTGATCCTGGTGTGTGCACTGCCGAGTGGCTGGCTCGCCGACTGGATCGGACGCCGGCTGCTGGTAGCCATCAGTGGCCTGGCCGCGGCATTGGGGACACTCATCCTCGTCTTGGCCCCCAACATGAGCATGATATACGTCGGCGGTTGCATCATTGGCGCTGCCACAGGCACGTTCTTCACGGCCAACTGGGCTCTGGGGACAGACGTCGTGCCCAAGGAGGAAGCCGGACGCTACCTGGGCATCTCCAACCTGGCCGGCGCCGGAGCCGGGGCGGTAGGAGCCTACATTGGAGGGCCCATCGCCGACTATTTCACTACCCGCGTCCCTCAAACCCCCGGCCTTGGCTACCTGCTCATCTTCGCCATATATGGTGGTCTATTCCTTCTATCCGCCATTGTCCTGGTGAGAGTATAAAAGGATTTTAGTAGTACTAGTAGGGCAGTGGAAAAGGTGGATAAAGCGGGCCCCGAGACCGAATTACCCTAGATGTGGTGGTCGGTGCGCCTGGAACCGCAACTTGAGGGGGTAGGGGCCGCATTCACTATCCACAGCCACCGGTGGATGGGTAAGGGAGAGAGTGAAAGCAAAAGCCAGGGGAAGGTGGCTACCCGGCCACTTTCTCCTGGTCTGCTGAGATTTACAAGGGAGTTATCCCCAAAATCCCCGTGTTGTCCACAGAAAACGGTGAGTTATCCACAGGCGTACCTTCCTGTGACCCCCTCAAGGACTCTATGCCCGCCAGGGATGGGGGAGGCGAAGTCTTGAGAGCCAGGGATGGGAGGTGTGGATTGGGAGGTGTGGATATATTGAGCGGACGGGTTATTTACCGTTGTTGTACAGTTGCTGGCGCAACGCCATGACGTCGCGCCGGAGGCTGGGATCCTCCTCGATCAGGCCGGCGATTTGTGTACAGCCGTAGAGGATGGTCGTGTGATCGCGTCCCCCCAACATGGCACCGATCTGCGGTAGCGACGCCCCGGTCTCCTGGCGGAGCAGGTACATGGCGACTTGGCGTGGGCGTACCACGTCATGGCTGCGTCCGCGTCCGCGCAGGGCGGCCACCTCGACGCCAAAGTGGTGCCCGACGGCTTCGATGATCTGCTCTGTGGTCAGTTTGTTCCGCTGGGGCAGCAGGTTGCTCAGGGCAGTCTCGGCGACTTCTGGTGTGAGGGGTTGGTGCGTGAGGCTGGATAGCGCCGCCACCTGGTTGAGGGCCCCTTCGAGTTCGCGGATGTTGTTCTGGATGCGGCTGGCGACCAGCATCAGGATGTCGTTAGGGACCGCTACGCCACAGGCGGCGACCTTGGAGCGCAGGATGGCGACGCGGGTCTCCAGGTCGGGAGGCTGAATGTCGGCGATCAGCCCCCATTCGAATCGGGAACACAAGCGCTCTTCTAGTGTGAGCATCGCCTTCGGCGGCCGGTCCGACGAAACGACGATCTGTCCACCCGTGCCGTGGAGTGCGTTGAAGGTATGGAAGAATTCCTCCTGGGTGCTTTCCTTGCCGGCAATGAACTGAACGTCGTCCACGAGCAGCACGTCGGCCGTGCGGTACTTGTCACGGAAAGCATTGGTCGTGCGAGAACGGATGGCCTCGATGAGGTCATTCGTGAACTTTTCGGACGAGACCAACAATATCCGTAATCTCTGCATCTGGCAGGCATGCCCGATGGCGTTCAACAGGTGGGTCTTGCCCAGGCCCACTCCACCGTAGATGAAAAGTGGGTTGTAGGCGTTGGCGGGATTTTCGGCCACCGCCATGGAGGCTGCGTGGGCCAACCGATTGCCCGGCCCCACCACGAAATTGTCGAAGGTGTAGCGGGGATTCAGGGTAGCGGCAGAGGATGCTGAAGCAAGCGCAGGAGTCGCTGGAGGCGGATCAAGCAGGGGAACGTCGTCAGATCGTGCAGCCTCCTCGCTCCACACGATGAACTGAACCGCGACGGTCTTGCCGGTGATTCGGGCGAGGGTCCGCTTGATCGTAGCCAGCAACCGGTGTTCCAGCCAATCCTTGGCGTATCCGTTCTTGACGCCAATGACGAAGGTGCCATCTTCGTGCTTTACCAACCTGGAGTCACGCAGCCAGGTATCGAAGGTGGCCTGAGTCATTTGCAGCTGCAATTCGCCGAGCGCGGCAGACCAGACGTGTTCGAGTTTCATTGTGCTATTCAGATGGTTCGGACTGTGGGCAAGTCTAATGGGCGCGAGAAGCGGCGCGGGTCAAAGAACGGAATTCACATTCCGTGGGACAGATGGCCCTGGTGCACCGCCAACCGCAACGGCCGATCGCGGCCAGCCCTCCCTGTGCTCAAGTGCTTCCCGCCCGAAGCATGCTCATTGTACCAAAAGAGTGCGCCGCTGGCAACCGTTTTTCGCCGGGCGAACTTAAAACAGGCGCGGTTTTAAGGTAGATTATGGAGAGTGCAAAATTAGTTGGCACGGTACTGTTTTCCCCCTACGTCTTCGGTCGGCAGGAATGGCAGCCCCAAGATGTGGGGGCAGGGCCGGCCAGATGGCCGCCTACTGCCTGGGGAAACCTTTCGGGAAGCGCGCTGCGGCCAGGCCAGATTTGTCGAGCAGTGCCAAATCGGTTTCGGCGGACTAGCATGCCATTCGTAAGGCCAGACTGACCAGCAGGCCCACCACCCAGCCGCCCACGATGTCTGAGATAAAGTGTACTTGCAGCGCGACACGCGCCAGCCCGACCGCTCCGGCCCACAATGCCAGCAGCAACCATCCCCACGGTGGAAGAAGGGGGGCCAGCAACACGACCAGGCAGGCCGAACGGCCGGCGTGACCAGAAGGGAAGGCGTGGCGATCGAACCGGTTGTAGAACCCCCACCCTGTCCCCGGTGGACGCTGGCGATGGAAGAGCCACTTGAGGACGGTGATGGCCGCGCCGGCGGCCAGTGTCCCAACCAGAACACGCCAGCCGAAGGCACGCCAGGTTGAGCCACCCCCCATGAGCGCGGCGATGGCACCCAGCAACCAGAGCGGGCTATCGCCGGTGTGGGCGGCGATGAGCGCCAACAGGCGCAAGAAGCGCGCCTCACGCGGGATGGCGAGGCGCGCCGACACCTCTTCGTCGAGGGTGGTGATGCGCTCCAGGATCGTCATCCCCCTACTGGACGCTGGCGGCACGTGCCTCCAGGTCGGCGCGTACGATCTCTAACTGAAACGGTTTGTCCACGTCCATCCCTACCTCGGCATAAGGGAAGGGAACGGCCCGTCCACATATCCTGAGCGCTTTTTGGATGCGTCGTTCGGCATCGGCCAGCGACAACCGGTGGGTGACCAGTCTGAGAAAGGTCCACAACCCGACCAGGCGGGCCTGCCGTAATGCATTCTTACGCGCGTTGGCCAGGTCCTGCCACAGGTCCCGATTGCTGAGCGTCAGGCTCGGACGCATGAGCATTACGTCGCCGCCGGCGAAATCCCCATCGGTCAGGTGGATGTAACTCCGGCGTGACCCGGGAAAGCGCGTCTCCATCACCGGCCGCTCGACGACGCTGTAATACAGGTCGTGGTCGGTACGAAGGCATTCTTCGATGAAGGCGTCCACGATGGAGGGCGTAATCGTGGGGACGTCGCAACTGCTGAGGAGCAGCGCGTCCACGTCGGGATAGTGTGCCAGCACGTACTGCATGCCGGCCTCCGCGTTGGCCAGAATTTCCCCCGCATCGGGTACGTACTCGACGGGCACCGAAAACTTTACCCCGGCGGCGGGGTCGAGGGCGACGACGACGATGTGTCGGATGTACCGGGAGCCTGCCAGGGCATCCACCACGTGGACCACCATCGGTTTGCCGGCGATGGGGATGAGGGCCTTGGAGCCACTCTGGATATATGCGGCCAGCGGATCGTCCTCACCAGAACTCCGACCCGCCGTGACGATGGCCGCGACTGATAACTGTGCGTTCATGCTCCCCTCCTATGGATTCAGGCGTTGCAGCGTCGGCTTCATATCAAGCTGTACCAACATCTCCTGGAGTTCAGCCGTGGTCAGTGGGCGCCCCTTGCCGGCAACGGCGACCAGGGCGGCCTCCATCATGTTGGTACCGAAGGAACGGCCCTCCAGCCGGGGGGTCGAGGTGACCAGGTAACGCACCCCGCGCTGGCGGAACGCCTCGACGTCGGCAGGGGTGGTGGTGTTGGTGGCAATGCTCTTGTCATCGAGCCGCTCGGGCATGTGACGCTTGATGTAGAGGCAGTCGCCGCTGACTACGGTGGCCCAGGCGTACCACTTGCCGAACTTGGGTACGGTTTCTTCCTGTTTCTCGCCGGTGGGATAGAGAAATTCGAACGGTAACCGGCTGACGACGGGCAGGAGAATACGCGCCAGCACGCGCAAGCCCCGCAGCGAGCGGACAGGGATGGGGATGCCCAGGGCGAATCCCAGGTCGCCGCAGATCATCTCGTAGCCTGCTTCTTCGAAGGAGACTGCGCTATCGTAGCGATCCACCCCTGCGGTGACGAGCACCCGTTTGGGCTGGACCTCGTTGCCGATCTCCCGCTCGATGAACTGGGCGATGCCGCGCTCCAGCGTGTGCTTGAGGCCGCCGCCGTCTACGACCGGCGTGTGGCGCACGCCGGCGACCAATTTCTGCACATCGTAGAGGGGATAATAGCGCTTGCCGATGGTGAATCCGAGATCGGTACCCCCCACACCGAAGGCATCCACCTTGCCATCCAGTTCGTTGTACAACTGAGTGGCTTTTTTCATGTCGCCGTCGGTGCCGATGCGCTCGATGGTGATCTCCTCGCCGAGGAGCGTCAGGGTGACTTTCTTATCGCGGGTGTCACTTCCCAGGCTGATGCTTATGGCTCGTTTCACTGGACATTCCCTCCTGTTCTGACCTCTGAATATAATTCGGACGAGTACCGATCATGATAACACGTTTGCCGGGCAGACGATGCGCATGCTCCCTCCAAGCGCCAATACTTCGGAAGTCTCCGAAGACTTCCGAAGTATTTCAATCTGCGGACGTAGAGTTTAGTAGCCAGTCGTGCCTTCCGTGCGCCAATCCGCTTGAGCGACGGGGAGCACCAGCAACTCGCCGGCGTCGGTGCCGACGAACAGCGTTTCCTCTCCACCCCACTCCGCCACGGTGACGGCACTGGGAGCACGATTGGCCAGCGCCGGGTGCGAAAACCTGGCCCACTGGACTCCCTCATCGGTCGAGCGGTAGACCGCGTCCCAGGTGAGCCAATAGAGCGCTGGTGGTTCGTCGAGGCCGGTGAGCACGGCTGTGCCATAATCAACTGGGCCACGGCCGACTGTCGTCCAGGTCACGCCGCCGTCGGCGGAGCGTTGCAGCTCGCTGCCCCAACTGCGGTAGAGCGCGCCGCCGCCGGTAAGCGTGTGCCAGGCCGCACCGCTGGCCTGCGTGTAGGTGATGGCGACCATGCCATCGGCGCCGATGGACGGGCCTGCCTCGGGAACCTCGACGTGCGTCCAGTGCCCATCTCTGTCCAATCGCCAGATCGTAGGCACCGGCCGGTCTGGTTGCTCGGGCCACGTGCCGGTAGCCAGCACATACGCCTGGCCATCTGCGTCCGCGTGGATGCGGCTGACCCGCAGGTGAACCAACCCCTGGCTGAAAGGCCGCCAGGTGTCGCCTCCGTCGTCGGAGCGATAGACTCCCTCGCCCCAGGTGGCCTCGGCGGTTTCGGCGTGCCACCCACAAGGCACCGCCGCGGCGTAGAGCGTCCCATCGGGGGCCACGGCCAGGTCGTTGGGGGCGCCGGGCAGCCCCCCGCGCACCTCCTCCCACGTCTGGCCGCCATTGGTCGAGCGGTAGAGGCGGGACGTGTAACCCTCGCGGTCGTAGGCGCGCACGAACAGGGCCTCGTCGGGCACGGGAACGATGCCCTCGGCCGGGCCAGGTAAGCGGGTCGCCGGCCGTGGAAGCGGCGTTTCGAACCTGCCGCCGCTCCCCTCCAGTACGAGGACCTGAGGGCCCGCCAATAGATAGACCCGCCCACTGCGGCTGTCCGCTGCCGCAGGGACCAGCGGCTCTTCGCTCGGATACAGCCAGCCGACCAGGTCGAGCGTCTGGCCATCCAGGACGAGCAGGCGCGCCCCTTCGGCCAGGTAGAGGTGACCGCTGGCGGGGTTGTAGAGCGGCAGGCCGTAGAGGCCATCTCGCCAGGCCAGCGCCTGTTCCAGTGTCAGGTCGGCGTAGGCTGCCAATGTGTACCGGACGCGATAGCCGCCCGTGGTGAGAGCCACGGCTGTGTGCCCCGTGAGCGGATCCAGCGCCACGTGGCTGGTGGGTCCAGGTTTGCCCACCCACGTGCCATAGGTCGTGACGTGAGTGCGCCCGCTGCGGGGATCCACGATGACACCCGTGGGGGCGGTGCAGCCATTGCAGCCGGTATGCCGCCCGGTGCGCCCCTCGATCACGCTCAGCGTCGCCCCATCGCCGGTGTAGACGTCTTCTTCGAGGATATAAACCCGGCCGTCGGCAGGGCTGGCGGTGGGGCGACCCGGTTGTGGAATGAGACCGCGCCGTTCGAGGGTTGCCAGGTCGTAGACGGAGACCCCTGCGGCATACTCGTCCCCGGCGTAGAGCCAGCCGTGTGCCAGGTCTACGTCCACGTAGCCCCCTACGCCCGCCAACAGGCGGACCTCGGCGTGGGTCTGCCGGTCGAGCGCGTGCACGTCGCCGCCGGCGTCTCCCACCAGGAGATAGCCACCGTCCGGCGCGACCGCGGCGGAGACCGGTGTGTGGGAGAGTGCCATCCGCCCCACCGGGCGCAACGTAGCCGCGTCCAGCGCCAGGAGCACGTCCCGGCTGGCGGAGTAGAGCCGCCCGCGTGTGCCGTCCAGCGCCCACCGATTGCCAGGGACCTGGACGTCGGCCTGCCCCTCGCCGGTGGCCGGGTCGAAACTGGCCATCCAACTGCTCCCGTCGAAATCCTCGTAGACCACAGTCACGCGCCCGCTGGCCGGGTCAACCCGCATGTTCTCCCCCCGGACCATCGTAAAGCCCGCCGGCTCACCCTGGGGGACGTTGAAGAGCGTGCCCACCAACTCCCCGCTGGTGGCGTCGAAGCCCAATATGCGGCCTGCGGATGCGTAGGCGTAGACGCGGCCGCGGCCCGGATCAGCGATCAATGCGCCGGCCCACTCTTCGGCCTGATTGACCGGCTCCAGGGATGCAGCGTCCAGGACGTCCACGAAGTAACGATAGTCGGTGATGGTTTCCATGGCCTGCTGGCGGGTGACGAAGATGCGGTTGGCCCGTCCGTCGAAGGCCAGGCTCGGTCCGGGTTGTCCGGGGCCGACCTCCTGCTGGGTCAGCAGCAGGCCGCCTGTGCCTGCGTACACGCGCACGATCGTCGCCGCCTGTCCACTGGCGACGGCGATGCGGCCATCGTCGGCCACGTCGAAGACGTTGGCGTCAAAAATCGTGAGTGGGGTGCCGTCCCGCAGTGGGATCAGGTACAAGGTGCCATTGAGGCCCAGCGTCGAGTTGCCTGGCAGGCCCGCATAGACCCATCCCTGGTACACCACGATCCGCTCGTTGTAGAACTCCTCGCCCGTAGACTCCTGGGCCACAATCGCTCCCGTGCTCGCGTCGGCGACCACCAGCCTATCTTGGTCCCTGCCGATGACATACAGCGTTCCACTATCCCACTGCAGCGAGTGCGGTTCGAAGGGGACGTCGCGAGTCTGGAGCACCTGGCCGGTGGCCGGGTCAATCTCCGATAAACAATGAGCGTCTGGAGCGTCAATGGCACGTACACCTGCCGTGTAGAGGTGACCGGTCGCCGGGTCTACGGCCAGCAGGCTACCCGAGCACACCGGCTGAGCCTCGCCCAACGCGATAGTAGCCACGACGAACGGCAGCGGGCCGGCCCGCGGGGCTGATGTGGGTGCAGGGGTCTGGGGGATGGGCGTAGGTGTGACTGCCGTCGTGGCGGTGGCGTAGACGCGCGTCGCGGCAGCGGGCGTGGTGGCGGAAACGCCGGGGCCTGCTTCGCGCACGGTCACAGGGGTAGACGCTGCCCGCCCGCATGCCGCCAGCAGTGTCGAGAGGGCCAGCAGCACAGCCAGTCGTTTCATCGAGGTTATTGTATCATGAGAGGGAACAATTTACCACTGTCGCCAGTTGAGTCGTACCAGCGCGGCGCCGGTGGATTCGAAATACTCCAGTCGCACGGTGTACGTGCCTGCGTCCAACTTGAGCGCAACACCCCTCCGGCTGCCGCCCATGGAGCGCCAGGCGTTGATGATCAGCCGGTCGTTCAGGTAGAGCCGCACGCCGTCGTCGGAGATGGTGGCAAAGGTGTAATAGCCCTCGCTGAACTCGACTGAACGTGTCCACACGGCGGAAAAGTTGTCGGCCGGCACCCCCCTGCCAGGTGAGTCCTGCCCCCAGTCAAAGTCCAGGGCGGCATCCCGGCGGGTGAGCACGGGGGTGCCGGAGAGGTCGCGGTTGGCGTAATATGCCGCATCCCACGGGCCGCTCGCGCCCTCCCCGCCGGGCGTGGTAGGCCGGGGTGTGGCAGTGGCAGCCGGCGCCGTTCCCGCGCGCTGCCAGGTCACGCGCGCCAGGGCCGCCTGGGTACCCTCAAAGTACTCGATGCGCACCTTGTGGCTTCCCGCCGAGAGCGTCGCGTAGCCGGTCTGGGTGCCGCGCATGGGACGCCAGGCGTTGATGACCACCTGGTCATCCACGTAGAGCCGCACGCCGTCGTCCGTGGTCGTGCTGAAGCGGTAACGGCCATCCTCGAAAGAGAAGGTGCCGCTCCAGCGCACGGAAAAGTTGTCGCGGGTGACCCCCACTGCGGGAGCCTCCAAACGCCAGTCAAAGTCTATAGTGGCGTCGTAGCGCACCAGCGCCGGGCTACCGGACAGATCGCGGTTGTTAAAATACTCCCCCTGCCATGGACCGGGAGGAGGAACGGGTACCGGCGTAGAGGTGGGCATAGGCGCGGGAGTAGGCCGTGCCGTGGGCGCGGAGGTGGGTGCAGGAGCACCCTGCCGCTCCCACCAGAACCGGATGCGTGCCCCACCCCCCCGTTCAAAGTACTCTACTTTGAGCGTGTGGGTGCCCTCCAGGTAGGTCCAATCCAGGTAATGCCACTCGTAATCCATCGGCTGCCAGTAGTCCATCACCAGTGCCCCATCCAGCCAGACGCGCGCGCCGTCGTCGGATTGGATGTTGAAGCGGTAGTAGTCGGTAGCAAAGTTGATCTGGCGCGTCCACACCACGGAAAAGTTGTCGGCGGGCATCCAATCGGCGGGGGCACCCTCTCCCCAGTCGAAGTTGATTTCGGCGTCGTCCCGGATGAGGGCCGGGCCGCCGCGCATGTCGGCGTTGTCGAAGTAGCGGCCCTCCCAGCCGCTGAAAGTGCCCAGCCGGTTCCACCACACGTGGGCGCTGGCCTCGCCGCCGTGTTCATAGTACTCCACGACCACGGTGTGTTGGCCCTGGCCGAGGTTGAGGTCGCCCGTGCGGGTGTTGGGCAGTTTCTGGTCGCCCCAGGCGTCCACGATGCGCTGCCCATCCACGATGATACGCGCGCCGTCGTCGCAACTGGCGTAGAAGCGATAGGTGCCGGCCGTGAAGCCCAGTGTGTACGTCCAGCGCACCGAAAAGTTGTCGGCCGGGACGGCCGGGTCGGGGCTGCCGTTCTTCCAGTCAAAGTCAATCGCCGCATCGTAACGCACCAGGGCCGGGTTGCCGGCCAGGTCGCGGTTGTTGAAATATTCGGCCCGCCAGGCGCTGCCACCGCTCACCCGCTCCCACCCCACCTGGATAGCCGCACCGCCGCCGTGCTCGTAGTACTCGACCCGCACGCGATGGGTGCCGCGCACGATCGAGCGGTCCACGAAGGACCAGGTGGCCTGGCGATCGCGCCAGTCGTCCACGACCAGCGTATCGTCCACCCACATACGGATGCCGTCGTCGGAGCGGTAGGAGAAGCGGTAGGTGCCGGTCTCGAACCACTCGTCACGGGTCCAGCGGGCGGAGAAGTTGTCGTCAGGGACACCCGCGCCGGGACTGCCGGTGCCCCAGTCGAAATTCAGTGCGCCGTCGTAACGGGTGAGCGCCGGCCCTCCGGCCAGGTTCGGGTTGGCAAAGTACTCGGCGTACCACGCGCCATTTGCGGCTGCTGGCGCCGCCAGCACACCAGAACCTGACACAGCCAGCACGATGATGACCATAGTGACCAGATGCCATACTCGTTTTCTCATGATCCACCCCCCCCATTCGAAATCCCTCGGTCTCACTCGAGTGCTTCGCTAGCATTATATATGACGTCCAGTGAGGTGCAAGGGTTCCACGCGATAGCAGCAAAGCAGGCACGGTGCCACGATGAGTTCTGCCGTGCCTGCAAGCCTGTAGGGACAAGATGTCATCTTGTCCCGCGACGATCAGCCGCTGGTCAGCAACTGCATATACTCCCCGACGTCGGCGAAATCCTCCAGCGCCAATGTCGCCTCGATCACCCGCTCCTGCTGCGGGGGCGTCAGCACCGCTCCCGCGTTGGCGCGGAACTTGGCGGCAATCTCCTCGTCGCTCATCGGGTTCTCAGGGCTGCCCTTGGCGTGGTCCACCTGCTCCTCGTACACCGCCCCGCCCGTCGTCGTGATGCGCACGATCGCCCGCTTCACCCCGGGAAAGAGCCGGTCAATCTCCGGGTCGGCCACCACCTTGATCTTGGGCAGGAGTGCCCAGATGCGCGGGTCGCGCAACTTGCCTTCCTCGAACGAACTGGGCAACACGTTACCGTCGGCGATGGCGGCGGCGATGCAGTAGGGCAGGCTGTGATCCGCCGTCTCCTTCGTCGTGGGCTTGTATTTGGAGGGATCCGAGAGGATGTCGGCCCCACGGGTGGTCGTCCACAGGTGCACCTCGGCCACGTCCTCGGCGGCAATGTTGTGGGCGTGGCAGATGTTCAGCACGGCGGTGATCGGCTGGTGGGTCAGCGCCTCGGTGGGGAAGGGCTTGTAGGAGCACTCGGTGATGAGGAACTTTGTCCCCAGCCCGTTCAGTAGCGCCTCGGTGGACCATTTGACGTTGCGGAGCACCTGGTACAGCCCTTCTTTCCCTTCGAGCACCTCGACCGGGCCGGTGTAGCCTTCGCGGGCCAGCAGCGCCGCGCGCACGCCCGCCTCCGTCGCCAGCGGGTCGGCCGTGTTCTTCATATTCGTCAGGTGGCCGGCTACCACCCCGCCCAGTGTGAAGTGGGAACTGCCCGAGATGCCGGCCGCCGCGACGGTCTGGTCCTCGGTCAGTCCCAGCATACGGGCCGCGACGAAGGGGGAGACGAACTGCGTCAGCGTCGCGTGGTGCCAGCCCACCTCGCGCACGCCAGGCGTGGCGGCCAGGCACCAGCGCATCTCCAGTTCGTAGGCGATCAGGATGCCGGCGATCGTCTCCCGCCCGCTCCGATGCGTCGCCTCCCCAGCCGCCAGGGCCGCCGGGATGACGTCAGAGGGATGGGAGGGGTCCTGCATCCAGTATATGTCGTTGTAATCCAGCGCCCGCACCAGGAGCGCGTTCATCAGTGCGGCGTTGGCTGCATTCGTGCGATGGCCGCTGCCGATGACCGTCGCTTCGGGCCTGCCGCCCAGGGCCACGACGTAGCGCTGGGCGGCCTGCATGTCCTCCAGCGGCACGGCGGCCAGGGCACAGCCGATCGAATCGAGCAGGAAGCGCTTGGCCTCGCGCACAGCCCGGGCGGGGACGTCTTCGTATCGTAAGCCCAGTGCAAACTGCGCCATCTGGTGGGTGATACTGTCCATATCTGCACCTCCTGCTGATTATAGTCGCTTGGCAACCGCCTGGGCCATCTCCAGCGTCGTGTTGCTCCCGCCCATGTCGTAGGTGCGCACTTTCCCCTCCGCCACGACGTCGGCGACTGCTTTCTCCAGCGCCTGCGCCGTGTCGGTCTCGCCCAGCCAGTCCAGCATCAGTTTGACCGCCAGCAGCGTGGCGATGGGGTTGACTTTGTACATCCCGGTGTACTTGGGAGCCGAGCCGTGGGTGGGCTCGAAGATGGCGAACTGGTCGCCGATGTTGCCGCTGGAGCCAAAGCCCAATCCTCCCACCAACTGCGCCGCCAGGTCAGAGATAATGTCGCCGAACATGTTGCTCGACACCAGCACGCCATAGTCCTGTGGGTTCTTGACCAGCCACATGCACATGGCATCCACGTTGACTTCCCACAGTTCGATCCCGGGGAACTCGGTCGCTATCTGGCGTGCCTCGCGTACCATCATGCCGGAGGTCTCGCGGATGACGTTGGCCTTCTCGACCAGCGTGACGCTGCGGTACCCATACTGGCGCGCATACTCGAAGGCGCGGCGGATGATCCGCCGGCAGCCATCGCGCGTCAGGATGCGGCAGGAGACCGCGATCTCCTCAGCGGGCACCCCCTTGAAGGCCTGCATGCCGCGGCTGTGGGCCTCCAGGGCCACCCGCACTTCCTGTGGCAACGGGAAGAACTCGACGCCTGAGTAGAGGTCCTGCGTGTTCTCGCGCAAGATGACCAGGTCAATGTCGTTCCGGTAGTTGAGCGGGTTCCCCTTGTAGGCCCGGCAGGGGCGCAGGTTGACGTAGAGATCGAACAACTGGCGCATGCGCACGATCGGGCTGCGGTAGGTGAGCCCTTTCCCCTGCAACTCGGGCACCAACTCCGCCTCGGCTTCCGTCTTTCCCTTCGAGGTGATGGCGCCAAAGAGCGCGCAGGTGCAGGACTTGAGGGCGTCCACCGTGCGCTGGGGTAGCGCTTCCCCCTCCTCGCACCAGAATTCCCAGCCGATATCGGCGGGGACGAACTCGGCATCGAGCCTGATCTTGTCGAGCACCAACTGAGCAGCGTCCATCACGTCTTTGCCGATGCCGTCGCCGGGCATCAGCGCGATACGATACTTGGACATCCATCCTCCTTATGTAAAGTTAAGTACAGAACAGTCCCACCCCCATCACGGGGTATCTTGGGTATAGAAAACGGATGGCCGATTTCAGCCAAGTCTATTCTACTTGATGGTTGGGGAACGAGCAAGCGGCAAATGCATAGTCGAAGCCCCCGTCGCAGACGGGGGTAGGGTCACGGCTGGGCCAGGCGTGTGCGTGGGCAGGCAGTCACGGAACCCCCCACTGCGTGGGGGGCTTGCACGAAGCGGCGTGTGTGGGGGGCCTGGCAATGATGGAGGTGACCAGCCCCCGGCCTCAGGCCGGGGGCTGCCATGCCCCCAAGGCTACTGGTAATTGCGCAGCACGACTGGCAGATAGACGAAGCGCTGGCCTACGTGGGTGGTCAGCACGCCTGCGTCGCGCTTGGTCGGATCGGCCTGTGAAGTGGCGGTCACAGTGATGATGCCGGTGCTCCCGCGTGAAACACTCGCCGGGATGCCGGCGTAGACCTTCACGTCCACTCCTCCCCCTGCTCCCAGGCTCAGCGGGTTGGCCGAATAGGTCACCGTCCAGGTGCTGGGTCCACTGTGGCCCAGCCCGATGACGTCGGCCACGTTGCCCGTGTTGGTCACGCGCAGTGTGTAGGTCACCGTCTGGCCGGGGTTGCCGGTGCCGGCCGCCGTGTGCGGCGCGACTGCCACCCCGCGCGTGATTGTACCGGCGTAGGCTGTCGTCGTCAGCACCGACGTGTCCCGTTTGCTCTTGTCCCCCTGGGACGTGGCGGTGATGGTGGCCCGGCTCCACTCGCCGTTTGTGGCCGTGGAGGAGATATGCACGGTGACGTTGAACTGCACACTCCTGCCCCCTGCCACCGGCCCGGCCGAACCTGGCCACTGGGTCGTCCATGGCCTCCCGGCCACGCTGCCGGTGATGGCATAACTGTCGGTCACGTTGCCCGTGTTGTAGAGCGTGAGCGTGTAGGTGATGGTCTGGCCGGGGTTGGCGGCCATGCCGCTGCTCGCCGGCTGCAGGTCCACGCCATAGTAGACGATGATGTTGCTGGTTTGAGCGTTGTTGTTGGTAGTGTCCCGATCTGGCGTGGCGGTGCCGATGGAGGTCGAGTTGGACAGCGTCCCGCCGCCGCTGAGCGATGGGCTGACCTGGGCCGTCACGGTGATGATGCCCCACCCCCCGCCGGGCACGCTGCCCATGGACCACACGTAGCGCCCGCTGGGAACCGGCGCAACCCCCATGTAGGAGGACCAGGTGCTGTAACCGGTGTTGACCAGCCAGGTGTGGAGCAGGTCGGTGATGACTGTGCTGGCTGCCGCTGCCGGGCCATAGTTGGTGTAGACGAGCGTGTAGGTCAGCCAGTCACCAGCGCGGAGTGTGGGCGGCATAGCCGTCTTGCTGATCGCCACGTCGGCTGTCTGTACCGTGACCGTAACCGAGGCGACGTTGGGCAGTGCCTGCACCTGGTATTGCTCCTGCGTCGTGGTCGTGATCTCCACCGTGTTCGTGATGATGCGCTGCCGGTCGCGGATGGTGGGGTCCACCCGGGCCGTGATGGTGATCGTGCCGCCCTGGTTCCACTCCAGCGTGCCCGCCGTCCAGGTGTAGGTGTCGTGCGCTACCAACGTGCCGGTGTAGTTGAGCGTGTACGTGGCACTGGCGTTCGTCAGCCCGCCGGGGAGTACGTCGGAGATGACCACGTTCTCGGCGGTGTGGCCTGCGTTTCCGAAGCCAATGGTGAAGGTGACCCACTGGCCGGGTATGGTGATGGCCGGGGTGGTCGCCTTCCGTACCCACACGTCGGCCACCGGGGAGACGGCCACAGCCCACTCGACCTCAGTCTGGATCGGGTCACCGGTGGGTGTCGGCGTGTCGCCCTGGCCGTTCTGCCCCCAAAAGTTCTCGACGTCCGGCCCCCACGCGTTCACGTATCCTGACGGTCCCCACACGCCGCCAGGGCTGTCTGTGGCGACGACGCGGTAGACGTCGTGGGAGACGTTGCCCGCGTCGTTGTGGATAGAGTCGGGCGGAGCCGGGGGATGCTTATGGGGCGTCAGCCAGCCGTTGGCGACGCGCCCCGTATAGATGGGCATGCCGGGCATGGGGCCAGCGCCAGCGTAGGGCCAGGTCCGTTCGATGCGGTCGAACCAGGGATCGGAGAAGCCCACGTACCCGCCCTGCTTGTCCACGCCAGGGAGCGTCACGTAGTGGCCGCCCAGGCGCACCCATCTAGACCCAGGGCCGGTGGACTGGTTCTGCCAGAACCCCAGCAGCAGGATCACGTCTTCGCTGATCTCCACCTCTTCGGCCACCCACCAAAAGTCAGGGGACTTGACCTGGGTGATGACGTATTCCTGGCGCAGGCCGCGGTGTGTGATGTACTGCTCGATGCCGTTGTACAGGTCGGTGACGGTGGTGCCGCTGTGCGCCAACCCGCTCTGGCGTCCGTCGGTGTCCAAGTACAGGGCCAGGTCGTCTACCAACTGGGTGGCAGCGGTCTGATCCTCTACGTTCAGCGGGTCGTGGTCATCCCAGAGGGGTGGCATGCTGGCGTAAGTATTGATCAGCGGGTAGTGGTCGTTGGTAGGAATCGGCGGTTGATAGGGGGGGAGCGATGGGCCGACCGGGCTGGGCTCGAACTTGGAGTCGAACCACCACAGTGAGTTGGCTGCCGCTGCCGGGCCACAGAACGACCACCGCCTGCTTATTGGATTCATCCAGTTGTCCTGCTTCTGGTCGAAATCGGGGACGCCGTTGGGGGCATAGTCTACCCACGGTTGCCAGCGGTCCTGCTCCTGGTCCCAGTAGCCACTGGCCTTCCAGTCGTAGGCGGAGACGGCCAGGGCATACTCGACCTCGACCTGGAGCGGTCCCCCTCGCCCCGGTTCGGTGGGGAATTCGGGGTGAGGGTTGGCACCCCATGCGGCTTCGAATTCTTCCCATGGATAGCCCGCCGGCCCCCACGTGCCACCGGGGCTGTTGGTGGGCAGCACTCCATAGATGTCGTGGGAGACGTTGCCGGCATCGTTGTGGAGTGTGGCGGTGATGTGGGGGATGGGGGTGTGGGGAGTGAGCGTGCCGCTGAGCACACGGCCCCACGGGCTGAGGCCGCGCTCTACCGCGTCCAGGAAGGGATCGCTGAAGGCGATCGTGCGGCTCATCGGCCCCACGCCGGCCACAGTGACAAAGTGGCCGCCCGTGCGCGCCCAACGGGTGGTGCCGTCTGGTTCCTGCACCCACTCCCAGAACCCCAGCAGCAGGATCACGTCCTCGCTGCGCATGACCTCTTCGGCCACCCATTCGATGGAAGGGGAGACGACGAGCGTTACAATATAGTCGTCCCACAGGCCGCGATCGCGCAGATACTGCTGGATGCCGTGGAACATGGTGACGATGTGCGTGCCGGTGATGCCCTGGTTGGTGCCGAAATAGTGGTTCGCCAGGTCGTCTACCAGCGGCACTACGTTGGAGGTGTGGTGGTCGTCCCACGCGCCATACGGCCGCACCAGCCGGTAAGTGTCGCTGATCGCGGGCGGCGGAGTAAGGGTGCGCGTCTCGAATTTAGAGTCGAACCACCACAGCGAGTTGGCCGCGGCCACCGGGCCACAGTGGGTCCATAGCGGGCCCATCATGCTGGGCCGGAACCAGCCGTCCTGCTTCTGGTCAAAGTCAGGTAAGCCCGAAGGGGCATAGTCCTGCCACGGGCCGGGCTTCCAATACAAGGTGCCCCAGTCGCTAGAGGAGGTCAGGTGGCCCCAGGTGGAAGGGGTAGTCCAGAAGGCCCCCCGGGGCCAGTAATAGTCCCCGCCGGGCGTCCACGCGTTGATCATGCTGAGGCCCAAGACCTGGAATGTACCGGCGGCGAGTCCCAGTTTACCGTATTGGATGCGGAATTCGGCCTGCCAGCCAGAGAGAGAGGTCGTCGTCATTGCCGTCCAGGAGATGGGAGCGGTCGGACTGCCCCATGCGGTGCCGGTGCCACGGTTCTCCTGGGCAGAGCCCGCGCGGGTGACGCTGAAACAGTAATCGTCGCTCTGCGGGGCTGTGCCTCCGTCGTGCTGGGCGTCCACGAACACCTGGGCGGCTGAGCCAGCGGTCTGTGGGTTGGGGAAATCGAACGCCACGTACAGATAGGTGGCGTCCTCTCTGAAGAAAACCTCCACGTCGCCACCGTAACCGCGAAAGGTGACCTTGCCAGCGCCGGCGTACTCGCCGGGACTGATGTGCCCATCCACGATGGGTGGAGAGCCAAAGGGGGCATCAGCAACGCTGACATCGCTCAAGTAAGGCGGGGGCAGTGCCTGGGGGGCCGCAGGCGCAGTCACCGCCTCCTCCGCCCAGGCGGCCGCTGGCTGCCACCACGCCAACGCCAGCGCCACGCCCCCCAGCGCCGCCAGCGCCAGGCCGGCTGCCACGAACAGTCTGATCGTTTTCATCGTATACCTCCTGCTTCCATGGCCTCTCCGTCTCCCTCCCCGGTCAGCAGGGATGCCCGGATCCACATAAACGCGACACCGGGACGAAGTGAATCGCCCCGGTGTGCTGCCAGCCAGCCCTCTCCTCACCAGGGCTGTGATTGAGATTCTTCGCCGCTTCGCTCTTAAGCGAGATTCTTCGTCGCTTCGCTCCTCAGAATGACGGGAGACAGTACGCTTCCGCCGGACCACAGTCCGGCGGTCCCCCCTTGGTTGCTCACGCCGGACCACAGTCCGGCGGTGTGTGGCCTGTGCTGAACAGAGGACTGGATCAAGATGCCGGCACAAGTGTCGTGCGCGTCGTACCCCCTCGATCCTGGTACGTGACCTGCCAGTGCGGTGCCCACGCCAGCCCGAACAGGTCCACCTCGATGTCCGTCCGCCGTGGCGCAACCGGCACCTGCTCCGCCTTCTGCAATGCCTCTTCCCAGCGGCTGCGCACCGCGCTCGCCTGTGCCTGCAACTCCTCTTCCAGTTGCTTCATCTCTTGTTGCAGCGCTTCGACCGTATCCCCGGCCTCCGTCACCTTCATCTTCGCCAGGCTGGCCTGGCGCTGTTTGCTCAGTGCCGTCGAAGCCATCCGCGTCGAGCGCCGCCCCAGGAACAGCCCCACCACCGATTCTCCCACGGCAACCACCGTCTCTCGCTTGCGGGCCTCGACCTCGGCCTGTTGTCTCTCGAGCGTCGCCTCTGCCCGGCGCAAGCGCTCCTTGAGTTGGACCAACCGCTTTTCGTATTGCCCGCTCGTCTTGTCTACCTCGGCGTCCCGCTGCTCACGCGCAGCCTGCTGCACTCGCATCATAAAGTCTCGTTCGTTCTCCCCAGGCTGCGAATACGTCTTTAGCGCCGGGCTATACAGCAACGTCAGCCGGCTGGTCCGGTACAGGTGGTCTACCAGGTCCTTCTTCAGCGCAGTGAACTGCTGGGCCTGGGTGACCGACTTGGGCAGTTCGTCAAAGTAGGCCTCCGGCTCGGGTTGTTCGCTCAGGTCGCGCGCCGTCAGGTCCAGCGGCTGGGCCTGTTCCCACGCCCGCACCCCTGCCCCTTCCGGCGGTTGGCCCAGCAGCGCAAAATCCTCCCGCTCGCTCACGTTCCGGCGCTGCTCCACAAAGTGGACGCGCCCCAGCCCTAGCAGGCCTGGCACGTAGAGCAGGTGGCGGCCTTTCACCTCGATCGTCCCGCCTTCCCGGCTTTCGACGTCGGCTGTGACAGCCGCGTCCGGCTTGCGCACGGGCAGGTAGAACTGCTGAATCTCGGGCGGCAGCGACGCAGGTGAGGTGGCCAGGGCAGCCGCCGGTGCGGTGGCCGCGGCCGACCCAGGCCTGGCGGCTACCGGCTGGCCGGGCAGTCCGCCGGCCCTGGCCGTTGGTGCAGTCACCGGCCCATCGGGCTGGCGGTCCTTCATCAACTCGCGCACCTGCGTACGGGTCAGCGGCCCGCGCAGGTAACTCAGCGCCCAGCGCGTCTGGAAGGTCACCGGCGCTTCCTCGTGGACGTTGTGCAGCAGAAAAACCCGGTTCCCCAGCGCAGAAATCAGGCGGCTCAGTTCGTTCCGGTTCAGCGTGCGACCTGCCGTGGACGAAGCGCTCTCGAGTCCATCCAGCAACCGCGCCTTGTCCTGCTCCGTCTGCAGCCGGCCGACCAGCCACGTCCCGGCGTTGGTCAGCCCCTTATAGTCCAGGTCAACCGGGTTCTGCGTCGTCAGCACGACCCCCACGCCAAAGGCCCGCGCCTGCTTCAGCAGCGTGAGCATGGGCTGCTTCGCAGGAGGATTCGCCACGGGAGGGAAGAAGCCGAAGATCTCATCCATGTACAGCAGCGCGCGCAGGCTCGTCGTGCCCGGCTGCGTGCGCATCCAGGTGATGACCTGGTTCAACAACATGGTCACGAAAAACATACGCTCGGCGTCACTCAGGTGAGCGATGTACATGATCGCGTGGCGGGGCTTCCCGTCGGGCGTGCTCAACAACCCGGCCACGTCCAGCGGCTGTCCCTGCAGCCAGGTCTGGAAGCCCGGGGCCGCCATGATGTTGTTCAGGCTCATCGCCAGTCCAAAGCGCTCCTTCTGTGGGAAGAAGGTATCTACGTCGAACACGCCCAGTTGCCGCATGGGCGGGTTCTGGATCGCCAGGATGATCTTGGCCAGGTCCAGGTCCTGGCCCTGGCGCCAAAAGTGCTCGAACAGGTTCGAAAGCAAGATGTGCTCCCGGGAGCGTATCGGATCGGCCTCGATGCCCACCAGCCCCAGGATCGCGCCGACCGTCCCCTGGATGCGCTCGCGCAAGAGTTCTGCGTCGGTATCCCAACTGAGCGCGGGCGCGGCGAAAGACTGCAGGATGGACACCGGGACCCCCGCTTCGCTGCCGGGCGTATAGATCACAAAATCCGCCGCCTCACGCAACATCTGGATGCGCTTTCCATCCTGCCCCCAGTCAGCCAGCCCCTTGCGCCACAGTTCCGCCTGCTGCGCGGCGAACTCATCCTCGCTCATCCCCTTGCGCCGGGCGTCGTCCACGTTGATCCAGGGGCGAAAGTCTGCGGGCTGGAGTTGGGGGAACCCCAGGAGCAGGTTGGTAATGTCCCCCTTGGGGTCAATGACGATCGCGGGCACGTGGTCAATCGCCGCTTCTTCGAGCAGCACCGTGCACAGCCCGGTCTTGCCGCTGCCCGTCATCCCTACGCACACCGCGTGCGTCGTCAGGTCCCGGGCGTCGTACATCACCAGTTGGTCCAGCAGTTTTCCCTTGGTGACGTCGTATTCCTTCCCCAGGTAAAAAGCGCCGAGTTTCTCAAAGTCCATCGCCTTGACTCCTCTCTATCAACAGTTGTGTGTAAAACAGAACTGTTGATAGCATGGCACACAACCCCCAGGTTGTCAAGATCATCCCGACTGGGGCTGACCACCTCTTAGTGCAAACAACTGCACCGTTTCCTCCTGCGTGAGCACCCAGATCGTGTAAACTCCAATCGCTGTCCCGATCGGCATGTTGAACAGGTCTACCACGGCCAGGACCATCACCAGGATCCTGGCCCAGGGCTGCCACTTGAGCAGCCCAATCCCACCGATGATCCCAGGCAGGAACAGGACGACCAGGAGCGCCGACACGCCGCACCCCACGCTGGTCAGGATCGTCATGACCTGCCGATCCTCCACGAGGATCCCGGTTCCGGTCAGGCTGACGAGGACGATGGCCGCGGCCAAAAGGCCCAGGACGCCGAGCCCGATGTGGAGCACACCTGCGACTGTGACGTGCTGCTTCATTTTCTTACCCTCCTCGTTACAGAATGTGCCGGGACAACCCGGCCTTGACCGCATGAATCAACCCCGGCTATTGAGGTGGGCCAGAGTGCAATGCCTCCACCGCATCCACCTCCGCTGAGTTGTTGCTGTCCCCCTCGACGACGGCATCGTCTGTGATTCGAACGTATTTGGCGAATTGCAGACCGACGGGTTGTAAATCCAATTGCGCAATCTCTTCTGCAATACCAAGGTCTTTCCAGTCTACCCCATCAGTACTGACCTCGACCCGCACGTGTTCGTCATTCTGAGGGTCGCCGGTAATGGATAGGTCAGGCCCTAGCCCGTTGACGATGGAGTTGTCGGTGAACTCGACTGTCACAGAGCCGCCGGTGCCCAGGGCGAGCAGGCCGCGGCAACATGGATCCACCACGGCATCCGGCGGCCCCAGCACGTACCCTGGGTCGTTCCCCACCTGATCCCACATGCCATTCTGAACGGGCCCCCGCTCGTACGCAATCACGCGATCCGCATAGGGCGAACCCGGCGTTGGCACGGCTGTGGGTGGGATGGGAGTGGGCGTGGCGGCCGGCGGGAGCGGGGTGGCTGTAGCGGCCGGTGTTGGAATGCCGCCGCAAGCGCTCAGCGTCAGGCCGGCCGCTATGAGAAGGATCAACAATTGCTTCATACGAGACCTCCTGTCAAATGTGGTGGGCCTGCTGCATGGCCCGCATGCCGTTGACGTGCTACACCAACTGTCGTGAGACCTTTCGTCCCTCACCACGCACAGTGTAGTGCAACTTGGCCCACAAGTCAAGACCACAAGTTTGACACAATCGAACATTTGTGCTACAATGCAAGCACAATCAGCGGGCAAGAACCGCCCAGATAGTCGTCGAACAAGCTGACAAGCTGTACTTGTCTTTTCGCCTGCTTACCCCCAGTGTTTCACGTGAAACACCCCCCAGTTCCCCCGACTTCCCCTGTCCTCCCCAGTTGTACTTTTTCCCCAACAATGCTAACATGCCCCCACACAGGGCTCCAATTTCCTCATCTACTCATTTACTCATTTACTGATTCCTAACCAAGCAAGGAGGTCTCACATGGAACGGCTGAAGCGCTTCTGGAACGCCTTTCGGGACATCGCCATCATCTTCTCCTTCGTCGTCAACTTTGTCCTGATCGTCCTGCTCCTCGCCATCAGCGTGCCGGCCATCCGGGCTGTCTTCGCCCTCAAGACCGGCATGGTCGAGCCGCTGCTCAATGATCTCGACGCCGCTTTCGTCGGCCTGGGCGCGTCCACGATTGATACCGAGATCCAGGTGAACGCACCCGTGGAGATCAAGTTCGACTTGCCGCTCGACCAGTCGCTGGAGACGAGTTTCGACCTGCCGATCGAGCAGGATACAGAGGTCGTCATGACCACGGCGGTGCCGCTCGAACTGCCCGCCCAGTTCATCCTGCCCGGCGGCGGCGGCGCCATCAACGGCACCGTCTCCCTCTCCCTGCCCGCCGGCATGGTCATGCCGATCCACCTGAGCATGGTCGTCCCGGTGCGGCAGACCATCCCGGTGCGCGGGTCAATACCGGTCAACCAGATCGTCAACATCCAGATGCCCGTGCCGGTGCACATTCAACTGGGGCAGAGTGGCCTGGACCCGGCGGTCCAGCAACTGCGCGGGGTGTTTCAGCCGCTGAAAACACAGGTCGAGAGCCTGCCGGACGGACTGGAGTTTCGGTAAGGCCCATGTCTCAGGCTGTTCGTCCGATCTGTGACTACGAAGGCTCCGCCTACCGCACCGAATTCTGGGGCCGCGGACGGGAATACGAGGACGCCGTCGAGCGGGCGGCGCTGCGGGCACTGCTGCCCCCTGCCGGCCATTGCCTGATCGAGATCGGGGCGGGCTACGGCCGCCTGGCTGACCTGTACGCCGGTTACGACCAGGTCGTGCTGTTCGACTATGCGCACTCGCAACTCCGCCAGGCCCGCGAACTGTGGGGGGATGCCGCTCCGGGCGGGCGGCCCCGCTACGTGTACGTGACCGGCGATTTCTACGCCTTGCCTTTCGCCCCGGGCCTGTTTGACGCCGTGACGGTCGTGCGCACCATCCACCACGCCGCCGATGCCCCCGCCGTGTTGAGAGGCGTGGCCCACATCCTCGCTCCCAGTGGCACCTTCGTCCTGGAATTCGCCAACAAGCAGCATCTGAAGGCCATCCTGCGCTACCTGGCGCACCGGCAGGACTGGTCCCCCTTTAACCGGGAGCCGGTCGAGTTCGTCAAACTCAACTTCGACTTCCACCCGGCCTGGATGCGGGAGCAGTTGTCTCAGGCCGGGTTACGGGTGCATTCTCTCCGTACCGTCTCCCATTTCCGCACCCCGCTCCTGAAGCGCCTGGTGCCCACGGGCCTGCTGGTGACGCTCGACCGGCTGCTCCAGCCGACGGGCAGCCTGTGGCAACTGGCCCCCAGCGTCATGGCGCGCTGTACGGCCGATGCTGCCAGGCCGGCCGCACCGCCGGGCGCGTTCTTCCGCTGCACCGTCTGCGGTTCGACGGTACTGGTGGACGAGGGGAGCGCGCTATCCTGTACCGCTTGCGGGGCGCGCTTCGCGGTGCAGGGTGGCATCTACGACTTCAAGGCACCGCTGGAGGAGGCGGTACGATGAGCGAAGGGACGCGACGGGCGCTGTTTGCTGACCTGGTCTTTAACGAAGAAGGCCAGCCCGCGGCGGCCGTCTACGTCGGCCAGGCCCCCCATTACGCCATACCCGACGGGGACTTTATGCGCCACGTCGAAGCGGAATACGTGGATCGCCAGGTCGTCGCCCTGTTGCAGGAGCGCCTCCTGGGCATGCGCGACGCCGTCACCGAGGGAGTGGTCCACATGCTCGGCCAGGAGGACCCGTTCACCCGCGCCTCGATCCAGTATGCCCTCGAACACATGGACCGCATCCTCGAGCCGGGCAACGTGGACGTGGACGAACTGCGCACCGCCCTGTGGATGACCGGCTTTCGCGTCACCGTGGACGTCCACGGTGACGTCGTCCACCTGGAAGCCCCCGGCTGGGAAGGCGAGAGCGAGTAGGGTACTTGTGTGGCTCACAGACTTGATGTATACTGATTATCGTACTTTAGCCTACTGTTGATTCCAATCAGACGTCGAGGAGGGTCAAACCGATGAAGGTCTCCTGTCTCCAAGAAAACCTGGCCAAGGGCCTGAGTATCGTCGGGCGTGCTGTTTCGCCCCGTTCTACGCTGCCGGTGCTCGGCAACGTGCTGCTGGCGACCGATGCCGGGCGGCTCAAACTCTCCGCCACCAACCTGGAAGTGGGCATCAACTGCTGGATCGGCGCCAAGGTCGAGGAAGAGGGCTCCATCACCGTGCCTGCCCGCACCTTCATTGACCTGGTCAATGCGCTGCCGCCGGAGCGGGTGGACATGGAACTGGTCGTGCGCACGCAGACGCTCAACCTGCACGCCGGCCGCAGCGAGGCGAACGTCAAGGGCATTGACGCGCAAGAGTTCCCCATCGTCCCGGTGCCCGAGGGGGAAGGGGGTATCCCCATAGCGCCCGACGTGCTGCGCACGGCGGTCGAACAGGTGGCCCTCGCCGCGGCCACCGACGAGAGCCGTCCTATCCTCACCGGCGTGCTGGCCAAGTTCGAAGAGACCCAACTGACGCTGGCCGCCGCCGATGGGTTCCGCCTCTCGGTCCGCACCATTCCGCTGGCGCAGCCTATCCCTGACCCCTTCAGCATCATCA